>Ga0222712_10001612_pt1 | contig 27323 bp, 40 predicted proteins | sample C33_657DmetaG_FD_165043 | JGI IMG/M metagenome (GOLD analysis project Ga0222712, IMG submission 165043) | Estuarine water microbial communities from San Francisco Bay, California, United States - C33_657D | ecosystem: Environmental > Aquatic > Marine > Unclassified | place: USA: California... | reverse complement strand
GTGCTACGCACAGAGGTGTGGGTTAGGCTAGGGGGACTTTATGCCAGGACCAGCAAAGACTCCAAACGAAATCAAAGCGAAGCGCGGGACGTTGAAGCCGTCTCGTGCTGTTGTTGTGCAGCTCGCAGGCAGCCTGCCACGAGCCTCCGAACTTGGCGTGCCTGACGGTTTGGGACCGATTGCGACCGAGGCTTGGCAGCGGATTGTTGATTATGCCGGCGCCTGGATTGCGGTGAGCGACCGAGACGCGCTGACCATGCTCGTCAAGGACATCGAGTTCCTCGCTGGGCTTGAGGCTCGCCTCGCCACCGACGGCCCAGTCCTCTACACCGACAAGGGCTATGCTTACGCTCACCCAGCAGTGGGCATGAGGACAAGCGCAGAGGAGAGTATTCGGAAGTGGATGAATCACCTCGGACTGACTCCAGCCGACCGAGCCAAGTTGGGCATCGCGATGGTGGAGAGCCAGAGCCGCATAGACAAGTACCGCGAACGGATGCAGCAGAAGGGTGGCCACCGCGCTGGCTGACGCCAGTCGCCAACGCTGACCTCACTCGCAGCCTGGGCGACATCGTTGCCGACTTCGCTGAGGACCTCGTACCCATCGCCAAAGACTCCATCGCCGGTGCGTCTGGCGAGCCGCTCCAATTCCGAATCTGGCAGAGGCGCCTGCTCCGCAGGATGCTGGCACGCAAGGAGGACGGCACCTTCACGCACCGCTTCTTCCTAACAGGCATTGCGCGCAAGAACGGCAAGACGGCGCTCGCCTCTACCCTGCCACTCTTCTTCGGACTCTATGGCGACAAGGGTGGCGAAATCTACTCAGCCGCAGCCGACCGCGACCAAGCCAAGTTGGTCATGAGCCACGCCAGACGAGCCGTTGAGATGAGTCCAGAACTGGGCGAGCAAATCAAGCTCTACCGCGATGCGATGGAGTTCAAGGGGACTGGCACGGTCTACAAGGCGCTCTCGTCCGAAGCCTTCACAAAGGAAGGACTCAGCGCCTCGCTGGTCATCGCGGACGAGTTGGCAGCATGGCCGAGCCGTGAACTCTTTGACGTCCTCTCGCTCTCAATGGGCGCACGCCGCTCGCCGCTCTTCGTTGCCATCACGACCGCAGGACAGCGCATGGACTCGACTGGCTCGGACTCCATCGCCTACACGCTCTACCAGTTGGCACGCCGTCGCATCGCTGGCGAGAACGATGACCCGACGCTCGGCATGGCGTGGTGGGAAGCAGCCGACGACGCCTACCTTGACGACTCCAAGTGGAGCGAAGCGAACCCAGGACTCTTGAGCGACCCTGCCATCCTGTCGCTTGAGGACTTGCTCTCTGCCAAGAAGCGAACGCCAGAGGCAGAGTTCCGAACGAAGCGCCTGAACCAATGGGTCAGCAGCTCGCAAGCCTTCCTGCCGACTGGCACATGGGACGCCTGCAAGGATGACCAGATTGCGCTGAACAAGGAGGAAGAGATTGTCCTCGGCTTTGACGGCTCGTTCAGCAACGACTCAACTGCCATCGTCGCGTGCCGCGTGGCAGACAAGGCGTTCTTCGTACTCGGACACTGGGAGCGACCGCTCGATGCAGAACTGAACTGGCGCGTGCCGGTGGAAGAGGTCGAGGCAAAGATGCTGGACATCTGCAAGGCGTTCAATGTGCGCGAGATTGTCTGCGACCCATTCCGCTGGCAGCGGTCAATGGAGGCGTGGCAGCAGATGGGTCTGCCTGTCGTGGAGTTTCCACAGACGCCAAGCCGGATGGTTCCAGCCACCGCTGCGTTCTATGATGCCGTTGTCAATGGCCGCGTCAAGCACAATGGGGACCCAAGCCTCGCAAGACACGCAGCCAATGCGACGCCGTATTACTCGCGCAATGGGCTTATGATTCGCAAGGAGAGCAAGACCTCGCTCAAGCGCATTGACCTTCTGGTCGCTGCGCTCATGGCACACAGCCGAGCGGGTACACTTGGCAATGCTCCAGCGCCGAAGCCGCGAGCCGAAGTGAAGTGGATTGAGTTATAGGGAGAACAATGGGCCTACTTGACCGCATCCTCGGACGCGAACAAAAACCAGAAGAGCGAACAATCGGTGGGCAATGGTTCTCGCCAGACCCCAACTACGCTGGCGTCCGAGTCACCGAGGAGAACGCAACCAGCATCGGCGCCGTCTATGCCGCCGTGAAGCTCTACGCCGACACCGTTGCCGGCATGCCGTGGGACACCTACATCCGCATTGACGGAACGCGCCGACCATACCGACCGCGACCGCGCTGGATGGACACGCCAATCCCAAACAACCCGAACTACACGTCCTTTGACTTCAAGCATCGAGTGGTGACCAGCCTGCTCATTGACGGCAATGCGTTCATCCTCTGCCTGCGCGACTCATCCGACAATGTGATTGAGACGCGAGTCCTTGACCCGAACAAAGTAGAAATCAAGACAGGCGAGTTCGGCGAGCCGCTCTATCACGTGGAGACTCGCGAGGGTCACGTCGTCCTGACGGCAGAAGAGATTGTCCACATCCCGCTCTTTGCAACAGGAGAGAACCATCGCGGACTCTCCCCAGTTGAGCATCACGCAGTGACGCTCGGACTCGCAAGCGCGACGCAAATCTTCAGCGCGAAGTTCTACCAGAACGGCACGACGCTCGGCGGCGTGGTCAAGGTTCCAGGCGAGTTGACGCAAGAGCAGGCAGAGAGCCTTCGCTCTGGATTCAGCCGACGACACGAAGGTGTGGAGAAGGCGTGGCGCGTAGCGGTCCTCACCGGTGGCGCTGACTATCAGCAACTCGGCATGAAAATCAGCGACCTGCAGTTGGTGGAGACGATGCACTACGGCGTGGAAGCCATCGCGCGCATCTACGGCGTGCCGCTGCACATGCTCCAGTACCCAGGCGGCAACACGTCATACGCCTCTGTCGAGTTGATTGGCATTGAGTGGCTGCGACTCGGACTCGGCCCACTCATCGCGCGACTTGAGGCTGCGTTCCAGCGACTCGTGCCAGGCAGTCAGCAGACCTTCCTCAAGTTCACGCTTGACGGACTGCTCCGCGCCACGACGCAGGAGCGATACAACTCCTACAGCACCGCGCTGAACAATGGATTCCTCAACGTGAACGAGGTGCGCGCACTTGAAGACCGCTCGCCGGTTGATGGCGGCAACGAATACTGGAAGCCGCTCAACATCGGCACGCTCGGACAGGAGCCGCCGCAGTGAGCTACATCATCACCGACATTGACGGCACGCTGACGACCAGCGGCGACACGCCGAATCAGCCATACATTGACTGGCTCAAGAGTCAAGCCAACGACTTCGGCGCGGAGGTCATCGTGGTTTCTGCTCGACCAATCTCACGCCTTGCCGAGACTGAGCGATGGCTCAATGAGAACCTCGTGCCGTACAAGGAAATCCACCTTCAGGACTTTGGCGAGAGCAATCCAGCCGTGAACGAAGCGTTCAAGGCATACAAGTATTCCAAGTTGCAGGAAGAGTACGGCGACGAGATTGCCTTCCTCGTAGACAACGACGCCGAGGCACGCGACGCGGCCGAGGGCATGGGTATCCTCGCCTACACGCCAGACGAAGCGATGGCGCTGACCGTTGATGACGAGGAGAGCGACGACGAGATGCGCGTCTTGATTGACGTGCCTGAATACATCCAGATGGCAGCCGCGAAGGGCATCACCTACTTCGACAACGGCTTTGCCGGTGACGGCTTGCAGCCAGAGACGGTTGAGGAAGCGCGCCAGTTGCGCGCTGGACAAGTCGAGGACGAGAAGGTCACGCGCATGCGCGCATGGATTCTGCGACACCGTGGCGATTGGGAAGGCGTACCGCGCAACAGCAATCCACAGGATGACAACTTCCCAGGACCAGGCGCAGTTGCCGCCTATCTTTGGGGCGTAGACCCCACAGCAGAGAACGGCACAGACAGGGTTCTACAATGGGCAGATGGCGTACTCGCGCCACTAGAAACTGAAGAGAGGTTTGACGTGAAGGAACTTGAGACACGCGCTCTTCCAATGGGCGACTTCACCGTGACCGAAGGCGAAGACGGACAGAAGACCTTTGTCGGCTACGCCGCGCTCTTCGGCGCACCTTCGGCTGGACTTCCGTTCACCGAGGTCATCGCTCCAGGCGCCTTCCGTCGCACGCTCTCCCGCGTTGCAGACGGCAAGAAGATTGTCTCCTTCCTGTTCGGGCATGACGAGACACGCGCACTTGCGACCACCGCAAGCGGCCGCCTCGCGCTGACCGAAGACGAGCGCGGCTTGAAGGTTGAGGCTCGCCTCGACCCAGCCGACCCAGATGCTGCAGGCGTCATCTCCAAGCTGACGCACGAGGCTCGTGCGATGGGCATGTCCTTCGGCTTCACGATTCCAAAGAACGGCGACGAGTGGGATGAGGACACGCGCACGCTGCGCGAAGTCAATCTCTTTGAGGTCTCAGTCCTCTCCGCCGGGCAGACACCTGCCTACCCAGCAACGCTTGGCTTGACCAGCGTTCGCAAGGTTGCCTCGCGCATGGGCGTGGACGGCGACCGCCTCATCTCAGCCATCGAGTCCATCAAGTCAGCGACCCCGCTGACGGCTGAGGACGTCGAGGTGATTGACACCGTGCGTGAGAAACTCGCGCCAAAGTCCGAAGCGATTGACCCTTCAATCGCAGAGGCTCGGCTCGTGCTTGCGCGCATGGAGTCTGAATCGCTCTAACAGCCACGAGGTCGCGTCCCGCTGCGCTAAGTACGCAAGCCCACGCAAGACCATCCCGCTAGGCGAGCCGCAACATTGTGGAAAACCAGAATAAGAAAGGAGTCTGACCAAAATGGCAGACATCAAGAAGCTGCACGAGACACGTGCAAACCTGCTCACGCAGGCGACGAGCATCGTCGCTGAAGCGGCTGAGTCGGGCGTCGCCCTTGAGGGCGACAAGAAGCAGCAGTTCGAGGCTCTTACAGCCGAGGCTGGTGTAATCGCTGAGGCGATTCGCAGCGAGAAGTCGGCAGCAGAGGCGCGCAGCGCCGCTGATGCAGTTCGCGCCGAGTTCGCTTCAGTCATCGCTCCGAAGGCTGAGAAGTCTGACGACGAAGTTGCCGAACTGCGCGCTCTTGGGCGCAATGGCGGCGGCAAGACCTTTGAGTACCGCGATGTGACCCGCGCAACCGGACTTGGGAACCCAGTTTCCATCGCCGACCGCGTGAACGTAGTGGCCGCTCAGTTCAACCCATTCCTTGACCCAGGCATCGTCACCGTGGTTCGCACGGCGACCGGCAACAACATCCAGTTCCCACGCGTCACGGCGCTTGGAACCGCTGGTTCAGTTGCTGAAGCTGGAACAATCGGTGAGTCAGACGGAACGCTCAGCGCGCTGTCCCTCACCCCAATCAAGTACGCGACCATCATCCAGGTCTCGGAAGAGCTTGTGGAAGATGCAGTGTTCGACCTCGCCGGCATGATTGCCGACAAGTGCGGCGCTGAAGTTGCAGTTGCTCACGGTTCCTTCGCTGGTACCGCGATTGCTGCGGCCGCGAACGTTGGCGCAACAGGCGTTGGCACGGCGTCGGTCAATCCGACCTACACCGACCTCGCCAAGCTCAAGGCTTCTGTGAACCAGGTCTACCGACGCGCTCCTAAGGCGGGTTGGTTGATGAACGACACGACGCTCGGCGTTGTGACGGGTCTCGTAGATACCTACGGGCAGCCAATCTTCCGCGCAGGCGATAGCAACGCTCCTGACCGACTGTTGGGCGCGCCTATCTACAGCGCAGCGTTGATTGACCTGACCGACAACACCGCAGGCGCAATCCTGTTCGGTGACCTCGGGCAGATTTACACGGCACTCGTCGGTGGCGTCCGCGTGGACGTGAGCCGCGAGTACGCTTGGAACACTGGCCTTGTCTCGTACAAGGTTGAGGTTCGAGGCGCGACCGGACTTGCACAGGCTTCAGCAGTGAAGTCGTACCAGTCAGCCAACGTCTAATCGTTTAGACGTTAGGTAGCGGCAGGGAGTCGGGCTTCGGCTCGGCTCCCTGTTGCATTAGTGGGAGGGTTCATGGATATCTTCAAGAAGCTCAAGGAACTGGCTCGCAGGGGTGCTCGTAGAATCAACGCAGAGCCATCTAGGAGCCACGTAGAGCGCGCTATAGTCTCAAGGCGTGGCAATACAGCCACCCTGACCAGAGAGCCGCTCAGAGGGCGGGAAAAGGGGAAAAGCGAATGAGCGAGCAGCGCATCAGCCAGAGGCAGGTCACCATCGGCACAGCGGCAACCCCGCTTGGCGAGGGACTCGTCGGTTCTTCAACCTTCCACCTATACGCAGAGGCTGGTGGTAGCTCGACCATCTACGTCGGAGGCGCGAACGTGACCGTGAACAACGGCTACATCTTGCACAAGGGTTTGCCAATCACGATGCTCGTTCCTGAGCGGGTGCAGTTGTATGCTATCGCCACCAACCCTGGTGACAAAGTGAGCGTCCTACAAATCGGAGGCATCTAGATGTCCTACGCAACCCTCGCAGAGTTCAAGAGCGCCATCGGAATCGGCACTGCCGACACAACCGACGATACCGCGCTTCAGTCGGTGCTTGATGCAACCGACGCGCTGATTGACAACTACACCGACCGACCAGCGGGCTTTGGCACCGCGTCGCAGACGCGCTACTACACGGCGCAGGACTTCCAGTACGTCTTGACCGATGACCTTGTGAGCGTCTCCTCGCTGACCACCGATGACAACGGTGACGGCACCTACGAGACGACGTGGGTTGCGAACACCGACTACGTGTTTGCACCGGCGAACAATGCGCTGGACGGCTGGCCGTACACGAGCATCGAGGTGAGCGTCACATGGCCAAAGAACTTCCCGAAGAACGTCTATCGCGGCGTGAAGGTCATTGGCGTCTTTGGATGGCCCGCAGTGCCAAGCGCAGTCAAGCAGGCGGCAATCATCCAAGCAGGAGCAGTCTGGTCCTCGCGCACTTCGCCGTTCGGCGTGATTGGCTCACAGGACCTCGGCGGCATCTTGCGACAGGTCAGCGCGCTGCATCCAGAGTCGCGCATCTTGCTTGAGCAGTACCGCACGCGCGCAGGTCTGGCTCGGTGAGCTTCAACGACGCCACGATTCTCGCTGGGCTGGCCGCGCACCTCAGTGCGAAGTCGGCTCCAACTGGCTACACGCTTCGGACGGTTCACACCTTCCCGCCGGACAATCTGGCAGTGGTGCCAGCGTGCGTCCTCGTTCCAGGCGACGACACGGTGGCATACGGCGCGAGTAATCGTCAGGTCACGCTGACCATCAACGCGACTATCTACATTCAGCCACAGGCAGACCTCGGTCGCAAGTATGCCGACCTGATGGCGTGGCGCACATGGCTGCGCGACAGCCTCATTGACGGCGTGACGCTAGACGGCACAGACGCCGTGGCGCAGGCGAGCGTGGTCTCGACTGCTATCGGCACCGACACATGGGCAGACCAGGACTACCTCACCATCTCGGCAACGATTGAAGTGGCAAGCGTGGAGGCGATTGCGACGAGTGCCTAGCCTGAAGAAGCCAATCTCGTACCCAGTCATCAGCCACATTGACGTGCAGTACGTCGCTGGCTCTCTTCCACAAGGAGAGTTCGTCGGAGGATTGCCGCTCGATGGGTCTACAATCAGCGCACCCGCAGCACTCGCGCAAGCGTGGATTGCGGCAGGAATCGCCAAACCAGCAAGTGCCGCACCAGCGGCTGAAGACGACAAGGAGACCGAATAATGCCAGCCGCATCCGCAGGCAACGTCCTGTTCAGCAAACTCGTCGCCTTCAAGGAAGCGACGCCTGGAACGATTCCAACGCTTACCTCTGGCGGCCGCAAGCTGCTCGTCACGCCAACTGGCGTCATCTCCGATGGCGTCACGATTGAACTCGGCGCCGAGCGCTCCGTTGCACTCCGCAACCCGCTCATCGGCAGCACCGGCACCATCGTCTCCATTGAGCCAACCCTGAGCGCCACCGTTCCTGCGGTGAGCGTGGGGGAACTTCCAATCTGGCTCTCAATGACCCGAACGGATGCACCAGCGGGTACGGCTGCGCCATACGAGTGGGACTACGACTACTCGATGACGGCAGCAAACAACCCAACGTCCTACTCGCTCGTCGCAACCGATGGGCAGCAGCAGTACGTTGCGAACTATTGCCTCGCTGAGTCAATCACGATTGCAGCAGACCGCAGCGGACTCACGAACTTGAGCGCCAACCTCTTCGCGCAGAACATTGCGAAGAACAGCGCGACGCTTGCAGAAGGAACGCCGACTTCACCGTTCATGGCGGGACGCCTCTGGAACGCCTTCCAGCACGGCTCATCCTTCCCAGGCACGGCTGACGGAACGGCATACGAGTACCTGCTCGACTTCAGCCTTGACTTCAACGCAGGCATCACGCGCCAGTCGTACCTCGCAGGCACGACGACCTTCAGCACGCACAGCGAAAGCAACCCATTCAGCGGCACGCTGACGATGACGGTCTCCTCGACCGCTTCGGCAGTCAGCACCTGGTACGACGCCTACCGCGCAGCGACGCCGAAGGGCGTGCGCCTGTCGTGGAGCAACGGCACCTACAGCGCACACATCATGGCGATGATTGTGCCGACCGAAGTGCAGGAGATGGCTGGAGCTGAAGACGGACTGACCACGATGGCCGTCACCGGCACGCTGGTCTACGACACGGTGAGCGCAAAGAGCCTTCGCATTCTCGTGAATAGCGACTTGGCGGCGCTGCCGTAAGTTCAACCTAGTAGCAGAGAAGGAGGAGGCTAGATGAGCCAGAGCAAGCCACAGTTCCGCACCGTAGACATCGCGCTGTCCGCGCCGTTTGACGGCTGGATTGCGACCATGAAGGCAGAGGGCGTTCCTGCTCGCATCTTCATCGAGCTGCAAAGCGGCAGCGTAGAGCGAGCACTCAACGCACTTGAGCGACTTGTCGTAAAGCACAACTTCCTTGACGAGAACGGCGAGCCGGCGAAGCAGGTGCTAGATGCACCGATGGACGCGCTCTCTGACGCAATCACGAAGTGGAGCGATGCAGTAGCAGCACTCCCCCCTCGATAAGACTCGACGCCCAGCGGCTGGCGGCGGGTCGTTCACTGGTGCCGCACCCGCTCATCGCAGCGCATCTCATCGGCAAGGAGTTCCACATCCCACCGCATGAGGTTTTGGAGTGGGATGCAGAAGACTTCATCCGTACACTGACCCTGATGGGAGACCTTCAGCCGAAGGAGAATCATGGCCGCTAACGATTCGCTCGTCCTTCAAATCAAGACCGACAAGAACTTTGATGACCTCCGCATCGGGTTCTACCAAGCCAGCAATCCAAGCGGCTTCAAGCGCATGCAGTCCTTCGCTGCGCTGAACGCAGCGCGCACGATGCTCAAGCCGATGAAGCAGGCTGCGCCTCGCGGCGATACGACCGAGAACCCAGGCAAGTTGCAGAAGAACGTCAAGGCGCGTGGCGTGCGATTCAACAAGCCAGGCGCAGTGGTCGGAATCAAAGGTGGACGCTCTGGCGTCTTCTACGGCTGGTTTGTTGTGGCTGGTCGTGGAGCCGTGCGCCGAACTAACTCAGGCTCGGTTCCTGTTCGTCCAGTCGCTGCGCGCCCATTCGTGACGGATACGGTCAAGCGCCCAGGTACAATCGAGCGAGCAATGGAAGCCTTCTCTGCGACTACGGAGAAGTTCCTCAATGACGGCGCCTTCCGCGCCACCATCCTGAAGTTCAGGAGAGGGAATCAACGCTGATGGCTTTTGGCTCTGACCGCTCCGCTAACTTCGTCATCAAGGCTAAGGACGCCGCAACTGGACCGCTCGGCAAGGTCGGCGGCGCGATGGGCAAACTCAAGAGCGTCGCTGGCACCGCGTTCAAGGCCATTGGCGCAGCTGCGCTTGCAGCTGGTGCAGCACTAGCAGCCTTTGCCTTTGATGCAATCAAGGCGGCAGCGGAGGACGAGAAGGCCACGATTCGGCTCAATGCCGCGCTCAAGGCGCGTGGCTATGAGATGGACCAACTTACTCCGAAGATTGACGAGCAAATCAAGGCGATGGCTCGCCTCGGATTCACCGACGATGAGGTGCGCTCCGGGCTAGAAATTGGCAGCCGTTTCTTCAAGAATCAGGAGAACTTGCTGCGTGCCAATGCGGTCGCAGCCAACATTGCAGCGGCAACCGGCAAGGACTTGAGCAGCGTCATGATGGCGCTTGGACGTGGCGCCCAGGGCAGCACGCGCGGACTCGCTGCACTCGGCATTGAAGTCGAGAAGGGCGCAAAACTCAAGGACATTCTGCGTGCCGCTGATGAGAAGTATCTCGGCGTAGCCGAGGAGGTCGCCAACAGCACGAGCGGCAAGTTCGCTGCAGCCCAGATTCGCTTCAACGAAGCAATCGAGTCATTCGGCGCGAAGTTGCTGCCGATGGTCAACGAGGCGCTGGTGTTCATCACTGAAACCGCGCTGCCAGCCTTTGAGCAGTTGATGGCTGACCTCGGTCCAATCGTGAGCGACCTCGTTGACAATTACATCCGACCGCTCGTTGATTCAGTCGGTGAGTTGTTTGCAATCTTTGATAGCGGCGAAGGCTCAATCAACCTTCTGACGCTTGCGCTCACCCCGCTGAAGTTGGCACTTCAGGCAATCAAGGTGGTTGTGGACGCGATTGTCGCAGGGCTCAAAATCATTCAGAGCATTGGAGACTTTGGCAAGAATCTTCCAAAGGGCGGTCCAGGATACGTCACCTCATATGGAGCAACGCCAATGGCTGGTCCAGGACGCACCACCACACCTGGCTTCCAGAGTTCTTTTGGCATGGCTCCAGTGAGCCTGACCATTGGAACGCAGGCTCAGAGCCAGTTGTCCTACCGCTACGGACAGGGCGTCTCATCGTCAACAGGAACTAGAACAGGCGGTCGTTAAATGGCAACCGCTCCATTTCAACTGTGGATTGACGCACCTGCAGTAGATAAAGCAGTGCGCTCTGGCTCAACGATTACTGTGACAACCAGCGCAGCACATGGTCTCGTGACTGGCACATACGTTCAACTTGAAGGATTCACTGGTTCTGCTGGAACCTCAATGAATGGGGTCTATTCATTAACCGTCACGAGCGGCACAACCTTCACTGTTGCCGGAACAGGAACTGCGGGGACAGCCACATCTGGCTCGGCGGTTGTCTCAAGGGACCTTTTTTCCCCTGTAATAGATATCGCGAGTGCAGATAAGCCTAACGCCGCATATGTTCCGCTCGAGAGCATCACCATGAGCTCGTCTGGAGATGGCAATTCAAGCACGTTTGGATTTACCGTTGCTCAAGACCAAACTCCAGCAGCAGGTCCGTGGTGGCAAGGCTTGCCAGACCAGGCACGCGTTCGCTTGTATCTCAAATCCACTGGGAGCCTTCCTGCTGACACAGACTTGTATTTCATTGGTTTCCTCGCAAGTGTCAATGCACGATTAACTGATTCTGGACTAGGAAGCATCCTTGACGTTTCTGTCAACGACGTAAATGCACTGCTAGACAAGATTGTTGTTATCGGAAAGCCAATTGCTGAGGTCGGAATTAGAACTGGAGGTGCTGTTCGTTCTGGCTCAACGGTCACGGTAACAACGTCAACGGCTCATGGATATGGAGTTGGTCAGCAGGTACAAATAAAAGGAATAATTGGCGGCGGTGGAAATATGAATGGAACGTTCACTATTGCAACGGTTCCATCAACTAACACGTTTACCTACACAAGTGCCGGCACTGCAGGAACGGGAAATAACGCACTAACACCGTCCACCGCGGCCCTAAAGACTAATAGCAAGCAGATTGTTGTATTGACATTCTCATCAGCGCATAACTTGTCGTCGGGAGACCCAGTTATTCTGAGCGGCTTTACTGGCTCAACTCCAAACTTCACGTCGCTGCTTTATGGGTCTTTCTCTGGCTCCTCTATGACTGTTCGCTCGTCAACTGTCATCGAAATTACGATGGCAAGCGTCTTGGTCAATGCTCAGACTGTTGTGACGAAGGGAACAGTCAAGGGCGTTGCAAGGGCAATACCAACTGGCGGAACAGCAGCACAGCAAAACTTTACTGTGGCTGGAGGGGTATCAGAGGATGCTGCAGCAACCGCAGCTCTACGCACTGTTCACCAATATAAGGGTGATGACCCAGTGCTCCAGAGAATGTTCGATACGTCAACTGCATCTGAAATTAGCGGCGCTGGAAGCACTAGTGCAAACAATATTGGCGTCACGATTCCTTCTGGCTCTCTTCGGTCAATCCTAGACGGTCTCGTTGAGTGCTACGCGGGTCAAGATGGTGCAGTCAGGAGATACTGGATTGGGCTTGACCGAAAACTGTATTACAAAAAAGTAAACCCAGACAGCGCTCCAAGCAAACCTGATGCGCCATACAAGATAATTACCAGCGGTACAGCAAATCCAGATACAACTAGCGCTGCTGCAACAATCTATCCATACAGACTTGAGGTCGCATACGACCACAATACGACTAAGAGCGCGCTATTCAATATTAGTGCTGACTCTGGAATCGGCGCATCAAAGGTTGCAACCTATCTTGATGCTGGGTATACAGAGCGACGAGGAGCCCCAATCCTAGATGGCGTTGTTGATTACCCAACATCAACTCGTGACGCAACCGGCGCCATCCAGAGGGCAGCAAAGGCATATTTCCTCGAGCAGAGCGTGCAGTTGCAAACAATTACATTTACGCTTCGTGGTGCTGGGAAAGCAGCTCATAACCAATACGGCTTCTCTGCTGGATATTATGAGACCCCAGGCTCATCATTCTCACTTCAGCCGAGATGGGCACCTGGTCAATGGGTTAACGTGTCATGCGCTGCGCTCAATCTGAGCGGAAACTTCAGGGTTGAGCAAGTAGAATGGCGCCTCAGTCCAGGCTCATATCTTCAAGAGATTACGATTACCGCAAACAGGCGGAATCCAACGAGCCTTGTTGACATTGTGAAGAGGAAAAAATAATGGCAACGATTGGCTCAGACGGCGGCTTTCAGGCGGACAATCGAGGCGGTGTTATTGACGGCCTCGGTAATTCTATTATTAGTTCTGATACGGCATATAACGCTTCGCCATTGGGAATCGCGCCCTTAACTCAGGCTCTATACGGCATTGCCAATGCGAACTTCAATCTCACCCCTCCAGACCCATCACTGCCGATTGTTGCTAACTCAAATGACTTGCCGTACTGGACAATTGAAAATCTGAGCGACGACCAAATCACCGCAACGACTGTATTTGATGACACAACTCAGACGTGGGCAGTAAAAATCAACCCTGGAACTGCCGCAACAAGTTCAACATTGAGCCTGAAAACGCGCTCATATCTGTTGAACGACGATAATCTTGGGCTTCAGCAGAAGGCCTATGCCGTATTGAGCAAGTTTGGCACAGCTGCGGTCTCAACTCAATGGAATCTGAAGCTCTCCGCAACATATTACTCGTCAAACGATACGGCTCTTGGGACGACATTCATTGGAACCGTATTTGATACTGGAACCTGGAGCGCAATCTACGGAGCGACATATAGCGGAACTGCAGTTAGTGCATCAGCGCGTTATGTGGACCTTGAGTTCCTGTTCTCGACTACAGCAGCAGTGACTGCTACCTGCGGCGTTCTTATCAAGAGCGTTTTGCTAGTGACGACAGTCACAGCGCCTGCGGTGCAGCAACGAGTTGACACATTTACCAGTAGCGGGACTTGGACTGTTCCGGCTGGTGTCACAAAGGTTGATGTGCTTGCAATGGGCGGAGGCGGAGGCGGAGCGAGTGGGGCGCAATACAAGGGAACATCTGCAACCTATACGACCAGAGGCGGTGGCGGTGGAGGTGGCGCTGCTTATGTCTGGGCAAAGGGAGTTGATGTTTCTGGCTCTGCAAGTATCACGATTGGCGTTGGCGCTGGTGGCTCTGGAGGAACAAGCGTCTCTAACAGCAACGGCGTCAATGGGTCTGACGGTGGCGCTTCAAGTTTCGGCACACTCGTAGTTGCCTACGGCGGTTCTGGTGGCGTAGCTGGAAGTTCATCGACTGGAGGCTCGAACACAGGTGGAGGCGGAACTGGCGGCATCGGCGGCTCAGCAGTTGGAGGATTCCCTACGGATAGTTTCCCCGGTAAGAGCGGAGGAAACTCTGCCGTTTATAACGGTAACGGAACTCTTATTACAACTGCAACAAATGGAACAGACTCAACGCTCATTGGCTTTAGCAACATTCCATTCTTCGGAGCATTGAATCCAGCAGCTGGTAGCAATGGAGGAACTGCGAACAACAACACCGGAACGGCTGGGACTGGTGGCGTTGCTGGGATTAGCGGAGGAGGCGGAGCGGGTGGAATGGTCTCTACTTCATACACTGGCGCAGCAATCGCAGCCAGCAACGGCGGGGCAGGCGGTGGTGGTGGTGGTGGCGCTGGCGGTAGGGCAACCAGCCAGAACATCACTGCAGGTTCTGGCGGAACCGCTGGAGCCAACTCTGGTGCGGGTGGTGGTGGCGGCGGGGCCTCCGCTGGGCAAACTGGTGGTACGACGAGAAGCGGCGCTGGCGGCGATGGCGGAAGCGGATGCTTCGTCTGCATTGTCTATGTCGCATAGGAGGTTCTGATGCGTTATGCCTTTTTAAGCGAGCAGTCAGTCGTAGTTCAGGTCATTGTTGGTGAACTCTCTGAGCAACAGCAGCAGCAAATCCTGAATGACTACTTTGTGCTTTTCGGGGCCGTGGTCATTGTTCCAATTCCAGACGGTGTTCCACTATGGATTGGCGGCGTGTATGATTCCGAGCAAGGGTTCTTGCCACCAATCCAGCCAGAACCAGAGCCAGCACCAGAGCCTCAGCCAGAGCCTCTGCCTGAGCCGCAGCCGGAGCCTGAAATCTAATGCCAGCACGAGCAATCAGCAAAGCCGAGGCAGACGAAATCCTTGAGAAACTCAAGGAGATTCAGAAGGATGTCAACGTCATCAAACTCGAGTTGGCTGAGACTCGTGGCGCCTTCAGGCTTGCCAAGTTCATCATCGCGCTACTAGGAGTCTCTGGTCTCGGCGGCTTGCTCGCCTGGCTGCAAGGGCAGCGATGAGCCTCATCGTCCGCTCGCAGCTCGGACTCGCTGAGCGCCTCGGCGTGAAGGCAATGGATGACTGCGGACCTGCAAGCCTCGCCACCTGCGCGACCTTCCTCGGACTTCCGACCACCACGAAGCAGGCACACAAGGCGTGTGCTGATGCTGGTCGAGTAGACACGCCGACCGGCGCAGAGGGTACGAGCGCCGTCCAGTTGGCAAAGGCAGGCAAGATTCTCGGCTTGCATTCCCGCGTCGCGTACGACTGGAGCGAGGTCAGCAATCAGCTCAAGAACGGCGCTGCACTGATTCTCAACATCCAAGCCAGCCAGAAGGTCGTGCCTGAGCATCTGCGCTCCAAGTGGCAGCGCGACTATTGGAAGAAGCAGCCGCTTGCCACCTACGGCCACTACATCGTGCTCGTCTGGGAGAACGACGGCTGGGTCTATGCTTGTCCGACGATGCAGGAAGGCAAGCCAGGACGCTCTGCCACGGCTGCTGAAGTCAAGACCCTCCGAGACTCGAAGGGCGAGGCTGGGTTCCCAACCCCGCCTGCAATGATTCTGATTCACAGAAAGTAGGAGCAAGATGGACCCAATCATCAACGACCTTCTGAACGCACTCATCGTCGGACTCGTGCCGGTCGTCATCGGCGCGCTCGGCTACCTCGCCAACGAGGTCATCAAGTTGATTCAGGCGAACGTGAGCCGCGAGCAATACGCCATGCTGGAGAAGATTGCCGCCGCAACCGTGGCGAGCATCAACCAGACCCTAGCGAGCAAGGCTGGCGAAGAGAAGAAGCAGGCTGCGCTGGCGCTCGTCCGAAGCGAGTGCGCCAAGCGTGGCATCAAACTAGACGAAGAGGCCATCGGCAACGCCGTAGAAGCCGCCGTCTATCGCGCCAAATTAGGGGCTTGACAAGAGACTGAGACAACTTCACTCTGGCTGCGTGGTGTGCAGCTGCGCCACTTAGGGGGAGGATTATGGAGAAAGTCAGAAGGGGTCCGCGCTGCGCGATGTTCGCGCCTCCGCTACCAGCGGAGGACCTAGAGCAACTTCGTGCTGCTCTGAAGGCGCCTGAGGTCGCAACCTCGTCAATCTGGCGATGGCTCGACAAGAAGCAGGTTGATGTAGGCATTGAGACCGTGAAGCGGCACCGCAGAGGCGAGTGCTATTGCAGGAGGGAATCATGAACGACTTCAAGGAGTTCAACGAGCAGGACGAACTGACCGAACTCAAGGCGGCGCACAATCGGGCGCTGCGAACACTCGCCAAGAAGGACCGACAGACGCAGGAACTGGTCGAGGCGGTCTATCGGGCTGCGAAGGATGCGGCGGTCGGGATGAAGATTCCAGCCGTGCCAGCACCGAAGCCGGACAAGCGCAAGGGCAAGCGCGAGGTTGCAGTGGTGCAACTGAGCGACTGGCAGTTGGGCAAGAAGAGCGCTGACTACGACATTGACGTGGCGCAGAAGCGCATCGAGTTGCTGGCCCAGAAGGTCAAGCGGGTTGTGGAAATTCAGCGGCTGGACCACCCTGTGGACACGGTGAAGATTCTGCTCACTGGCGACCTCGTGGAGTCAGACGGCAACATCTTCCCTGGGCAAGCCTACGAGGTTGAGGCTGGCGGTCTGTACGTCCAAATCTTCAAGGGAGCGGAGATGCTCGCGCAATTCGTGCGAGCGATGGCCGCACTCTTCCCGCAGGTCGAGGTGTACGGCGCCATCGGCAACCACGGCAGACTCGGACGCTTCTCAGACCACTCTCCAGAGAGCAACAGCGACGCGATTCTCTACAACATCGCGCGGCAGCTCGTGGCGAGCGAGAAGCGCGTGCAGTGGAAGGAGAGCATGACCCTCGGTGGTCGGCACTGGTACGACACGCTTCAACTGCCAGGCGGCAAGGTCGGCATGATTGTCCACGGCGACCAGTTCCGAGGTGGGCTTGGCATGCCGTGGTACGGCGTGGCAAAGAAGGCGAGCGGCTGGCGCTTGAGCGTCGCGCCGTTTGACTATCTCTGGTTTGGACACTGGCACCAGCCAGCGCGCCTCGTCTTGGCTGACGGGAAAATCACGACGTGGTGCAGTCCATCGCTTGAGTCGAGCAACCGCTTCGCTCAGGAGGTCGTCGGCGCGTCCGGCGAGCCAGGGCAGTGGCTTCAGTTCTTTGATGCTCAAGGCGAAGTCTCAGCGGAGTACCTCGTCAGGCTCCGCTAGTGCCGTTCCTGTCGGGGCCTCCTGCTCCAACGCCAGACAAATACGGCACCTGCACCCCTTGCGGGGAGCGGCGTCGGGTCTGGAAGTTTGCCGAGCAGGAGGTCTCCCTGACAGCCGATTATTCAGCGGTCCTGTCCTATGCTATCTGCGGCTTCTGCATCGAGGTCGTGCTGGAGCTGCTGGAGGACGAGGACGATGACTACGCTGGCCCTGCCAGCGACCCCCCTGGCTGACCTCCTCCAGCCAGGGGGACTACCCTCCCAAAATAGCCGCTTGACAAGCCGTGACGTCACGCCTTACCATCGTGACATCGGGAGGAACCCAGCCAGACGGCAGGGCCGATAAGAGGAGGAAACGATGACAAAGGCAGAACTCAAGAAGCTACAGGTCTCATGCTCCAAGTGCGGAAACCGAGAGAAGGTCACCGCGATGCGCTCGTGCCACCAAGAGTGCTTCTCGTTCTATTGCGAGAAGTGCTTCGCGCACGACTACACCTCCACCGGTGTCGCTGGCGTACCAGCCCTCGACATCCTCGCAGTGGAGATGCGCTGATGAGCCAGACGCACGGCTGGGTCAATCGCAGCGAGCGCAAGGGTCACGCCACCTTCGTGGTGGGCGACCCTAACTCGACCGAACTCCCATCGCTCATCTTTGAGTTGGGCGTTCGTCCGAAGAAAGAGCCGCGCCCATCGCAGTTGCCAGTGATTGCAACGTGGGCTGAGATTGCGGCGTCATACCAAGTGAAGGAGGAAGCAAAGTGAAGGCAATGATTCTGGACTCACTCGCAGTCGCAACGTTCATCGCAGGCATGGTGCTGATGCTGGCACTGGGGAGCATGTCATGAAACTCGACTACAGCAACTCACCGAAGACGTACACGCGCATCGCAATCAAGAGCGACCGCATTGCTGAAGAGCAGCGGCGCGCACAAGGCTGGATGGACATTGCAGTCGGACTCTGGGGCTTTGCGTTCCTAGTGTTCCTGCTGGCGTGGCTCGGCTGATGCCTGTCTACGAGTACCGCTGCGGAGACTGCGGACACCGAGAAGAACACACGCACTCGATTCAGAACGTCTACAACCCGCGCTGCGAGAAGTGCGGCCGCTGGATGCGGATGGTCTACACGCCGGCGGCGGTGGTTTACAAGGGCGAAGGCTTCGCCAAGAAGGACAGAGCAAAGAAGGAGGGCAAGTGAGCAAGCAGTACGAGTTCGTCAAGGCAGAGCAGCGCAGTCCTGAGTGGTTCGCACTTCGGGCTGACGGCATCACGGCGACCGACGTCTCGGTCATCGCGGGGCTGAATCCATACAAGACGCCGTACCAACTCTGGGCTGAGAAGTTGGGGAAGTACACGCCAGACCCAGTAGGTCCAGCCGCCGTTCGCGGAATCCTGCTGGAGAACGCAGTGGCTGAGTTCTACGAGATGGAGACTGGCCGCGAGCTGCGTCGCAGCAACGGCATTGTCCGGCTCAAGGAGATGCCGTGGGCGATGGCGTCACTCGACCGCACCATCGTTGGCGAGGACGGCTTGGTGGAAATCAAGACCAGTACCTCACCGCGCTGGAGTCTGCACCCTGTGCCGCCAGAGGTGGTCGCGCAGGTGCAGTGGCAGATGTTCGTGACTGGCGCACCGTGGTGCGACATCGCGGTCCTGCTCGGTGGTCTCATCTTCCGCATCGAGCGGGTTGAGGCTGACGTGAACTATCAGACGCAGCTCTACGCGAAGGCAGTGGAGTTCCGCAACGCACTTGCAACCCAGACGCCGCCAACCTTGCAGGGCGAGGACAGCGACGCGCTGGCGCAGGTCGTGCCGCAGACCAGCGAAGAGTACGCGCAGGCTGACACCTCGCTGGACCGGCTCGCGGCGCTCTACGCTGAGAAGCAGTACGAGTCGCGGTTGCTTGACCAAGAACTTCAGAACCTCGCCATTGGTCTCAAGGAGTCCATCGGCGAGAAGGTCGGCATCGTTGGTCAAGGGTGGTCAGCCACCTGGAAGCAGAACAAGGCAACGGTCAAGACGGACTGGGAGAAAGTTGCAGAGACTCTGCACGCAGTCGCGCCAGAGACCTACGCCGAAGCGGTCAAGCGCCTCACCCAAGAGAAAGCAGGCGCACGAGTCTTTAGGTTTAGAACAGAGGAGGGACTATGAGCAAGGCCCTCACCTGCACCGAGTGCGGTGGACCTGTCAGGAAGGAGAAGGAGGGGCAGGTCCTATGCGGCATCCATCGCGCGCAGCGACGCGACAGGAGGGAATACCTTGCAGCCTATTCTCGCCGCAGGGTTAGCAGCGGTGAGGACAGGGCGAGGCGGTATTCAATCAGCATCGAGCGCGTGCAAGAGATTCTTGCAGCTGGATGCTATTACCCAGGAGAGGGACACGGAGGACCTCTGGAGATTGACCACAATCACCAGTGCTGTCCAGTCAAGTTGCGCTCTTGCGGGAAGTGCGTCAGGGGCGCGCTTTGCAGGAATCACAACCGCTGGCTCGGCGTAGTGGAAAAGCACAGAGACTTCATCGCATGGGCGTTGGAGTTCAGCGCGGCGACATCGCCGCAGATGGGAGCAACAAAGTGAGCAAGGACATCGCAGCAGCACTACTCGCTCCGTTCGAGGAGAAGGACTTGAAGCATCGCCCAGGGCGTGCCGGCATGACGTTCACTTACGCAGATGCGCGAGCAGTCGCGCAGCGGCTAGATGACGTCCTCGGCATTGAGTGCTGGCAGTTTGAGGTGAAGGTCGCGGACGGCGCACGCAACGTCGTGCATGGTTCGCTGGCAGTGGTCATCGGTGGGAAGACAACCATCCGACAGGACTTCGGCTACCCGAACTCGGCACAGGATGACGAGCCGCTGAAGTCAGCGGCCAGTGATGCGCTCCGCAGGTGCGCCGCGCAGCTAGGAGTGGGCAGGAGCCTCTATTCACCAGAGAAGGGTGTCCCAGTACCACTTGGGAGGGTTCCGCGCCTCTCCGTGGCTCCTACACCCCTCTCCGTTGATTCTACGGAGGGGTCTGGAGCAGCAACGGATGACGCCATCCTCGCAGCGAAGGCTGCAATGCTCTTTGCCGAGAACGTCGGCGGGGAGACATGCAGCCACGGTGAACTCTGGACGCTGAAGCCAGGCGGCGTGAGCAAGGGGACCGGCAAGCCCTACAACCCCTTCTGGGCTGCGTCTCACAAGACGCCTGACGGCGGCTGGTGCAAGGACAAGCCGAGCCGCGAGTTTGTGGCGAAGCAGGCTCCTGCAGCACCGAAGTTGGTGCCAGAGGAGAGCCTCGAAGAGTTGCCGTTCTGATGGGACGCCGAAGACAACTTCTACGGACGCCACAGGCTGCTAGAAACGAAGTAGTGCGGGCGAAGGAGACCCCAGAGGAGAAAGCACTCAGGAATCTCCGCAGTCGGTTGAATCACTACAAAATCTCCGTGTACGAGGCCGAGGAAATGCTGCGTCGGCAATCTGGCGGTTGTGCAATCTGCGGTCGCGAGATTCGGCTCTCGGAGCCTTATCAGGCAAACATCGACCACAGCCACACGAGCGGCAAAGTTCGCGGAATCTTATGCGCGTTCTGCAACAAGGGTCTTAAGTATTACAAGCACCTGCGACGGCTGGATTCTGTCGTTCAGGCTTATCTAGGACAGGAGGAGGACTGAAATGAATCTTTGGATTAAGTGGTCAGCACAGGCGCACAAGGATGCGGTCATCAGCAGCTTGACCGACACGCAGTTCCGCGCGTTCATCACCATCCTTGAGGTGGCGAAGGAGATGCGGAAAGGTGGCGAGTTCCGCGACCGGGCGCACCTTGCAACGGTCATCGGGCCACGCCTCGGAAGGGCAGTGCCTCGACTGATTGCCGAGGGCTTGCTAGAGGTGTCTCAGAGCGGTCTCGTGACCGTCTCGAACTGGTCTCGATGGCAAGTCGACCCGACGTCGGCTCAGCGACAGCAACGCGCTCGCGCTCAAAAAGAGCCTATGTCACGGTTCGGTCACGCACTAGAGAAGAGAAGAGAAGAGAAGATAAGAGAAGAGCAGACTCTTACTAAAGCGCGAGGCGTGTTGTCAGTTGGCGAGATTATTGCGAGAGGAGCCAAAGCATGATGAGAAACGGAGCGGCTCCGCACATTGACTTTGCCGACCTTGAGGGAGTCATTCCAGATAAGCCGAAGGTGATGCCAAGCAACGTGGACTTTATCTTTGAGAGGAGAGGGAGGTTTCTCTTTGGCGAGTTCAAGAAGCCGGAGGAGCAAATCTCTGGAGGGCAGAAGATTCTCTTGGAGGCATTGAGCAAGAAGTCTGGCTTCAAGGTGTTCGTTGCCACAGGCTGGAACGAAGGCACGCATCTCGTCATCGAGCAGCTCACCGTCATCCGCAACGGCACATGGATGACTGAGCCGTGCGACCTTGAGGGCTTCAAGCAACGCATCCGAGACTGGTATGCAGCAGTGGAGGCAGCATGAGAAGCATCGCGCTACTAGGGCCGCAGGGCAGTGGCAAGTCCACCATCGCCTCGCTCTTTGAGGAGCATCGTGGCTACCAGCGGCATGGCATTGCCGACGCCATCAAGCATGTGGCGAACCTCGCCTATCCGAGCCTCAGCAAGGAGGAGCGGTTCCCAGTGAGCCGCATTGGTGGAGATGAGATGGTCACCGGCAGGGAGTTGCTTCAGGAGATTGGCGCTGGACTCCGAAAGGTGGACACTAAGTTCTGGCTCAGAGTATGGGAGCAGGACTACGCCGAGATTCGGCGCCACGACTACGGCGTCGTGGTCGAGGACGTGCGCCTGGACGCTGAGGTGGCGTATCTGAAGCTCGTGGAGCCGACCATCTTCGTGGTTCGCCTGACTGCCTCGGCAGAGGTCAGGGCAGCTCGTCGCGGCGGCGAACTGGTCGGGGCTGACGACATCACCGAGAGGGGCTGGACAGATGCCTATGCAGACCTCACACTTGACACCAGCAACCTGTCGCCTGAGGACGCCTACCGCGTCATCACCGACGCAATGCAGGAGGAGTGATGTTCAAGGAGTTGGAGATTCTCGCAGCGCAGGCTGGCTTCCGATTCGCGGAGGCCATCAAGGTTGGCGAGGAGTGGCACGTCATACTCGATGACGAGGACGGCGAGATGTCCTACAAGGGCGCGACCGTTCAGGAGGCGGTCGAGAAGGCAACCGAGAACCTCGTCCGAATCCTGAACAGGCACGACCGATGAACGGTTGGGATTCCATCGGCGTGCTGATTGCGTCGCTCAACCTCATGCTCGCCTTCCTCATCGCGGCTAGTCTGCCGAAGGTGAGCAAGGCAGGAGGCGGCGCAGCCGCTACCATCTACCTGATGGTGGCACTTGCCACCGTGGTCTGGATTGCAAGGAGCACGATGTGGCAGCAGTAAAAACGCAGCGAGGTGGACCGAGCAAGGCACCGGTCTTTGCCGCGACCAAGTGCGCCGCATGCGATGGCGACCTCAACACGCTGAAGGAGGCGTGGCGAGTCAAGGTCATCACCTTTGTGGCGAACAAGCGCAACAGCCGATTCGCTTGGTATCACAGGAGCTGCGTCAAGTGAGCCGAATCGAGCGAGCCGCACCATTCCTTGACGACAAGGTTGTCGCCATTCAGGAAGGCGCTGACGCATGGTGCGAAGAGCCTGGAGTCACTGGCCGCGCGTGGTGCATCTTGAGCCAGCGATTCGCTGACGCCATTGCGCCAGACGGATGGTTCTTTCTGTACGAAGGCATCGGCAATCGCAAGACGAACCTTGACCTCATCAAGCACGGCATTATGGAAGTTCAGGAGAGCCGATTCACGCTGAGCGACGGCGGTTGGGCAGTATTGGCTAGACTTCGCTGATGGGACACTTCAAGGACGAAGCCATCAAGAAGCAGATTGACCCTGCCAAGAGTCGGCGTGGCAAGAACGCACGCAATCGAGGCAATGCCTTTGAGCGCGAGGTCGCTGACCGGCTCAACGGCAAGCGCATTGGCTGGGCTGGTGGCCCGACTGATGTGGCGACTGGTATCTACGACGTTCAGTGCAAGGTAGGCGGCTCATACCCTGAGCGCATTGACGGCTGGCTCCGAAAGGTTCCGTTCCGCTACGAGAAGCTGCGTGCGGTGGTCTTGGGAGATTCGCCAGGCGCTGGGACAAAGCGCCGCGCACTGATTGTGTTTGACTTGGAGGAGTTCGTGGACTTCTTCGGCACCACTGAGACTGAGGAGGCTCTGTGATTGTCGGACTCATTGCGATGGTGGTCATCATCGCGGTGGTCTGGTATCTCGCGGAGACGAGCGAATAGTCGCATTCCTGCTCGCGGTCTTGCTCGCCATCCATCCAAGCGTCGGAGTAAGAACCGAGCATGGGATTCCGCAGCGCGGCATTGCGTCGTGGTACAACGCGACCTATCACCCGAAGGGCAAGCAGTCCACTTGGTACACCCGCGCAGGCGTCAAGTTCTACGCCGCAGTCGGCAGCTACAAGTGGGGCGATGACCCATACGCCATCAAGGTCTGCCGCGCTGACGAGCGCAGCCGATGCGTCATCGTGCTGGTCGTAGACCACTGCGCTAGATGCAAGGCTGACCTGAAGAAGCCGTGGACGGCGCGCAGTCGGAGCATTGACCTATCTCCGTGGGCGTTCTCTGCGCTGAGAGGCTTGCATCTTGGAGTCGTTGAGGTCATAATCGAGGAGATAGTTCCAGGCAGATAGAAGGAGGACGGATGACCACAGTTCGCTCAATCACCGGCGCATGGCTTCGCATCGTTGCCAAGAACGCCTTCCCCACCAAGACACCGCGAGGCCGCGTTGAGGCGCTGGCTGACGCGTTGGAGATTAGTCGACGAAGCTGCTACGCCTACGTCGCCGAGGAGCGGCGAGTGCCAGAGGAAGTTGAGCAACGCTTCATCTCGCTCTTTGGTCCAGTCGCTGACGATGGCTGGCGGCTCATTGAGATGCAGCGACCACATCGCAAGAAGGAACACAAGAAACTGACGCAACGCACAATCAAGCGGCTCGGCGGTCAGACCAAAGAACATGTCGAGTTCAACCGCTCTGGATGGCGCGGCTCCGCCATGCACAACGCCTCGGTGCTATCGCAGGAGACGCTTGGACACGCGCTGCGCTGGGAGCAGAACAACATCACCATTGGGCAGTGCGTCATGGTCGAGGAGAATCTTGACGAGGAGGAGGCACGCAAGAAGTACCCAAACAACTTTGACTCACTCGCGGTTGACCAAGACTGGCTCGCCATCTGCCAACTCTGCGGATTGGTCGGCGGCGTGGATGACCGCATGAAGGAAGTCAATGGCATGGTCTTCCGCGTCTCATGCGGCACCTACACTTACAAGGTCTCGTGATTACGCTCGCAGACTTTGACGCCGAGTTCTCCAAGCATCTTGAGAACACGCGCCGCTGGTATCCGTTCCGCGCCATCGTTGCTGACCTGATTGCGCGTGGCCGTCCTGTAAACATCGTTGAGACAGGATGCGCTCGCCAGATAGACAACTGGGCAGGAGATGGACAAAGCACGCTGGTCTGGGACTGGCTGCTCAACAAGGTGGGCGGCACCGGCTTGAGCATGGACGTCAACGACTCCAGTTGCCGAGCCGCAGCTGCACAGGTTCAGCACTTCAAGGTGGCATGCGTGGACTCGGTGGTCGGGCTTCGCACGATGGTCAAGCCAGAGACGATTGACTTCCTGTATCTAGACTCGTTTGACCTGACGGAGACCATTGACTCGCCAACCCATCACCTTGCCGAACTCGCGTCGGTCTACGCTCGCCTACCTTCAGGGTGCCTGATTGCTGTGGATGACTGCGTGACCGAGCAGCACGGCAAGCACCGCTTCGTGCGTGATTGGCTTGCCAAGATGGGCGTTCAGCCTATTGTGCGAGGCTACGTCACAGTCTGGGTCAAGCCTTGACACGCTAGACTTCCCGACGCGCCACCTCTGGGTGGCTCCCGCCTGCCGGTGGAGTCCTCCCATCGGCAGGCCTACTTACCGCTGAGGACTGGAGGACGGATGGCAAAGCCAGACAAGTGGACGCTTCTGGAGGACTGGCTCATCGAGTCGCAGTCTGCTCTTGGCGTTGCCGACTGGAAGTTGAACGTCGTGAAGGATGCTTCCGACGTAGATGCCTGGGCAGACATTGACCCGCACAGCCAGAACCAGACGGCTGACCTTCGCGTGGCTCATGACTTCTGGAGGCAGGAGCCAGAAAAGCAGCGCCTCATCCTGACCCACGAACTCCTGCACCTCGTGACGTGCCGCACCGACCGCGTGGTGGAGAATCTTGAAGAGGCACTCGGCAAGGTCGCATGGGCCGTCTATGAGCCGCAATACACCGACGCAACTGAGCGCATGACTGAACACCTTGCTGGAATCATCGCGCCACTGCTCAGCCTTCCTGAGTTCCCGAAGGCGTGACCTTTCAGCGTCCGTGCCTTGACTGCGGCACGCTCACGATGGTGGGCAACCGATGCCAGCAGCATCGAGCTGCGGCGCAGGCGCGATGGAAGGAAGGCAGACCAAACCCATACCTTGACCCCGCCTGGAAGAAACTCAGCAGCCAGATTCGCAGCAAGCGTCCGTGGTGCGAGGTATGCGGCAAGACCACTGACCTGACCGTGGACCACCTTGACCCGCTGAGCAAGGGCGGTCCGCTACTAGCGCCAGAGCATCGGCTTCGGGTACTATGCAGAGGTTGCCACGGTCGCCTGACCGCGCACAAGTAGGAGCAGAGGAGAGGACATGAGCCGCATTGCTTGGTATTCCAACGCTTGCCACATCCCTTCGGGCTACGGCATGCAGACCGCACAGGTCGTGCACCAGATGGTTGCCGACGGACATCAGGTTGCTATCAGCGCGAACCACGGCGCAGCCGTCGCAATGAACTGCACCTTCGGTCACCCCATCTTCCCTGAAGGCTTGATGCGCTACTCGATTGACGCTGCGCCAGACAACATGCGTGGCTGGATTGGAGAAGAGCCTGGCTTCGGCGTGGTGCTGTTTGACCTCTGGCCGCTCGTTGGCGTGCAGGGATTCAACGAGATGAACCTCGCATGCTGGACGCCGGTTGACCATGCACCAGCCCCACCGATGGTTGCCAAGTTCCTGAAGGATGGTGGTCATCACGCCATTGCCATGAGCCGCTTCGGTGAGCGGATGCTGCTTGAGGCTGATGTCGCACGCGAGAACATCACCTACATCCCGCATGGCATTGACCTGACCATCTTCAACGACAAGGGCAAGGCTGCTCGTGCCGCAATGGGAGTGCCAGAAGATGCGTTCCTCGTTGTGACCAATGCAGCAAATCGTGGCCGCATTCCAATCCGCAAGGCGTTCGGCGAGATGGCTGACGCAATGGCGAAGTTCATGCACGACCGACCAGACGTCCAGTGGATGATTCACACAGAGCCAAACGGACACAGCGAAGGCGTGAACCTTCCGCGCCTGATGGCGCACTTGGGCATTGACCCGCAGCGCGTTCGTTATCCACACCCAGCACACTTCCGCAACGGCATCCCGCAGGACGCCATCGCCGCGATGTATTCAGCCGCTGACGTGCAACTCCTGACCTCGATGGGCGAAGGCTTCGGCATCCCTGCGGTTGAGAGCCAAGCATGTGGCACGCCAATCATCGTCTCGGACTTCAGCGCGCAGGCTGAACTTGTTGGCGCTCACGGCGTGAAGGTTCCAGTTCAGCGAGTGTGGGACGAGTACCAAGCATCGTTCTTCGCCATCCCGAACGTGCCTGCCATTACCGCTGCGCTGCATCAAGTCTATGAAGAGACGAAGGCAGGGCGGGTAGACAGGGGGGCGGTTGCCGCCGAGATGTGGCGATACGACCAGACCAAGTTGTATGAGGCCTCATGGAAGCCGCTCATCAAGTTCATGACCGAGCGCAAGCGACCAGGCGCACCTGTTCAGGCCAACCGCGCGCAGCGCCGCGCATCCAAGAAAAAGTAGTTGCCTTCCCTGCACGTGGGGGCGGTCAAAAATCTATTCACACGCATACGGCCAGTAC
>Ga0222712_10001611_pt1 | contig 27324 bp, 24 predicted proteins | sample C33_657DmetaG_FD_165043 | JGI IMG/M metagenome (GOLD analysis project Ga0222712, IMG submission 165043) | Estuarine water microbial communities from San Francisco Bay, California, United States - C33_657D | ecosystem: Environmental > Aquatic > Marine > Unclassified | place: USA: California... | reverse complement strand
CGGCCGACGAGCGCCCAATGCACGAGACGGTAGTGCCTCGAGAGCAGCAGCATGAACCAGTTGATGGCGATGAGCGTGCCGGCGAGGAAGAGGCCGCCGCCGAGGCTGTTGTCGCCGCCGTTCATGGCGTTCTGGACGGTGTTGCTCAGGATGAGCAGGAGGATGAAGTCGAACGGGGTCATCATCCCGGTCTGGCGACGGCCGGTGATCCGGATGAGGCAGAGGAGGAAGGCGTAGACGATGATGCCGCGGAGCAGGAGCTCCCACCACGGGAGCACGGGGATGAGCAGGGTACCGAGGTCGAACGGTTGGCTGGCGGCCAGGCAGGGGAGGGGCATGGCGTCCACGATGACCGGCTCCGCCCCCGGAGCGATGCCGTTTGCGCTTCACGGGAAGCCGAGTTCCGTCATCCTCCGCCCATGGCCCGTTCCTCCGCTTCCGTCGTCCGTGACGTCCTGATGATGGCGACTCCTTCCAAGAACGCCGACCTGCGCTGGTTCGGCGGTTTCCACGCTTCGGACCCTTTCCCGGCCTTCTCGGTCGGCCGCCGTCGCATCGGCCTGCTCCCCGGCATGGAAGTCGGCCGCGCGCAGGATGAGTCCGCGTTCGACGAGGTGCTCAACCTCACGGCGATCATCGGCGACCTCCGCAAGACCAACCCGAAGGCCGGCGTGGCCGATGCGATCGTCTTCGCCGCCCTCGAGCGCGGCGTCCAGCGCTTCCGCGTGCCGGCCGATTTTCCGGTGGGCCTCTTCCAGCGCCTGCGCGAACTCGGTCTCGAGCTGCACGCCGTCGGCGCCCAGCAGAACGAGCGCGGCGCGCCCGAGCTCTTCCCGCAACGTCAGGTGAAGTCGAAGGCCGAACTCGCCGGAATCCGCGCGGGCAACGTCGCCGCGGTCGCCGGTTTCAAGGCCGTCGAGCAGGTCCTCGCGGAATCCCGGGCCGATAAGAAAGGCGTGCTGCAGTGGAAGGGCAAGACGCTCACGGCGGAGATCCTCAAGGAGGAGGCCCAGGTCGCGATCCTCCGCAAAGGCGGGCTCTGCGACATCGGCCTGATCATCGCTCCCGGCGACCAGGCGGTGGACTGCCACTGCTCCGGCTCCGGTCCGGTCCGCGCCAACGAGCTCATCGTCTGCGACATCTATCCCCGCCACATCGCCTCGCACCACTACGGCGACATGACCCGCACTTACCTCAAGGGGAAGGCCGACCCGAAGCAGCGCAAGATGGTGCTCGCGGTCATCGAGGCCCAGCGCCGCGCGATCAAGGCGATCCGCGCCGGCGTGACCGGCGCCAAGGTCCACACGGTGGTGCAGGAATATTTCAAGTCGCTCGGCTTTGAGTCCGGCCTGAAGAAGGGCGTCTACGTCGGCTTCTTCCACGGCACGGGCCACGGTCTGGGTTACGACATTCACGAAGACCCGGCCCTCTCCACACGTAACCCGCTCCCGCTTGTCGCGGGTAACGCGGTCACGGTCGAGCCGGGGCTCTACTACCCGGGCATCGGCGGCTGCCGTTTCGAAGACTGCGTGGTGGTCACGAAGAAGGGCTGCGAATTCCTTTCCTCCCATCCCTATCACTGGGAGATCGCCTGAGCATGGCCAAGGGCCGGGGCAGGGCGGGTACGCATACGTCGCTGACCGACGCTGCCCGTCCTGTGGCCGAAGCCCTCGAGCGTCATGGCCGCGTGTCTCGCGGAGTGATCGCCGCCCGTGTGGGCGCGAAGGGTCTCTCGATCAAGATCATGAAGCTGGGCGGCGGCCTGCGCCTGACGGTCGTCTCGAAGGGCTCGCGTCAGGAGCTGCACGTCTACGGCATCACGGCCGAACGCGCCGGCGAGATCCTTTCGGGTCCCGGCTTCTCGGGCTACAAACTGAACTTCGCTGATGAGTAGCGCGCCCGTCATCGTGGCCGAGGTCACGGCCGCCGATTGGGGCGCCGCCGGCTCCGGTTGGACGCACCTGCCTTACCTCGCCCGTTTCCGCGCCGACCGTCTGCCGGCTTCCTGGGAGGCCTTCTTCACGGGCCGCCACCATGCGGTACTCGAGAGCGGTCGCACGGGCAGCCTCACGATCGCGGTCCCGGCCGCCCCGCGCGCGACGCTCTTCTTCGCCGACGGCCGCGTGGTGCTCCACGCTGAGGACGGCGCGCACGAGGAAGCCGCGGAGAAGCCGCTGGCCTACCTCCGCCGTTGGTCGCGCGAGGTCCGCGCGCCGTGTCTCGCCGGCTGGCCCGCCTTCCAAGGCGGCCTGATCGCGCTGCTCGGCTACGAACTCGCGGCGCAGTTCGAACCGGTGCGCCCTGCGCCTGCCGACGTCCGCGTGCCGCTCGCTGCTTTCCTTGAAGCCCATGAGGCCTGCGTCTTCGACGCCACGAAGCAGGAGCTCACGGTCGTCGTGCTCTGTCCCGTCGGCTCGCCGAACTCGGCCCTCCGCGCGGCCCGCACCCGCGCACTCGAACTCGCCGCGCGTTGGTCCGCCGCCTGCGCCGCCTCCGCGCCCGCGCTGCCGGCCGCCGGCGCGCCGGCACTCCCGCTCGCGTCGTCGTTCGACGAAGCCGGCTTCGTCCGGGCGGTCGCGCGCTGTCAGGAATACATCGCCGCGGGCGACACGTATCAGGTCAATCTCTCCACGCGGCTCGAAGTCCCGCCCGTCGACACGCTTCGCGCCTACGAGGCGCTGCGGTCCGCCAATCCCTCGCCTTACATGGGCTTCGTGCGCCTGCCCGGCGCATCTCTCGCCTGCGGTTCCCCCGAACTGCTCGTCGAGGTCGCCGGCGGACGCATCGCCTCCCGACCGATCGCCGGCACGCGTCCGCGCGGCGCCGACGAGGCCGCGGACCTCGCCTGGGCGCGCGAACTTTCGGGCGATACGAAGGAGAAGGCCGAGCACCTGATGCTCGTCGATCTGCTGCGCAATGACGTCGGCCGCGTCTCGCGTCCGGGCACGGTGCGCGTGCCCGAGTTCATGGCGGTCGAACGCTACTCGCACGTGATGCATCTCGTCTCCCAGGTCGAAGGCGACCTCGCCGCGGACGCGGGCCCCGCCGACGTGGTCCGCGCGCTCTTCCCCGGCGGTACGATCACAGGCGCCCCGAAGGTCCGCACGATGCAGGTCATCGCCGAACTCGAACCGGTGGCCCGCGCCTACTACACGGGCTCCCTGGGCTGGATCGGCGCTTCCGGCGAACTCTGCCTCAACATCATCATCCGTTCGCTCTGGTACGCCGAGGGGCGCGCCTTCGTCCAAGCGGGCGCGGGCGTCGTCGCCGACTCGGTGCCTGCCCGCGAATACGCGGAGAGCCTGCGTAAGGCCCAGGCACCGTTGCTCGCCGCCGCCCGTGCGGCCCTCCCATGAGCCGCGTCTGTCGTAACGGAGTCCTCGCCGAGGGCGATGCCACCCCAGGGAGCTTCCCGGCCGGCACGGCCTTTTTCGAAACGATCGCCTTGCGCCGCGGCGCAGTGGAGTGCCTCGAAGACCATCTGGCGCGTCTGCGTGCCGGCATGGCCCGCGTCGGTTTCACGCCCGGCCCGCTCGCCGCCGGCGACCCGGAGGCCTGGCGCTCGGCGATTGGCCTGCTTGGCGGCCAAGAAGGCGTGCTGCGTCTCGTCGTCGGTCCGGACTTCGAGGAGCTCGGCCTCCGCGCGCTGCTGCCTTCGCCCGAGGTCTTCCGTCTGCGTTCGCTGCGCACGGTGCGGGACGTCGCGGAATGGCTCCCGCGTCCGAAATCCGCCCCGTGGGCTAATTCTATGGCTGCCACCGTCGAGCTGCGTTCGCTCGGCGTTGGCGCCGGCGTCGAAGGCGTGCAGTTCGATGCCCGTGGCTTCGTCAGCGAAGGTTCCCGCTCGAGCCTGGCCTGGGTCGAAGGCGGCGTGCTTCACGTCCCGGCCGAGACCACCGCCCGCCTGCCGGGCACGGCGCTCGGCCAGTTGATCCGTTGCGCCGGCTTGCCGGTGCGAGAGGTCGAGTCAGTCGTCCCCGTCCGCGCCGAAGCGATCCTGGTCCTGCGCTCGACCCTGCCGGGCGGCGCGTCGGCCGTCTCGCATTGGGACGATGTCGACGGCCGCCCGCTCTGGTCAGGCGATGCCGCCGCCGCTCGCCCCTTGCTCGCCGCGCTGGCCGCCTGGCGCGCTCAGCGCTGCATCAGCTTCGCGTAGGCCGGCAAGGCCGCGGCGAGCACGAAGAGGGCCAGGAAAGAGACGCTGACGAGGGCCGCGAAGCAGGTCGCGGCGAGCAGCTTGGTCATGCGCATGACGTCGTCCGTCTCGCGCAGGTGGGCGCGGGCGGCGTAGAGCGTCACGGCGAGACCGACGGCGAGCAGCCCGAGGAGCGCGCCGGTGAAGTGGTTGAAGAAGAGTCCGGTGAGGCCGGGCAACGCGCCGGGTTCGCCGATGATGGTGCCTACGAGCACGGGCTGCGCGCGGAAGGCGATCGCGCCGGCGGCCGCAGGCAGTCCGGCGGTGAGGAAGACGGCCAGGGCGGAGATGATCCGGAGCTCGCGGGGGGTCATAAGCGCAGTATCCGCCTTGCTTCCGCAGGGTCAACGCCGGGATTCTCCCTCGCCAAGTCGGCGCCTGTCGCCTATCCCAGCAGGACATGGAATCCGTCTGGTATCTCTGGCTGGTCTTCGTGCTCCTCAACGGCAGCGCGGCGGGAATCTCCCTCGTCGCCGGCGTCGTCTCGGCCCTCTCGCACGCCGAACTCGAGGACCTCCGTCGCCGTCAGGCCACGGCCGCCGTCGCGCTCGAACGCTGCCGCGGCGACCAGGGCAACACCCTCGCCGCCTTCGAAGTCCTGTCCGCCGCCTTCGTCGGCATGAGCGCCTTGCTCGGAGGCGTGCTCGTCGGCGTGCGCTTCCTGCCCCGCGTGGGTGAAAGCTGGAGTTTCGCCTTGGTCACGGTGCTCGTCGTCATCGCGATTTCCTTCTTCATGGCCTGGTTGACCATGATGCTCCCGCGCAAGCTCGGCATCCACTTCCGCGTGGCGCTGGCCCCCCGTATCGCCTCGTCCCTTCCGCTCGTTCGCGGCGCCGCCAAGATGCTCCGTATGCTCGGCAAACTGCATGACTCCCTGGCTCCGCCCGAAGAGCCCGGCGTCGACCGCGCTGATGCCGATATCGGCAGCCTCGCCCAGGCCGCCGCCCGCGAAGGCAAGATCACCCAAGCCGAGAGCAACCTCGTCGCCAACGCCGTCCGCCTCGACGACATCCCGGTCTCGCACGTGCTCACGCCCCGTTCCGTCGTCACGTCCATCGAGGCCGACCTCACGGTGGCCGACGTCCTTCGCCTCCACCCGAGCGTCCCGCACGGCCGCATGCCGGTCTGGGAGCAGAACCCGGATCGCATCGTCGGCGTCGTCCGTCGCCGCGACCTGCTCAAGGCCGCCGGCGAAGGCCGCCGCGACGTCCGTGTGCGCGAGCTCATGGGCAAGGCCCACGTCGTGCCGGAGAACGCCACCTTGTCCGACGCCCTTCACGACCTCGTCCGCGCGCACCAGCACCTGGCCGTGGTGGTCGATGAGTTCGGCGCCTTCGCGGGCGTCGTCACCCTCGAGGACGTCTTCGAGTCGCTCCTCGGCGTCGAGATCTACGAGAAGGACGACCCGCATCCCGACATGCGCGAGCTCGCGCGCCAGCGCGGCCACCGCGTCGGCCGTCGTCCGGACGCCCCCAAGCCCGGCGCATGAACGCGGCCCTGCTCGCCTACTGGACGCACGACCTTGATCCGGTCGCGTTCCGTTTCCCCGAGAGCTGGGGCCTGCGGGGCGTGCATTGGTACGGGCTGGCCTATGCGGCTGGCTTCCTCGTGGCCGCCTGGCTCCTCGGACGCTGGCGTCGCGCGGGCCTCACGCCGCTGCGCACGGCGCTCGACGAATCGACGCTCATCACCGCCGTCATGGTCGGCGTCATCGCCGGTGGCCGGTTTGGTCACGTGTTCCTTTACGCGCGAGCCGAGTTCGCGGCGGATCCGCTGATGCTGTTCCGCGTCTGGGAAGGCGGCATGGCGAGCCACGGCGGCTTTCTCGGCGTCTTGCTCGCCGGTGCCTGGTTCGCTCGGCGGATCAAGGCCGACTTCTACGCCGTCGGCGACCTGCTCTGCGCCCTCGCTCCGGCTGGACTCCTGTTCGGCCGTCTCGCCAATTTCATCAACGGCGAGCTCGTCGGTGATCCGTCCTATCTCCCCTGGGCGGTGATCTTCCCGCGTGACGGCGCCGAGCCGCGTCACCCGTCGCAGCTCTACGAGGCTTTCGCCGAAGGGCTGCTGCCGTTGCTCTGGGTGCTCCGTCGCTATCCCTTGCGCCTGTCGCCCGGCCGTCTCGCCGGCGAGTTCCTGCTGCTCTATTCCGTCGGTCGCATCGCCTGCGAGGCCTTCCGCTCGCCCGATGACGGCTTCGTGCTCGGCCTCACGGCCGGCCAGTTCTGGACGCTCCCGCTCGCCGCCTTCGGCGCTTGGCTGGTCCGCCGCTCCCGTCGTCGGACTGAATGATGTTGCCCGTGCGGGCCGACGGTGGGAAAACCCCTTGCGCCATGACGAACGTCCCGCTCCTTGACCTCGGCCCGCAGAACCGCGCCCTCGAAGCGCAGTTCGAGAACGCCTTCCGCGAGGTCCTTCGCTCGAACATGTTCATCATGGGCCCGCGGCTCGAGGCCTTCGAGAAGGACTGCGCCGCCTTCCTCGGCGTGAAGCACGCCCTCGGGGTCTCCTCCGGCACCGATGCTCTCCTGCTCGCGCTGATGGCGCTCGATATCGGCGAAGGCGACGAGGTCCTGATCCCGTCGTTCACCTTCTTCGCCACCGCCGGCTCCGTCGCCCGTCTCGGCGCCACGCCGGTCTGGGTCGACGTCAATCCGCACCACTTCAACATCGACCTCGAAGACGCCGCCCGGAAGGTCGGTCCGCGCACCCGTGCGATCATGCCGGTGCACCTCTTCGGCCAGTCCGGCGACCTCGACGCCCTGCAGGCTTTCGCCACGAAGCATCGCCTCCGCGTGATCGAAGACGCCGCCCAGTCGATGGGCGCCCGTTGGAAGGGTCGTTCGACCATGTCGTCTGGTGACTTCGGCGCCACGAGCTTCTTTCCGTCGAAGAATCTCGGCGGCATGGGTGACTCCGGCCTGGTCACGACGCAGGACGACGCCCTCGCCGAGCGCGCCCGCATCCTCCGCGTCCACGGCATGCAACCGAAGTATTTCCACCGCGAAGTCGGCGCGAACTTCCGCATGGACCCGCTGCAGGCGGCGCTCCTCCACCTCAAGCTCCCGCACCTGCCGTCCTACAACTGCGCTCGCGCGGGCAATGCGATCTTCTACCAGAAGGCCCTGAAGGGCGTGCGTGGCATCGCCGAGAACCGTCCCGGCTTCGACAAGGCCGCCAAGATCCTCCTCCCGGTCGATTACTCCGGCCAGGGCATCTGGAACCAGTTCACGCTCCGCGTCCTCGGCGGCCGCCGCGACGCGCTCAAGGCCTTCCTCACCGGCCGCAAGATCGGCTGCGAGATCTACTACCCGATCCCTCTCCACCGCCAGCAGTGCTTCGTCGACCACAAGTATCGCGGTCACGACCGCGTGCCCGTCTCCGAACAGCTTGCCGCCGAAGTGCTCAGCATCCCGATCTTCCCTGAACTCACCGGCGAACAGCGCCAGTGGGTCGCCGACTCACTCGCCGATTTCGCGGCCGGGAAGACGGAGTAAGCGCGCCGTAGGCGCGGGGATGCGACGGTGAGTATGGAGTATCGAGTATAGAGTATCGGGGGAGTGCTTGCCTTAAGGTAGGGGCAGCACCGCGTGCTGCCCTAGTTGCATCGGCTAGGGATGCGATGACATCGCATCCGTCAGGCGTCAGGGACGGACGCGATAGTGATCACGTCCCTACCTCCAGACACCTGAAAGTATTTTCCTACCCCAACCCCTGTCCCTACCCCTACCCCTGAATTCACCTTTGCACTGCCTCTAGTCCGCATCCCCCTTGCCCACGTGCCAGCTTGCCCCCTGCGACTCCGTCGCGCCATCTTTGCACTTCCTTCATTCTGGCCAACCGGCCAACTGGTCAACGGATCAACCCGCGCGGCTTCGCGCCGCGCTCAGAAAAACCGGATCGTCTTGATCCGCATCTTCTCGTGCTCCTCGTCGGTGCACGGGGCGTCGATCGGGACGGCCGGGGCTTTGTCGTTCGGGACGACGAGCTGGTTGGCCAGGAGATACTGTTCCACTTCGGCGCCGGAGATATCAGGCAGCATGACGCCGTCGATCTCGACGCAAGGGGAGAGGCGCTGACCGGACTTCTCGACCATCTCGGCGTAGTTCGCCGGGTTGTTGATGATGTCCACGTCGACGTAGTTCAGGGCGTACTTCGCCATGATGGCGCGCACGCCGTTGCTCCAGCCGCAGCTGGGTTTGAGGTAACAACGGATATCCATGCCCCCACCAATGGCGGCGTTCCCCGAGGAATCAAGCCCGGCGGGCCTTTCGGCCGCCGTTTTCCCCGCCGGCCGGGGCCGGTTCATACCAATAACCGATGCCGTGGATCGTCCGCAGGCTGTCCAGCTTGCGGCCATGGTCCTCGAAGGCGTCGCGGATCTTGGCGACGTATTGGTCCAGCGAACGGCTGCGGATGTCGGCGTGCACGCCCCAGACGGCGTGGATGAGACTGTGTCGGCTGATGATGACGCCGGGGTTGGCGTGCAGATGGTAGAGGATGCCAAGTTCCTTGCGGCCGAGCTTATGCTTCTTGCCGCTGGCGAAGATGAGTTCGAGCCGCTCGGGGTGGACCTCCGCGCCATTGAAGCGGAACACGTCGGTGCCGAGCGCGGCGTTGACGGTGAGCCGGCTGTCGCCCGCGGTCTCGCTGCGTCGTAGCACGGCGTGGATGCGCGCGATGAGTTCCGCGGGGTGGTGCGGCTTGCCGACGAAATCGTCCGCGCCCGCTTCGAGCGCCTGGGCCACGTGCTCGCCGTCGCGCAGGGCGGAGAGGAAGATCACCGCCGGCGAATGTGCCAGGCGGCGGATCTTGTCCAACACCGCGAGTCCATCGAGGTCCGGCAGGTTCGGATCGAGCAGCACCAGGTGCACATACGACTCACCGACGAACTTGAGCGCGGTGGCTCCTTTGTGAAAGACTTGGGTGGAGAGGCCGGCGTTCAGGAGTTGATCGGCGAGCGCGGCGGCGAGGCTACGGTCGTCTTCAATGATGACCACCAACGGCTTCTGCTTGGGACTCATGCAGAATCTTTGGAAAGGGGGTAAGACTAAGGGGGTAATGACATTTGTAAAAAAGCCGCCGAGGTTGCCAAGCCCCATTCCTCACCCATCGTCGGAGGGAGATGACCGAAACCGACGAGCCTTCCGCCGCCCGCAAATGGGCCATCCGGGTCTTCCTGATCCTGTTCATCGCCTCCGCGGCCTGGATGGCTTGGTTCGGCGTGCAGCAGCAGCGCCTCCACGGGGCCAAGAACGATGGCCAGCCGAAGAATCCATACGAGGATCGCAGCCTTTTCGGGCGTTGATCCGGGGCCGGAGGCCTTGTTTCTAAAAACTTGACCAGAGGGACTTCGTTCCTAAGTTCTTCGCTTCCACCGACCGCCTCCTTCGTCTAGCCCGGTCCAGGACACCTCGTTTTCACTGAGGTAACTGGGGTTCGAATCCCCAAGGGGGCGCCAGGTGGAAGCTTTTCAGATCTGCACTTTCCGACAGCGGAGGGCGGGTCGCTATTTCCGGGTTGCTCACATTGCCCCTTGCCTAAGTTCAAAAATTATTGAAACATCAGAAAGCCCCCGACCGCAGGGCCTAAACCTGATGAAGCCCCCTTCAGAAAAGTCTGCCGGACGGCGTCCGAGCCGCCCCTCTTATGAGCCCCTGCAGCCTCATGAGATCGAGCTCGCGGATTTCTTTGTCCGGATGGCTGGTATTCTGGGCGTACCGCGCTCGGTCGCCGAGATCTACGCGTTGCTCTACGTTTCCTCGGGTCCGGTTGATTTCGACCAGATCCAGGGGCGGCTCGGTATTAGTAAAGGCTCTGTCAGCCAAGGACTTAAGTTCCTTCGCGATCACGAGATGATCCTCTCGGTCAAGGAACCAGGGTCTCGCCGCGAGCGTTGGCAGCCGACGCCTTCCCTGGCGGCCTCGCTGGTCGCACTCCTCCGCAGCCAAGTCTTGCCCGCCCTCGAGCAGGCCCAACCCGGCCTGCAACGCGTCCTCGCCGACGCCCAAGCCCGCGGCTCCCAGCCCGAAGTCATCGAGCGCCTGAGTCGCCTCAATCGTTGGAACAGCCGAGCTCTCGAGCTTGCGCCTCTCCTCCTTCCGCCCCCGGGGGCCTGACCCTTACTGCCGGCTCGGCCGGTGACAGCCTTTCCTTCCCGTACGTGGCTGCGAAATTCGCCTCCACGTGCGGTAGCCTGCCCAAGTAATCAAAATAGGTAATAGCGATAAGCGGTTAGCGGTTGGCGGTTAGGCCAAATAACCGAAACCCGAATAGCGTACCCCAAGCCCGCCGCGACTGCATCTTCCTAACCGCTCACCGCACGCCGCTTGCCGCCAACCGCTTTGTTATCTTCCCATCCGCTTACCGCCAACCGCTACCACCTTTCCCACTCATGCGCATCGCCATCACTTCCGGCTATTTCGACCCGATGCACCGGGGCCATCTTGAGCTGCTGGATCTGTCTCGGGCCCAAGGCGATGTCCTCTGGGTCATCGTCAACTCCGACGCCCAGGCCGCCCTCAAGAAAGGCAAGGCCTTCATCGACCAAGACACCCGTCTCGCGGTGACTTCCGCCCTCCGGGTGGTCGACCGCGCGGTGCTTTCGATCGATACCGACGGCTCGGTCTGCGCCACGCTCGACTGGCTCATCGGCGAAGCCAAGGCCCAAGGCCATGAGGCGGTCTTCTGCAAGGGCGGCGACCGTAACGCCGGCAATATCCCGGAGATGACCGTCCTGGACAAGCATGGCGCGAAGCTCATCGACGGCCTCGGCGCCAAGATCGACAGCAGCTCCCGCATCATCGCCGGCGCGAAAAAGCCTTCCGCCTGAATCTTATCCTCCCTAACTCTCCAGCATGAAAAAGCGCGCGCTCATCACCGGCATCACGGGCCAGGACGGCTCCTATCTCGCCGAATTCCTCCTCGGCAAAGGCTATGAGGTCCACGGCGTCATCCGCCGCTCATCCTCCTTCAACACTTCGCGCATCGAACACCTCTACATGGAGGACCTCGTGCGCGACATCCACACGAAGAAGATCCAGCTCCACTACGGCGACCTCGGCGACGCGACCGGCCTGATCCGCCTCATCGGCGACATCCAACCCGACGAGATCTATAACCTCGGCGCGATGTCCCATGTGAAAGTGTCGTTCGACATCCCGGAATACACCGCCGACACGGACGGCATCGGCACGCTCCGCCTGCTCGAGGCGATCCGCATCCTGAAGATGGAGAAGAAGGTCCGCATCTACCAGGCTTCGACCTCCGAGCTCTACGGCAAGGTCGTCGAAGTCCCCCAGTCCGAGACGACGCCTTTCTACCCGCGCAGCCCGTATGGCGTCGCCAAGATCTACGCCTACTGGATCACCCGGAACTACCGCGAAGCCTACGGGATGTTCGCTTCCAACGGCATCCTCTTCAACCACGAGTCCGAGCGCCGCGGCGAGACCTTCGTCACCCGCAAGATCTCCCTCGCGGTCGCCAACATCGTCCACGGCCGCCAGGACTGCCTCTACCTCGGCAATCTTTCCGCGCAGCGCGACTGGGGTTACGCCCCGGACTTCGTGCAGTGCATGTGGCTCATCCTGCAGCACACGCAGCCTGACGACTTCGTCATCGCGACGGGCAAGATGTATACGGTCCGCGAATTCTGCACGCACGCGTTCCGTCGCGCCGGCATCGAACTCGACTGGCAGGGCGCGGGCGCCGACGAGAAAGGCGTCGACCGTAAGACGGGCAAGACGCTCGTCGCCGTCGACCCGCGCTACTTCCGCCCGACCGAGGTCGAGCAGCTGCTCGGCAACCCGGCCAAGGCCATGCGTGAGCTCGGCTGGAATCCGCAGCAGACTTCCTTCGAACAGCTGGTACAGAAGATGGTCGACCACGACCTGAAGCTGGTCGCGCACGAAAACCGCTGATGGATCGTTCCGCGAAGATCTACGTCGCCGGCCATCGCGGGATGGTGGGCTCGGCCGTCGTCCGCGCGTTGCGCGCCGCCGGTCATGCGTCCGTGCTCACGCGCACGTCCGCCGAACTCGACCTGCGCGACGGCGCCGCGACCCGCGCCTTCCTTGCCGCGGAGCAGCCGGCCTACGTCGTCATGGCCGCCGCCCGCGTCGGCGGCATCAAGGCCAACTCGGCCCAGCCCTACGATTTCCTCTACGACAACCTCGTCATGGCGGCCAACGTCGTCGAGGGCGCCCGCCTCGCCGGCGTGCGCAAGCTGCTCTTCCTGGGTTCGAGCTGCATCTACCCGAAGCTGGCGGCGCAGCCCATCCGCGAGGATTCGCTGCTCACCGGCCCGCTCGAAGCCACCAACGAGGCCTACGCGGTCGCGAAGATCGCGGGCATCAAGCTCTGCGACCACGCCCGCGCGCAGCACGGCTGCGATTACATCAGCGCGATGCCGTGCAACCTCTACGGGACGGGCGATAATTTCTGCCTCGAGAACTCCCACGTGCTTCCGGCGATGATCCGCAAGATGCACGAGGCGAAGCTCCGCGGCGACGCGTCCCTGAAGCTCTGGGGCACGGGGACGCCGCTCCGCGAATTCCTGCACGCCGACGACCTCGCCGAAGCCTGCCTGATGCTGCTCGACCGCTATTCCCAGGCCGGGCATATCAACGTCGGTTCCGGCGAAGAGCTCACCATCCGCGCCCTCGCCGGCCTCGTCGCCCAGGCCGTCGGTTTCACCGGCCGCCTCGAATTCGACCCGTCGATGCCCGACGGCACGCCGCGCAAGCTCATGGACGTCTCGCGCATCCGCGCCCTCGGCTGGAAGCCCCGCATCACCATGGCCGATGGTATCCGTGATACTTACGCCTGGTATCTCGCGAATCACGCGGAAGCGCGGAAGTAAAAGCATCGCTTCGGGTGGCAGGTGGCGGCCCCGGGTCCCAGGTGGCAGGCAAATCATCCAGCCACCCGCCACCCGAAATAATCTTCCTTCGCCCCCTTAACTAACAATGCCCTCCGTCACTCTCTGCATCCCCGCTCGCATCGCTTCCACGCGCCTGCCTCGCAAGGTCCTGCTCGATCTCGGCGGCAAGCCCGTCGTCCAGCATGTCTGGGAACGCGCCAAGCAGGTCCGTCAGGCGGACCGCGTCGTCCTGCTCACGGATTCCGAAGAGGTCGCCGGCGTCGCCCGTGGTTTCGGCGCCGAGGTCTTGATGACCGATCCGGCCTGCCCCTCGGGCACCGCCCGCATGGCCAGCGTCATCGACCGACTGCCGGGAGATTTCTTCCTCAACGTCCAGGGCGACGAACCTTTCATTCAGCCTGACCTACTCGACGGACTCATCATGCGCTGGAAGGAGACGAAATGCCCGTTGGTCACCGCGGTCTCCAAGATCCAAACGGCCGAGCGCCTCCTCGCGACGAGCGTGGTCAAGGTCGTGCGCGCCGAGAACGGCGAGGCGATCTACTTCTCCCGCAGCCCGATCCCGCACCTTCGCGGCGTCGATCCGGCGGAATGGGTCGCCCGACGCGACTACTGGGTGCACATCGGCGTCTACGGTTACGACCGCGCCACCCTCGCCGGTTACGCGCAGCTCAAGGCCACCGAACTCGAAGCCGTCGAATCGCTCGAGCAGCTTCGCTTTCTCGCCCACGGCCTCACCTTCCAGACCGTCGTCACCGATTATCATCCCGTCGCCATCGATACCCCCGAGGATCTCGAAGCCGCGCGGAAGATGGTGTGACGAGGCAGATATTATTTTCAGGTGGCAGGTGGCGGCCCCGGGTCCCAGGTGGCAGGCAAATCATCCCGCCACCGGCAACCTGAGGCTGCCACCCGTCACCTGAGAATAAGAGCCCCCGCCAATCATCCGGTCTCCGGTTCCATTGAGTTGTCCGTGCTCCGGTCCTCCAGCCCTCCGGCCCTCCGGCCCTCGTGCCTCCTTTCCATACTCCATACTCTAAACTCCATACTCTCCTTCACCATGTCCACTCCCCTCCAATCCGCCCGCGCCCTTCTCCAGGCTGAAGCTTCCGCGCTCGCCGAGCTCGCCACGCGTCTGGACGGCGCGTTCACGCAGACAGTCGACCTCATCGCCGCGCATCCCGGCAAGGTCGTGCTCTGCGGCGTCGGCAAATCCGGCCTCATCGGCCAGAAGGTCGCCGCGACGCTGTGCAGCACGGGGACGCCCGCCATTTTCCTTCACGCCGCGGACGCCGTCCACGGCGACCTGGGCATCCTGCAGGCCGGGGACCCGGTCGTGCTCATCTCCCGTTCGGGCACCACGGCCGAACTGGTGCGCCTGATCCCGGTCCTCCGTTCCTTCAAGTCGCCCATCATCGCCATTGTCGGTAACACCCAATCACCTCTGGCGACCCAGGCCGACGTGGTCCTCGACATCGGCGCCCGCCCCGAAGCCGATCCGCTCGGTCTCGTGCCCACGACGAGCGCGCTTCTGACCCTTGCGCTCGGCGATGCCCTCGCCGCCGCGCTCATGACGAAACGCGGCTTCGGTCCTTCCGACTTCGCCCGCTTCCATCCCGCCGGCCAGCTCGGCCGTAACCTGACCCTCACGGTCGGCGAAGCACTCCAGCCGCTCGAACGTTGCGCGGTCGCCAAGCCCGGCGACGCCCTCCGCGATACGGTCATCGCGATGACCCGTCACCCGCACGGCGCCGCCTGCGTGCTCGCGGCCGACGGCACGCTTGCCGGCCTCATCACCGACGGCGACCTCCGTCGCGCGCTCGGCCGCGGCGTCGATATCAACACCGCCCGCGCGGCCGACATCATGACGGCGAACCCCATCCGCGCCCACGGCCCGATGTGCCTCGCCGAAGCCGCCCGCATCATGGAGGACCGCCCGTCGCAGATTTCCGTCCTCCCCGTGACCGACGCGGCCACCCAACGCTGCCTCGGCCTCATCCGTATCCACGATATTTATCAGGCAGGGATCGTCTGATCCGAGGGCAGCAGGTAGGGACAGCACCACGTGCTGTCCTCTGTGCAAAAGTGGCGTGAAAGTATGGAATATTGAGTATGGAGTATCGGTGGAGTGATGCCCTTGGGTAGGGATGCGATGACATCGCATCAGCACGCTCAAAGGGAGACCCAAAACCGGAATATTTGCTGCGGACTAAATATGCGGGGTGTCAGGTGACGGCCACCGGGGCATCGGCCATTCGGGCATCAGCGGCTGCAATGTGTAGGGACGTGATTGCCATCAGGTCTGTTCGCCGAGCGACTATGGCGTCTGATTAGTTTAACTAGTGCCGATGGCTTCGCGGCTTCGGTCTCGAACGGACGCGATAGTGATCACGTCCCTGCCTCAAGACACCCCCGCCAATCATCCTGTCTCCGCCTTCCCTTTGAGTTAGGCCTCAGTCTCCCTTGTCCGCTGGCCCACTTGTCAACGTGTCAACTAGTGGTGTCTATCTGGCCAACTAATCAATGGATCAACGCGGTCTTTAATCCATTCAGTCCTCAACGCAGCCCTCAATTCAGCCCTCCACTCTCTTAGTGATGCCCTCCCACTCCCAATTCACCTCCCGCGAACGCACCGTGATGCTCCTCGCGGGGCTCGTCCTCGTCGTGGCGCCGTGGGGCTGGGCCGGCGTGGTGCTCTGGACGGTCGCCGCGGCGCTCGGTTTCGCTTCCGCCGCTTTCCTTGCCGTCTGCGCGGAAGCCCGCGCGCAGCGCCTCGTGATGGCGGTCGCCTTCGTCGGCCTGCTGGTCGCCGTCGGGGTCGCCGCTGCCGGCGGCTACGAGCCGTTCACTTATCGCTGGCTCGACCACGTCTGTTTCCCGGCCGCGTTGCTCGCCGGTTCTTCGCTCGCCTGGTTCCTGCTCTCGCGCGATCTCGTCTCGCGTCCCGCCGCCGAAGCCCGCGCCGACCTCTTCCGTTCGATCCCCTTCTGGGCCGGCGTCCTGCTCTTCGCCTACTTCGCGATCCAGGACTGGAACGCGTGGGGCGTGGCCGTCGACCGCGAAGCCTTCTGGGCCGCGCAAGGCCTTCCCGGCATCGACGTCGGCAAGTTCGACGTGCGTCCCCAGCCGTATGTGAGCTGGTTGCCTTCGGGCCTGCAGGCGCCGTTCTCCGCGTCCGACACGAAGCAGCCGCCGATGAACGCCTGGCGCCAGATGATGGTGTTCGGGGCGCCGTGGCTGCTCTTCCTTTCGCTGCGTCACGGCCTTCGCCGCCGTCGCGGCTACCTGATTCTCGGTTGGATCACCGTGCTCGCGGCCCTCGCGGTCGGCGCTTTCGGGGTGCTGAACCAGAAATCGTACGGGACTGTCCTCGGCTTCCCGGTGCCCTACAACACGCAGTCGTTCGGTACGTTCATGAACCGTAACCATGCGGGCGTGTATCTCTACCTGCACGCGGGCGTCGCGCTGGCGCTCACCTTCTGGCATATCCGGCGCGCCGGCGACAACGTCCTCCGCGGCGGGCCGCATCTCGCCGCCGCCTTCCTCGCCTTCGCCCTCGCGCTCCTCGCCGGCCTGACCAACAGCACGGCGGGCGCGGCGTTCGCGTTGCTCCTGCTCGTCATCGCTCCGCTCGCCGCCTATTGGTTCGGCTTCCCGGGCTCGAGCGGCTCGCGCCGGCGCATCATGCTGATCACCGGCGGGGCCCTCGCGCTTTCCGCCGCGTCGGTCCTGCTCGTGGCGGACCTCCAGCCGCTGCTCAACCGCTTCAAGGCCAAGGCGGCGACCTATCAGGCGACCGGCTTCGACGACCGGGCGCCGCTGCGCCGCGCGACGTGGGCGCTCGCCACCGAAGGCGGCTGGACGGGCCGCGTATGGGTCGGCTATGGCGCGGGTTCCTACCGCTGGGTCTCGCCGCCTTACCAGGCGATGCAGCCGGAGCTCCGGCGCGACGGGAAGTTTCTCTTCCGCGCGATTCACGCGCACAACGACTGGCTCGAGCTGCTCGCCGAGGTCGGCGTGATCGGCATGCTCCCGCTCCTGGCCTTCTTCGGCTGGCTCGGCCGCAAGCTCTTCCGCGCCTTCCGTCCCGGCCATCCGGAGACTTACCCGCTCGCGCTCGGCCTCATCTTCCTCGGCCTGCATGCCACGATTGACCTGCTCATCTGGTTCACTCCCCTGATGTTCACGGCGGGCTTCGTGCTCGCGGCGATGACGACCTTCACCGAGCAGTCCTCTTTCGAGCAGGACCAGGCCCGTCCCTGACCTTGCGCCAGCTCATCCAGCATCTGGGGTCGGGTCGCACCGAGCTCGTCGACGCGCCCGCGCCCGGCCCGCGCCGCGGACGCCTGCTCGTCCGCGCTTCGCGTTCGTTGGTCTCGCTTGGCACGGAGCGCATGCTCGTCGAGTTCGGTCGCGCCGGCTGGCTCAGCAAGGCCCGCCAGCAGCCCGAGAAATTCCGCGCCGTCCTCACGAAGATGCGGACCGAAGGCCTCTTCCCGACGCTCGCCGCCGTCCGCAGCAAGCTCGCCCAGCCGATTCCGCTCGGCTATTGTCACGTGGGTGAGGTCCTCGACGCCGGCCAGGTCCCGGGCTTCGCCGTCGGCGACCGCGTGGTCTCCAATTCGCCCCACGCGGAAATCGTCTCCGCCGATCCGGCCTTCGCCGCCCGCGTCCCGCCCGGCGTCTCCGCCGAGCACGCGGCTTTCACGCCGCTGGCCGCCGTCGCCCTGCAGGGCATCCGGCATATCGACGCGCGTCCCGGTGACACGGTCGTGGTCATGGGCCTCGGCCTGATCGGCCAGCTCGCGGTGCGCCTGCTCAGTGCCCGCGGGATCAAGGTCGTAGGCGTCGACCCCGACGAAGCGAAGCGCGCCGACGCCAAGCACGCCGGCGCTTCGGTCCCGGAATTGGGCGTCCCTCTGACCACGCTCGCGCCGGGTGGTGCCGCCGGGGTGCTCATCACGGCCAGCACGTCGTCCGACGAGCCGGTCAACCAAGCCGCGCGGCTCTGCCGCCGCCGCGGCCGCGTCGTCCTCGTGGGCGTGACGGGCCTCACGCTCAATCGCGCCGACTTCTATGAGAACGAGGTGACCTTCCAGGTCTCGCGTTCCTACGGTTCCGCCGAGGCGTCCGATCCTTCTTCGGCCCGCGCCAACTTCGACGAAGTCCTGGCGCTGATGGCTTCGGGCGGGCTCGATGTCGCCACGCTGCTGACCTCGCGCCATCCGTTCGCCGAAGCCCCGCAGATCTACGACGACCTCCGTCGCCCAGGCGCCTACGGCCTGCTCATCGAATACGTGGTCCCGAACACCGCTCTCGCCCGCACGGTCCCCGGCGCCGATGGGGACCGTGCGGGCGACGGCGTGGGCGTCATCGGCTGTGGTAACTTCGCCGCCCGCGTGCTCGTCCCGGCGCTCCGTCGCCAAGGTGCGTCGCCGGCGATCTTCGCTTCCGCCAACGGACTCTCCGCGCGCCTCCTCGCCGGTACCGCCGCCACGTCGACGACCGACGTCTCCGTGCTGCTCGACCAGCCGGGACTGACGAAGGTCTTCATCGTCACGCGCCATGACGAACACGGCGAACTCGCCCGTGCCGCGCTCGGCGCCGGCAAATCCGTCTGGGTCGAGAAGCCGCTCGCCCTGACGGAAGCCGACCTCGATGGCACGATGGCCGTCGCACGCATGAGCTCGGCCGTCCTCGCCGTCGGTTTCAACCGCCGCTTCGCCCCGCTCGCCGTCCGTCTCCGGTCCGCGCTCGCGGCTCGTCCGGGCCCGCGTCGGTTCACGATCGACGTCAACGCAGGCCGCTTGCCTGCGGATCACTGGACGCTTGATCCCAAGCAGGGCGGGGGACGCATCGTCGGCGAAGCCGGCCACTTCGTGGACCTGCTGCGCTTCCTCTCCGGCAGCGCCATCGTCTCCGTCCGTGCCTTGTCGCGAGACCTCGACGGACAAGACGGTGGCTGCTTCGAGCTCACCTTCGCCAACGGCGACCACGCCGCTCTGAATTATCGGACCGATCTTCCGGCGCATCTCCCCAAGGAACGGATTGCAGTCGCTGGCGAAGGTTACTCGGCCGTCATCGATAACTGGCGTTCGCTCCGCCCCACGAATCTGCCCGGCGCCTCCGCGTCCCCGGCCTGGCTTGGCGGCCCCGCCTGCGGCAAAGGTCACGACCATGCCCTCGCCGCTTTCCTCGGCGGCACCTCCGTCCCCCTCCCCGAAATCGAAGAAGTCTCCCGCTGGAGCATCCGGATGCAGGAGATGTCACGAAGCTAGAGGCCCGGAGGCCCAGAGGCTTGGTTGATCAGATAGAGGCGCCGATAGTTGACACGTTGACAAGGAATGCAACGGGTAGGGTCGGGACCGCGTCACGACATAGCTGCATCTTAGGTAGGGACGGTTCTCCGAACCGTCCGCTCGGCGGGCTCGGAGAGCCCGCCCTACCTCGAGCCCCAGCCAACTATCCGGTCTCCGGCTTCCCTTTGAGTTGTCCGTGCTCTGGTCCACAGAGCCTCTGGTCAACTCAGCCTCTAGCTCTCCCGATCAATTCAGCCCTCTTCTTGATTACCATGTCCTCCCTCTGCGTCCTCGGTCTCGGCTACATCGGCCTCCCGACCGCGTCCATCTTCGCGACGAAAGGCCGCCGCGTACTCGGCGTCGACGTCTCCCCGTCGGTGGTCGAGACCATCAACAGCGGCCGCATCCACATCCAGGAGCCTGATCTCGACGTGCTCGTGCGCGCCGCGGTGCAGTCCGGTAACCTCAAGGCCGCGACGCTGCCCGCGCCGGCCGACGTCTTCATCCTCGCCGTCCCGACGCCTTTCCTCGCTTCGCCAGAAGGCGCCAAGGTACCGGACCTTTCGTTCGTTGAAGCCGCCGCCCGTTCGATCGCCCCGTTCGTCGCCGCCGGCAACCTGATCATCTTGGAATCCACTTCTCCGGTCGGCACGACCGAGAAGATGAAGGGCTGGCTCGAGGCCGAGCTCGCGAAACTCGGCCGTAAGGTCGACGGCTTGCTCTACGCCCATTGCCCGGAGCGCATCCTTCCCGGCCAGATGCTCAAGGAGCTCGTCTCGAACGACCGGATCTGCGGCGGCCTCACGCCGGCCGCCGCCGAACAGGCCCGCGATCTCTACGCTTCCTTCTGCACCGCGCAGATCTTCCTCACCGACGCCCGTACGGCCGAGCTCGCCAAGCTGACCGAGAACGCCTTCCGCGACGTGAACATCGCCTTCGCGAACGAGCTCTCGCTGATCTGCGATAAGCTCGGGGTCGACGTCTGGGAACTCATCCGCCTCGCGAACCGCCACCCTCGCGTGAAGATCCTCCAGCCCGGCCCGGGAGTAGGCGGACATTGCATCGCCGTCGACCCGTGGTTCATCGTCGACGCTGCGCCGGCCGAAGCGCGCCTCCTGCGCGCGGCCCGCGAGGTCAATGACTCCAAGCCGCATCACGTCGCCGACCAGGTCCGCTCCGCCGCGGCTCCGGGCGCCGCCGTCGCGTGTCTCGGCCTTGCCTTCAAGGCGAACGTCGACGACCTCCGGGAATCTCCCGCCGTCGAGATCGCCGCCCATCTCGCCGACGCCGGGCTGAAAGTCCTCGCCGTCGAGCCGCACGTGACCGTCTTGCCGAAGACGCTGCAGGGCAGGGCGGAACTCGTTTCCCTCGCCGATGCGCTCGCCCGCGCGAGCATCGTCGTCCTTCTCGTCGATCACCGCGCCTTCGCCGGCCTCACCCTTGAGCAGCTCAAAGGGAAGAAGTTGATTGATACGCGGGGTGTGATTCGAAGCTGAAGTGCAAAAGTGCAAACCGGCCTACGGCCTGTGCAAAGGTGCAAATGTGGCGTTAGAGTATTGAGTATGGAGTATCGAGTATCGGGGGAGTGCTTGCCTTGGGTAGGGATGCGATGACATCGCATCCGTTCGCTCAAAGGGAGACCGGAAACCGGATAGTATGCTTCGGCCAGTTTGTTTGGGTGACAGGTGGCGGAATCTGTGTTCCCAACCGCTTACCGCTAACCGCTAATACCTGACATAGGTAGGGTCGGGACCGCGTCACGACATAGCTGCATCTTAGGTAGGGATGCGATGACATCGCATCCGTTCACTCAAGGGGAGACCGGAAACCGGATAGTATGCTTCGGATTCTTTTTGAGGGTGACAGGTGACGGCCACCAGAAGTCAGCCTTTCGGGAATCGGCCGTTCGGTCTTCGGCTGCCGGCTCCAGGTTCCCGCAGTTGTAATGGGTAGGGCTGACCGCCCTCGGTCAGCCGCGGTTGAGCGAGGCGCTCAACCCTACCTGCTCCCCAGCCAATACTCCTGTCTCCGGTTACCTTTGAGTTGTCCGTGCTCTGGTCCACGGAGCCTCTGGGCCTCTCAGCCTCTCGTTCTTGTCTCCCTTGTCCACGTGTCAACTTGTCAACCAGCCAGCTAGTTTGCCTCCACATCTTGGCCTCCGAGCCTCTGGTCAACTAAGCCTCTCGTTCGTCTCCGGCCCTCCTGTCCTCGGGCCCTCCGCCCCCCTCGTTGGGTTTTCATCCATTCAGCCCTCTATTCAGTCCTCAACGCAGGCCTCAACTCAGTCCTCTAGTTATAAGGTGCTCCTCCCCCTCCTCCATCACCTTGGTCCCGCTTGGCTCGCTCGTCGCGCCCGGTGGGCGTGCGAGCGCAAACTTGGACTCTGGGAGTGGCGTTCGCCGCGGCGCCCATGGAAGGATTTCGCCGTCGGCTTCGACCCTGCGGCATGGCGTAAATCGGCGCCGCGCCTTCCGATCGCGCTCCTCGACCGCGCGCACCTCGCGCCGCAGCTCGAAGCCTGGTCCGTCGCCTCCGGCCACACGCCGGTCGCCGAGGCCGATGCTTTCGCCCGAGGCTATGCCCGGGTGTTCTCCCACCAACTCGTCGAAGTCGGTCGGCCTGACCGCTGGACCCGTAGCGTCCTGACCGGCCATTCAACGGACCCTTACGGCCACTGGTCCCGCCTCCGCGATGCGGGCTCCGACGACATCAAGGGCGTCTGGGAGCTTTCCCGTTTCTCCTGGGCCTACGCCCTTGTCCGCGCCTGGCTGCGAGACGGCGAAGATCGCCACGTCGAGCTCTTCTGGTCCACGCTCGAGGACTGGATGGCACGTAATCCGCCGAACCGCGGCCCGAATTGGATGTGCGGCCAGGAAGCCTCCCTCCGGCTGATTGCGGCCACTTTCGCGGCCCATGCCTTCCGCGATCACCCGGTCTCGACCGACGAGCGCCTGACGCTGGTGGCCCGCCTGGCCGACGCCACCGCCCGCCGCATCCGTTTCCATTTCGATTACGCGCTCTCGCAGAAGAACAACCATGGCATCGCCGAAGCGATCGGCCTGCAGACCGCGGGTACTTTCTGGCCGATGCTGGCCGGCGCTTCGAGCTGGTATCGTGAAGGCAAGCAGGCCCTCGCCGAACAGTGCGCCGAACTCATCGGTCCCGACGGCGGCTTCAGCCAGCACTCTACCAACTACCATCGCCTGCTCCTGCAGCTGTTGACTTGGTCCGAAACCGTCGAGCGGTCGGTCCGCGACACCTTGCCCGAAGCCGTCCGCGACCAAGCCATCGCGGCGACGGATTTCCTCGCCTCGCTCATGGAAACGGACGGCACCGTGCCTCGCTACGGCGCCGACGACGGGGCCCAGCTGTTCCCCTTGAGCGGTTGCGGCTATGATGACTTCCGCCCGGCGGTCGGCGCAGCCCTTGCGGTCTTCAAGGGCGAGCGTCTGCCCGCCGGACCTTGGGATGAGACCGCCATGCTCCTGCTCGGACCGACGGCGGCCAGTGCCGCTCCCGCGCTTCGCCCCGACGTCGACTATCCCACGGCCGGCGTCTTCTCGCTCCGTCACCCGCGGGGCACGCTTTTCTTCCGTGCTCCGCAGGAATTCCGCACGCGTCCGTCCCACGCCGACCAGCTGCATGTCTCGTTGCGCTGGGACGGTGAGTGGATCGCCGAAGATCCGGGCAGCTACTCGTATAACGCCCCGGGCGGCTGGGATGGTTTGGCCGGATCGCGCTTCCATAATCTCGTCACCGTCGGCGACCACGATTGCATGGGTCGGTTTGGTCGTTTCCTCTGGCTCCCTTGGACGGTCTGCCAGCTCCGCCGTCAGGACGACGGCCTCGCCGCCGAGCATCGCGGCTTCTCCGGCTTCAGATTACGCCGCCGGATCATCAAGCTCCCGGGCGGCTTCGTCATCGTCGACCGTATCTCGGGCATCCTCGGCCAGCGCGGCGAATTCATCCTCCGCTGGCATGGCCGCTCCCGCGCCGGACTCGAACAGCTCACCGTCGCCTGTTCCGCCGCCTCGCAGGAGGAGTATGTCACGGCGTTGCCCGACGGCGGGGAAGGGTGGCACTCGACCCATTACGGATCCAAAGAACCCTCTTGGTGCCGTCGCATCAGCGCCACCGGCCGTTATGTCGCCTTCGTCACCGCGCTCGGTTGTTCTCTGCGCCTCGAGGCGAACAGCTTCTTCGTGGATGGGGAAGAGTATGCGCTCGAGTGAAGACTCGAGCGATCGAGAGTATGGAGTATTGAGTATGGAGTATCGGCGGAGTGATGGCCTTGGGTAGGAATGCGATGACATCGCATCCGTTCGCTCAAAGGGAGACCGGAAACCGGAATATTTGCTGCGGACATTTGTTTCGGGTGGCAGGTGGCAGCCCCGGAACCCAGGTGGCTGGATAACTTTCATTCAAAGGGAGACCGGGAACCGGGAAGCTTGCTTCGGTCATTAGTAATCGGTCCCCCTTACCGCTATATTTCTCCCGCCACCCGCCACCTGAGGCTGCCACCTGCCACCTGAAAATGAAAACCATCGCCATACTCCTGTCTCCGGTCCCCGTTTGAGTGGTTGCCGCCTGATTTGGCCAACTGGCCAACTATTCAACTGATCAACTAGGTCTTTAATCCATTCAGTCCTCAACGCAGTCCTCCGTTCTGACCTCAATTCAGTCCTTTATTCTTCACGCAATGCCCTCCCTTGCCCTCATCGTCGGTACGCGCCCCGAGTGCATCAAGCTCGCGCCGGTGTTCGCCGAACTGCGTCGGACGGGCAAGGTGCGGCCGTTGCTTGTCTCAACCGGGCAGCATCGTGAGCTCCTTGATCAGGCGCTAGGTTCGTTCGGACTGAAGCCAGACGTCGATCTGGGTCTCATGACTCCGGGCCAGTCGCTGCCCGAACTTTCTTCGCGCGTGCTCACGGGCGTCTCCGCCTGGCTCGCCGAAGCGAAGCCCGCCGGCGTCCTCGTCCAGGGCGACACCACCACCGTGCTCGGCGCGGCCATGGCCTCCTTCTATGCCGGCATCCCCGTCGGACACGTCGAAGCCGGACTGCGGACGGGCGACCTCCGTTCGCCGTTCCCGGAGGAGATGAATCGCCGCGTCACGTCGACCCTCGCCCGCTGGCATTTCTGTCCGACCGAAGAGGCGAAGGCCAACCTCCTCCGTGAAGGCGTCGCGGCCGCCGCCTGCCATGTCACCGGCAACACCGTCATCGACGCCTTGCTCGCGACCCGCACGAGGATCGCCGGCCTCGAGGCCGCCGCCGTCGGCGCCCGTCTCGGCATCTCGCCGGCGTTCATCGGTTCGCACCTCGCCTCAGACAAGTCACGGTGGATCCTCGTCACCGGCCATCGCCGCGAATCTTTCGGCGCCGGCTTCGAGGATCTCTGCCGCGGTATCCGCCAGCTCGTCGACGCGCATCCCGACCTTGGTGTCGTCTATCCCGTCCATCTCAACCCGCAGGTCCAGGAGCCCGTGCGGCGCCTGCTTGGCGGTCACTCGCGGATCTCGCTCGCCGCGCCGGCGGCTTACGAGGATTTCATCTGGCTCATGGATCGTTGCGCCTTCGTGCTCACCGATTCCGGCGGCGTCCAGGAAGAAGCCCCTTCGCTCGGGAAGCCCGTGCTCGTCATGCGCGACAATACCGAACGACCCGAAGGGATCGCCGCCGGCACCAGCGAACTCGTCGGCACCGACCCCGCTCGGATCGTCGCCGCCGCGAATCGTCTGCTCACCGATACCGCCGAATACGCGCGCCGTTCGCAGCTCCGTAATCCGTATGGGGACGGGGCCGCCGCGGTGAAGATTGCGCGGGTGATCGAAGCAGCGCTTTGACCAGAGGCTCGGAGGCTCAGAGGCTCGGTTGACCAGAGAGAGGCACCTCTCAAGGGGAGACCGGAAACCGGATAGTATGCTTCGGTCAGTGTCTTTGGGTGGCAGGTGGCGGAATCTGTGTTCCCAACCGCTTACCGCTAACCGCTAATACCTGACATAGGTAGGGTCGGGACCGCGTCACGACATAGTTGTATCTAGCCTCACAAATTACGGGTCCCAGGTCTCGGCCTTCAGGTCTCTGGTGCGGGTTATCAGGTACAGGTGCGGGTGCGGGGAAATTCAGGTCCTGAACCTGTACCCGAACCTGAACACCTGAACCTGACTCCCGACGGCTGAGACCCGAGACCTGAAGATGTGCCTCCTCCGGCCAACTGGCCAACCGTTCAACTGATCAACTTAGCATCCCTCTGAGCCTCCGAGCCTCTGGTCAACTCAGCCTCTAGTCTGCCTCTAGTCCTCCTTGCCCACTTGCCCACGTGCCAGCGTGCCCCCTCAACTAATTGCGCCTCCTCTACTACCATCAGCATTTCGCGACCCCTCGGGGTGCGAGCGGCACGCGTTCGTATGAATTCGCGCGGGCGCTGTTGGCGCGCGGACATCAGGTGACGGTGGTCTGCGGAGCACATGCGCACAGCGGCCTGGATTTGCCGCATGACGCCGCCCACGGCTGGCATCGCGGCGAGGTCGACGGCATCGACGTCATCTCGCTGCCCTTGGCCTACGCCAACCGGGACGGGCTCGTCCGCCGGGGTTGGACCTTCCTCCGTTTCGCTTTCCGTTCGGTCCGGCTTGCGCTCGAACTCGAGTACGATCTCGCCTTCGCGACCTCGACTCCAATCACCGCGGTCATCCCCGGTCTCGCCGCCAAATGGTTCCGCGGCAAACCGTTCGTCTTCGAGGTCCGCGACCTCTGGCCCGAACTGCCCCGCGCCCTGGGGCTGCGTAATCCTTTCGTGCTCGGCGGCATGTCGCTCCTCGAGTTCCTTGGCTACCGTTCCGCCGACGCGTGCATCGGGCTTTCGCCCGGCATCGTCGACGGCATCCGCGCCCGGGCCGACGAACGCCTGCCGGTCGCCATGATCCCCAACGGCTGCGACCTCGAAGTCTTCCATCCCGCCAAGCGCGCCAAGCTCACGCTGCCCGGCATCGGCCCGGATGATTTCGTCGCCGGCTTCACCGGCGCGCACGGCTTCGCCAACGGACTCGACGCCCTGCTCGATGTCGCCGCCGAGCTCAAGCGTCGCGGCGACATCCGCGTGAAGCTCGCCTTCATCGGTGACGGCAAGGAGAAGGAACGCCTCGTCAAGGCCGCCGCCGAGCGGGGCCTGACCAACTGCCTCTTCTATCCGCCGGTGCCTAAGGCGGAACTCGGCGTGATCACCGCCTCGCTCGATTGCGGACTCATGGTCTTGAAGGATGTGCCGGCTTTCTACCGCGGCACCTCGCCGAACAAGTTCTTCGACTATCTCGCCGCCGGCATTCCGGTCGTGAACAATTACCCCGGCTGGCTCGCCGGACTCATCCGCGAGCACGAGTGCGGCATCGTCGTTCCTCCTGGCGACGCTGTCACCTTTGCCGACGCGCTCCAGCGCCTGGCCGCCGATCCGGCCGCCTGCCGGGTCATGGGCGCGGCCGCCCGTGCCTTGGGTGAAAAAGAATTCGCCCGCCCGCTCCTCGCCGCCCGTTTCGTCGACACGATCGAAACCGTGGCCCATCAGCATCATGCTTAACCGCGAACAAGCCCTCGCCCTCGTCCTTCGCCGACTCGCCGCCCTCGGCCGCGAGCTCGGCAAGCCCGCGCTGGAGAAAGCCGATGAACAGACCCGTCTCTTCGGCGAAGCCGCCGCGTTGGATAGCATCGGGCTCGTCACCCTCATCGCCGATCTTGAGGAAGACATCCGCCTCGCCACCGGCAAGACCGTCACCTTGGCGGACGAAAAAGCCATGAGCCGCCTCACTTCCCCCTTCCGCCGCGTGGATCTATTGGCGGAGCATGTGGTGGAGGTAACCCGAAGCTAGAGGCCCAGAGGTCGCTATCATTTCCTGGTGGCGGGTAGCGGCCCCGGGGTTCAGGTGGCAGGATATTTTTCACTCAAAGGGAGACCGG
>Ga0222712_10001610_pt1 | contig 27332 bp, 24 predicted proteins | sample C33_657DmetaG_FD_165043 | JGI IMG/M metagenome (GOLD analysis project Ga0222712, IMG submission 165043) | Estuarine water microbial communities from San Francisco Bay, California, United States - C33_657D | ecosystem: Environmental > Aquatic > Marine > Unclassified | place: USA: California... | reverse complement strand
AGGACTACTGCTAACTTCTTATGAAGAAATTTTAACTGGAGGAAAATCAAGAGAAGGTGTTATTCCAGGTAATACAGCAACCAGCGAAATTTTTAGACGCATTACCCTTCCTAAAGAGCATAAAGAATTTATGCCTTCGGATGGTAAAATACCGCTAAGCGAATCACAGATTGCTATTTTAGAATTTTGGATTGAAACTGGTGCGCATCGAAACATGACGGTTGCCAACCTAAAACCTAATAAAAAGATAGAAAATATTTTCGGCGATTTCTTCCAATTAGGACGTGCTGCCATTCTTTCTTATTCAGCAAAACCTGCTTCAAAAAAAGACCTCGCTGCATTGATACAAGAAGGATTTCAAGTATTTGCTATCAATGAATCTAATAATCTACTTGAAGTGAAATTTATAGGACCTTCCGCTACTAAGCCAGATCTGTCTGTACTAGAATCAGTAAAAGATCAACTAGTTTGGCTACAACTCTCTAACTGTGGTATCACAGATGAAGACCTTAAAATAATCGGAAATTTGCCGAACCTTTTTAAGTTGAACTTAAACCAAAATAAGATTACAGATAAAGGCATTCCGGCCATTACAGGATTGAATAAACTTGAATTACTAAATTTATATGGCACTGCTATCACTGATAGTTCAATTAATTCTCTGCAGAATTTAACGAGCCTTAAAAAATTATATGTTTGGGAAACTGCAGTAGATACCACTCGTATGGAAACGATGTCAAAATCAAAAAAGGGATTAGAGATTGTTTATAAACTAGTCCCTTAAAATTCAAAGATTAAATATAAAATGATAGAAAAAAAATCAATACTATTAAAACCTGTACTTCAAATAGGTGGCCTATTTGTTTTGTTATATTTTTTAAATCAAAACACCTTTTCACAAAAGATAGATACCAGTGGCAGCCGTGTAAAAACGGATATTAAAATTACATTACCGCTTATTGGTTCTGTAAAATACAGAAATGCAAACACGATCGAATCATCTAACTGGTTGATTGGCTGCGAAACATTAGACAGAGATTTTGCTGATTACAACGAGTACAAAGAATATCTTAATCCCCTTGGCATTAAATTGCTACGTTTTCAGGGTGGCTGGGCTAAAATAGAGAAAGTAAAAGGCCAATATGACTGGGCATGGTTAGATAACATTATTAATGATGCCGCCAGCCGAGGGTTAAAACCATGGCTACAAACATCGTATGGCAATACATTATACAAAGGTGGTGGCGGGGCAAATCTTGGCGCAGGTTTGCCTATTACAGAGGAAGCTTTGATTGCCTATAATAAATGGGTAGCAGCAATGGTTACCCGGTATAAGGATAAAGTAAAAGATTGGGAAGTATGGAACGAACCTAATTTTGGTGACAACACTATTAACAGTCCTGAATTGATTGCCGATTTTAATATCCGTACTGCTGAAATTATTAAAAAAATACAACCCGATGCAAAAATTTCAGGACTTGCATTAGGTCATATTGGTTATAAATATGCCGAACGTTTCTTCAAACGGATTGCCGAAAAAAAGAAAATGAAACTGTTCGATAACATGACCTATCATGATTATGTATATAACCCCGATGCCAACTATTTGAAAGTATATATGTTGCAGGAAGCACTATATAAATATGCTCCTAATATTAAATTGAGGCAAGGCGAAAACGGTGCACCATCTGGAGGTGGAGGTGGCAGAGGTGCTTTATGGGATTATGACTGGAGCGAATTAACACAAGCCAAATGGGATACACGGAGAATGTTGGGTAACTTAGGGCATGATATTGAATGCAGTATTTTCGGTATCATAGAAATGGCTTATACCAATGGGCCAATTAACCGGCTTAATTATAAAGGCATCATTAAATCCGATTCTACAAAAAAATTAATTCGCCCCAAAATTGCTTACTACGCCATTCAGAATGTTACCTCGATTTTTGATAATTCATTAGAAAGATTAATGGATTTGGAACATACTTATAACATTGAAGGTGCAAGTTTGGGAGAACACCGTTTTTCGCAGACCACTGACCGCAGCCTTTCTGTTTATGGTTACCAGCACAAGGTTTCAAAAAAGCAGGTTTATACAATATGGATAGATGAAAGCATCCCCTCAGAATCTAATCAAACAAAATTACAAACCTTTTCTTTTTCCAATGCTAATTTTGATTCCCCTGTTTTAATTGACATTATCACCGGTGCAGTCTATGAAATACCAACCCAACTATGGAGTAAAAAAGGAAACACCTATAATTTTAAAGATATACCTGTGTATGATGCGCCCATTTTAATTGCAGACAAAAGCCTTATCAATTTAAATTGATGGAATTTAACAGCACCCGTTTTTTAATGGATGCAGAATTACATTGGGATGATTTGGGTGGTGGTGGGCTTTATGTTAATGGGACGGTACTGTTTAGGGAAGTAAATTTAAAACATCAGCGGCCCTTTTAAGGCGGTATTGCTTTATCATTGATAGCAGACGGTATCTTCAACTTTAAGACAAAGGTTAGTACATTTTTCTTGCTACTTATATAAGTATTGCTTATTCTGATGAAATGATGGCTATTGGTTTAATGTGATCAACTGTAATTTTTTTATTTATTCGATGTTTTATTTACTCAATGAATTAAACTGATTGAATCACCCAAGCCAAGGTATGATCATTAAAAAATAATACCTGCACTGGCAAGTCTATTAATCTGTTTTTTAAAATTTTGCATTGAGCAATTGCTTTGTCCTCATCTCCATCAAATTGAATGATCGGTAGATGTTTTATAAAATCCACCTCCTGACTACCCTGCCATTTAAATAACGCTTCTTTAATACTCCATGCAGCGGTTAATAATTTTTCACTCAACGTACTATAAGGTAAAAGCGGTACTTCCTTCAATAACTGCTGTTCTTGATCTGACAAAAATTTATGCTTAATCTTTTCTACTCGATTAGATATTTTTTCTATATCAACCCCTACTCTATAATTTGGACTTACTACTACGGCCGCATATTCACCACAATGAGAAATCGAAAAATGATAGGCTTCGTTTTCTAAAAAAGGTTTCCTAGTATCTGCAATTCGAATGAGCTCATAAGGAAAATCTGGAAACAACTGCTGTAATAAAAATCTACCCGCTAAATGTTGCCTTCTTTTATTAGGATGGGTAATTTCTTGCTGCAAGGTCACTTTTTGTAAAAAAAATTCTTCTGGCTCAGTGATGTGCCAAACACCTAATTTTGTAGTGTCGTTGATATTTTGTTGATAAACCAGCGGCATGAATCGATGATTAATTTTTGATTACAGGAATTTGAATGAATATTTGCAGTCGAAATTCAATTGACAAATTTCACCATAAACTCTTGGCAAAGTAACGCATAAAACATTTAAACCAATTAACCTGACATGATCCTGAGTGATAAGAGAATTTTAGAAGAAATGGAAAGTGGTACTATCAAAATAGTACCCTACAAAAGAGATTGTTTGGGTAGCAATAGCTACGACGTGCATTTAGGTAAATCCCTAGCTACGTACACCAACAAAGAATTGGATGCTAAAAAGCACAATACCATCGAACATTTTGATATACCAGAAGAGGGAATCTTATTATTGCCTCATGAATTTTATTTAGGTGTTACCGAAGAGTATACCGAAACACATGCTCATGTACCCTTTTTAGAAGGGAAATCTAGTACCGGAAGGCTAGGTATCGATATCCATGCTACAGCTGGAAAAGGCGATGTAGGGTTTTGCGGCAACTGGACATTAGAAATTTCTGTTAAACAACCTGTGAGAGTATATGCTGGAATGCCTATCGGCCAGCTGATCTATTTCCCTGTAGACGGGGAGATTGAAGTAAAGTACAACGAAAAGAAAAATGCTAAATACAGTGGACAGCCTAATAAGCCGGTAGAAAGCATGATGTGGAAAAATAGTTTTTAATTAATTGATTTGTAGGTATTCTCCCAAAAAAGAATTTCTCTCATTTTTTAGATTGATCTTCCAATTCTTGGAATCATTTTTCTATATCAATATCATATTTGTCTAAAAGTCCTGAAACGCCTAAAACGGAAAACCTTGCTTTCTTCATTCGGTTAATTTCTGGATCAATGGAATAATTGTAAGAAGTCCTAAAGTCCGCTTTTTCAAGTGTTGTATGGTCAAAAACAGCTTGTGTTAAATCGCAGTTGTCAAATACCACACTGGTGAGGTCGGCTTCTGCAAAGTCAGTTTCTTGTAGTTGCGAATTTTTAAAAATCGTCTTTTTGATTTTCGTTTTATAGAAAGAAGTATGATTGAGTTGACAACCGTCAAAAGAAAAAGAAAGCCCAAAATCATTACAACTGTCAAAGCGAAGACCTAACATTTTACAGTCTTTAAAAATTACATCCCTAAACACTGTCTTGTTGAGTTTTGCTAAACTGAAATTGCAACCGTTAAATGTGCAGTCTATAAACTTAAATGCGGAAAGATCGGTTTCGGCAATATTGCAACTATTGAAAATACAGTTTTCATATTCTCCTTTTATTAGCAAATCATTGGTTTCAAATTTTTTGTCTTCTATAAATGTTTCTTTCATTTTTATGTTCTTTCATTTAGAAGGTTGTTGCATTGTAATTGCTAATAAGCAATTACTTTAAAGCGCTGTTTTATCAAAGCAATTGAATTGATTAATTTTTATTGTAAAAATGGAATTACCTATTTTTTTGTCAGTTGAATGGGATGGAATTTAAAACTAGGTTAACAGTTGAATGAGTTTTTTTCAATCAATTCAAATTCCAAATTGAATAATTGAGCACTGATGCAAAACTTACCCAGCAAATATAGGGCACTAGCAACCATGCTGCCGTTGGAGAAATTTTGCCAAACCATAGTATCGTTAGTAAAATCATAGCCCACAAAGCAATGATTTCTAAAAATGCCCAGCCTGGTTGATGGGCATAAAAGAAAATAATGGACCAGAAAAAATTCAATACCAGTTGAATGGTAAAAAAAGTAAGGGCCATTTGCTTTAGCTTTTTTGCTGCGTCACTTTTCCACACTAGGTAAAGGGAAATTCCCATCAACAAATACAAGAAGGTCCATACGGGAGCAAAAATCCAATTCGGTGGATTGAAAGATGGTTTATTAGCCAATGCATACCAGCCCTTTACTGCCGAGGAGGTAAAAAATCCGCCGAGGCTTCCTACTAATAAAGTAATTCCAATTGAAATAAATAATTTCATATCTAAAGAGTGTTTTTTAATCAATGAATGGAATAGGTAAAATAGTAAACGCTATAAAATCGTTACTACACTATTTATATTTTTCTATATTTTTTTTGATACGCAATCATAAAACTAGTTACTTCTTCATAGCTTAAAATTCCTGATGGCTGCTGATTATTTTGTAAATAAGCGCCATAAACCCATCTCACTACCGGCTCAATTGGATTTCTATGACGTTTATAAAATTGTCTCAAATTTTTTAGATCCGATTTAACAGCAGGTAGCAATTGTTTTCCAAATGCTTTGGCAGCCGACGAATCCGTATAAAATAAATTACTGTTAGCATAGATAAAAAGTTCTAGATAAGCAGAATATTGAAAGTCAGGATCTTTTGAATTCGTTGCAGCCAAATAGCCAACAAAATTAGCCTCACTCTCTTTGGCATAACCCAACTGATGCGCTATTTCATGACAATTAGTAAATGGCTGAATAAAACCTGGAACACTCGTATTCACTTGGCCCTCTCCGGTAAATGGATTGTAGTACCCTAGAAATCCCACATAATTTCCTAACCAACCCCATAAGGAAGATTTGATGGAAGACTGATGATAATTTAAAAATGGATATTGTTTCTCAGCCTCTCGGTATGCTTGTTTTGAACGATCAAAAATTTGATAGGGCTTCATTCCAACAGGCTTAGTTTGGAATAAAAGGGTATTACTTTCATTTACTTTTTGAAGTAAAGCAGCATTAAGGTCTATTAAATCAGTAACCGAATAATCTCCCGTTAACAACCCCAATTGTGCAGCAATTCCCTTCCTGTTATAATTTATTCCCCAGAGAACATTAAAGCTTATATAAATCAAAAGTATCCAGACCAAGCCCCGTCGAAGGATTAATTTAAAATCAAGTTTAAACAATTGCTTATTTAGCGCAGATTGGAGCAATTTAACCCCTTTTATCAGTAGCCAGACAACTACCGCCCCGTATAAAATGTCTCCGAAGCTAAAAGGGAGCCAGCCTAGTAAAGCACGTAAAATAGTGGAAATTATAGGGTAAATCCCATTGGAATAATACTGCTCTACCCACTGTTCATTTATAGAAAACAAGTGGATGGACAGGGCTATTAAAAACCAAATTCCTACTCTTGTCCAGCTATATTTCTGCTTCATGGAGGCTAAAAATAACGAAAAAGCAGCTTGTCAGCCTATTGGAAGCAAAGATTATATAAATTTTTGTGCTCTTTAATCCTAAAAATTACTACCTTTGCCGTCCTTTAAACCGGAGTTAATGGGAAAGAGAAGGGAATTTGAAATAGCTTTTGTAGGATTAAAACCCGGAATTCATGAGTTTACCTATGAAGTGGATGATACATTCTTTGCACAGGTTGAAACAAGGGATTTCAGTATTTCCAAAGCGATTGTAAAACTCCAGCTTGACAAAAAGAGTGGTTTTTTACTATTGAAATTTGAAATAGGAGGAAAGTCAAACGTGGAATGTGATCGTTGTGGTAACCAACTTGCCATGGAGCTTTGGGATGAGTTTAAGATGGTGGTAAAGATGGTGGACAACTCAGAGGAGATGAATCAAAATGAAGAAGATCCTGATGTGTTTTATATTTCCAAAACGGAAAGCCATTTAAAACTCAATGATTGGATTTTCGAATTTGTAAGTTTAAGTGTACCCTTGCAGAAGATGTGTAATGAGGAAGAGATGGGAGGTCCGCAATGCAACAAAGAGGTATTGAAGAAACTGGAAGAAATGAGAATTATTGAGGAAGCTAGAAATGCCCAAACCATTTGGAAGGGTTTAGATAAGTTTAAAGTAGAAGAATAAGCGATATTTTAAAATAATAAAATCAGTAATAACAATTAAAATTTACCCATATGCCAAATCCCAAACGACGCCATTCGCAACAACGCAGCGCAAAAAGAAGGACGCATTACAAAGCAAGCGAAAATACGTTAACCGTGGATAAAACTACCGGAGAAACACATGTACGTCACCGTGCACATGTTAGTGAAGGTAAATTATACTACAAAGGACAAGTGGTAGCTGAAAAAGCACCTCTAAAAGCATAATATTTTTCAAATGCTGAATTCTAAGTTCTAAATTCGATAAAGAATTTAAGACTTAGAATTTTTTATTTAATGAATGTACCATGAATATTGCCCTTGATATGATGGGTGGCGATTATGCCCCACTGGAAGCAGTAAAAGGTATTTCACTTTTTTTAGCTGAAGGAGACAAGAATACAACCCTTACCCTGATTGGCGACAAAGCCATCGTGGAGGCGTTGTTATTGGAGCACAAAATTTCCACCGATTCCATTACCTTAATGCACGCCTCAGAAGTAATTGGTATGCAGGAGCATCCTACTAAGGCACTACGTGAAAAACAACAATCCTCTATTGCTATAGGTTTTGAACTATTAGCTTCTGGTAAAACAGATGCTTTCATCAGCGCAGGTAACACCGGCGCTATGATGGTAGGATCTTTATTTAGTATTAAGGCTATTGAAGGAGTAACCAGACCAACTATTGGCGCTTACATTCCTAGAGAAAACGGAAAACTTGGACTATTAGTTGATGCAGGTATTAACTCAGACTGCAAACCAGAAAATTTAGCTCAATTTGCTACTCTCGGTTCTTTATATGCAGAACATATTCTTGGTTACCCTAATCCTAAAGTTGGTCTCATTAATTTAGGCGAAGAGGAAGGCAAGGGTAATTTACTTACTCAGGCAACTTATCCATTATTGAAAGAAAATAAACACATCAATTTTATTGGAAATATTGAAGGGCGTGATGTATTAATTGATAAAGCAGATGTAATGGTTTGTGAGGGATTTACAGGTAATGTGGTACTCAAATTAGCAGAGAGTATTTATGACCTCATCCAACGTAGAGGAATTAAAGATGAACATTTTGAGCGCTTTAATTTTGAAGTATATGGTGGAGTTCCTGTACTAGGAGTTGCTAAGCCCGTTGTAATTGGACACGGAATTTCGCATGCACTAGCTTTCAAAAATATGATTCTTACAGCTGAAAGAATGATTGCTAAAGATTTGATGCAGAAGATGAAAGACATCTTTAGTTCACAGGCATAAATTACAAATTCTTTTTAGGGGTTAAATTCTCCAACATATCTTTTGTCATTCTCTCTAAATTGTAATCCTCTTTCCATCCCCAATCTGTTCTTGCTACCGAGTCGTCAATACTTTGAGGCCAGCTATCTGCAATTTCTTGCCTATAATCTGGGTGATAGCTTACCGAAAAATCAGGGATATATTTTTTGATTTCTGCAGCAATTTCTTTTGGTGAAAAACTCATACCCGAAATATTATAGGAAGTTCTAATTTTAATTTTTTCTTTCGGAGCCTCCATCAATTCGAGCGTTGCTTTAATCGCATCGGGCATATACATCATTGGCAAATAAGTGTCTTGCTTTAAAAAACACTGATATTTTTTTTCGGCTAATGCTTCATGAAATATTTCTACTGCATAATCAGTAGTTCCGCCACCAGGAGCACTCTTATAGCTTATTAATCCCGGATAACGAATGCTTCTAACATCAACGCCATATCGTTGATAATAATAATTACACCAAAATTCACCCGCGTATTTGCTAATACCATACACAGTAGTAGGTTCAATAACGGTTTTCTGTGGACAATTTAATTTAGGCGACGTAGGACCAAAAACTGCGATTGAACTTGGCCAGTAAACCTTATTAATTTTTTCTTCTTTAGCAATATCTAATACATTGAGTAAACTCTGCATATTAATACTCCATGCAAGGTTGGGATTTTTTTCACCCGTTGCTGATAAAATAGCTGCCAGTAAATAAATCTGTGTAATATTTTGACGAATCACTTGCACATGTAGCATTTCCTTATTCATTACATCCAAACTAACATAAGGACCTGTACCTTTCAATAATTCATTTTCTTCCCTAAGATCACTTGCCAATACATTTGCATTTCCATATATCTTTCTTAAAGCTAGTGTAAGCTCTACGCCTATCTGGCCAGAAGCGCCCACTACTAAAATTTTTTCTTTCGCCATATGCTAAATCATTTGTTTGCAAGGTAAAAAATCTTGGGTCAAAAAAAACAGTCTACATACTAAATTAAAATCCGCTGCTTTTAATTCAATTGAAAATATCTTATGCTGAAATTTAGAATCAATAATAATTGATTTACTATTTGCTGAATGCACTTAAACTGAATAAAAATTTACTGGAAGAGATTAACCTATTATAAATATCTGGCAGGATTACGTCTAGCATTAAGAATATACCTTTTAATATTCATCCAAAAAGCTAAAAACAGATAGATAATCACCGGTGAACCCATGGTGATAAAAGAAACGTAAATAAAATTCTTTCTGATTATAGAAGTCGCAATCCCTAATCGCTCCCCTATGGCAGTGCAGACACCAAAAATGTGCCATTCGATAAAGTGTCGGACAGATTTCATTTAGCTAAATTACAAGTAAATAATGATTTTTTATTCATTTTAAAACGCATTTTTCTTAAATGCTGACTTGATTTTTTGTAAATTTGCAAAAAACTAAATATTTAGTCAATAAATCGAATAGGGAAGCGGTTTTTTTGAATGGTTTTTAATCATAAAAATTATTTAATAAAAAGCTTTAATCAATTATTTAATACTCAAATTCATATTATGGCATTCGACATTGAAATGATCAAAAAGGTATACGCTCATTTTGGGAGCAGAATTAATGCAGCCCGTAAATCGGTTGGTAAACCTTTGACCCTTACAGAAAAAATATTATACGCTCATCTTTGGCAAGGTGATGCCACCACTGCCTTTGAAAGAGGTAAGAGTTATGTCGATTTTGCACCAGATCGCGTTGCCATGCAAGATGCAACCGCTCAAATGGCTTTGCTACAATTTATGCAAAGTGGTAGAAGTCAGGTTGCCGTGCCTAGTACAGTACATTGTGATCATTTAATTGAAGCAAAAGTAAATAGTAAAACTGACCTTGATAGGGCGGTTACAGAAAGTAGTGAAGTGTATGATTTTTTGGCTTCCGTTAGTAATAAATATGGTATAGGATTTTGGAAACCAGGTGCTGGTATTATTCACCAAGTAGTTTTAGAAAATTATGCTTTCCCTGGTGGAATGATGATTGGAACAGATAGTCATACTGTAAACGCTGGGGGACTAGGAATGATTGCGATTGGTGTAGGTGGTGCAGACGCTTGTGATGTAATGGCAGGACTACCCTGGGAATTAAAAATGCCTAAATTAATTGGTATTAAATTAACTGGAAAGCTCAATGGTTGGGCTGCTCCAAAAGATGTTATTTTAAAAGTGGCAGGTATTCTTACTGTAAAAGGTGGTACGGGGGCTGTAGTGGAATATTTTGGTGAAGGGGCTACCAGTATGAGTTGTACCGGAAAAGGAACCATTTGTAATATGGGTGCCGAGATAGGTGCTACCACTTCCACTTTTGGATACGATGCAAGCATGAGCCGTTATTTAAAAGCTACTGGTCGTGAAGAAATTGCAACCGCTGCTGACGCTATTGCTGAACATTTAACAGGAGATGCAGAAGTATATGCTCATCCTGAAAAATACTTTGATCAAGTAATTGAAATAGACCTGACTACTTTAGAACCACATTTAAACGGACCCTTTACTCCAGATTTAGCTACGCCTATTTCTAAAATGAAAGCAGCCGCTGAAGCCAATGGATGGCCTACTAAAATTGAAGTGGGATTAATCGGAAGTTGTACCAATTCATCTTATGAAGATATCAGCAGAGCGGTAAGTTTAGCTCAACAAGTTATCGACAAAGGATTAAAACTAACTGCTCAATTTTCGATTACCCCTGGTAGTGAGTTGGTAAGATACACCATTGAAAGAGACGGATTTTTAGGCATTTTTGATAAGGTAGGTGCTACAGTATATGCTAATGCCTGTGGTCCTTGTATCGGTATGTGGGCAAGAGTAGGTGCTGAAAAAGCGGAGAAAAATACCATTGTACATTCATTCAATAGAAATTTTGCTAAACGTGCAGATGGCAATCCAAATACTTTTGCTTTTGTAGGAAGTCCAGAAATGGTTACTGCTATGGCGATTGCTGGCGACCTGTCTTTTAACCCGCTAACAGACACCCTCACCAATGATAAAGGCGAGCAAGTAAAATTAGATCCACCAACAGGCTTTGAATTACCAATGAAGGGATTTGATGCAGAAGACCCAGGTTACCAAGCTCCAGCAAAAGATGGTAGTCAAATACAAGTTTTAGTTGCTGCTGAAAGCAAAAGACTTCAACTATTAGATCCTTTTGCCGCTTGGGAAGGTAAAGATTTAAAAGGATTGAAATTATTGATTAAGGCAAAAGGTAAATGTACAACAGATCATATCAGTATGGCAGGTCCTTGGCTTAAGTTTAGAGGACATTTGGATAATATCAGTAACAATATGCTAATTGGTGCTATCAACTTTTTCAATGAAAAAACTGATCTAGTTAAAAACCAACTCACTGGAGAATACGGTACTGTTCCATCTACTCAAAGAGCCTACAAAGCTGCTAGCATCGGAACCATCGTAGTCGGTGATGAAAATTACGGAGAAGGATCTTCTAGAGAACATGCCGCAATGGAACCACGCCATCTAGGTGTTCGCGCGGTATTGGTAAAATCATTTGCCCGTATCCACGAAACCAATTTGAAAAAACAAGGTATGCTGGCACTTACATTCGAAAATAAGGAAGACTATAATGCCTTGCAGGAAAATGATAGCATTGATATTATTGGACTAGAAAGCTTTGCTGCCAATAAGCCGCTACAATTAGTTTTGCACCATGCAGATGGAAGCAATCAAACTATACAAGTAAACCATACCTACAATGACCAACAAATTGAATGGTTTAAGGCTGGAGGTGCATTAAATATTATTAGACAAGAATTTGCATCAAGAAAATAAATTTACATTCAAATGTAAAAGGCGAAACTCCACTGGGTTTCGCCTTTTTTTATTCCTTGGATGAAAAGCAATGATAATATTGGGGTTATCTCAAGCAGTGAAAACTTTTTAAATCCAATCAAACCGAGCATTTTTTATAAATTTGTAGGAGGAGATTTTTATAACAATAATTAATCAATTCAATATATGGCACCAATCAAGACAGCTCTTCTCTCTTTCGGTATGTCCGGAAAATTATTTCATGCCCCGTTTATACAAATACATCCTGGCTTTGAATTTTTAGGTGCTTGGGAAAGAAGCAAAAAAATTATAGGCGATTTTTACCCCGGAGTTAAATCCTACCCCACATTAGCAGCTATTTTAGAAGACGATACGATTGACTTAGTGGTAGTGAATACCCCTACTGCCACTCACTTTGAATATGCAAAGCAATCCTTATTAGCGGGTAAACATGTAGTGGTAGAAAAAGCTTTTACTACCACAGTGGCAGAAGCGATAGAACTTAAGGAACTCGCTGAAAAGGTAAATAAGAAAATATCTGTTTATCAAAATAGGCGGTATGACAGTGATTTTAAAACAGTAAAAAAAATAATTTCAGAAGGTTGGCTGGGTGAGATAGTAGAAGCAGAAATTCACTACGACAGATATAAGCCACTATTAAATCCTAAACCACATAAAGAAATCAAAAGCGCTGGATCTGGAATATTGAAAGATCTGGGGCCACATATTATAGACAGTGCCATTTGCCTATTTGGCTATCCTCAGGCCCTTTTTGCGGATATCCGTATCACTCGTCCTAATTCGGTAGTAGATGATTGGTTTGATATACTACTTTACTATCCAGGTTATAGGGTGAGACTTAAAAGTGGTGTATTTGTAAGAGAACCTCTTGCAAGTTTTATTGTACATGGATCATTAGGATCTTTTTTAAAAAACAGAACCGATGTTCAAGAAGCTGATTTATTAGAAGGTAAAGTTCCCAATAGAACTGATTGGGGAACAGAACCTTTATCAGAACGTGGTTTATTACATACCGAAAAAGATGGTCAAGTGATTCGGGAAAATATTACATCGCAACAAGGAAATTATTATGACTATTATGAAGGAGTATTTAAAGCATTAACCAGTAATGCCCCAATGCCAGTAACAGCAGATGATGGTATCCGCATCATGCAAATTATAGAAGCAGCGATTGAGAGTTGCGAGAAAAAGAAAGTGATTGAATTGTAAGTTTGCGAATGGGTGAATGGTGAATGGTCAATGGTCAATGGTGAATAGTGTGTAACCTAAACTTCTAAACCCGAATTAAAAAGCACCAATAAATTTAACGCTCCTCTAAACCCGAATTTAAAAGCACTAATAAATTTAACGCCCCTCTAAACCCGAATTAAAAAGAACCAACAAAAATAATACTCCTATAAATCCGAATTTAAAAGCACCAACAAAAACAACACTCGCCTAAACATCTAATCATTCACCATCACCCTTCTGCCTCAAACCATATTTTTGTTTTGTCATCCCAGTCACCATTGTAATTGATGGTAAGCTCCTCTCCTTTTTCAATTAAGCGAACTGTTTTTACAAGAATAACATCCTCATCATAGTTCATAAAATATTCACAATTGCTACTATAGCTATGATTATAGATAGGTACCAATCCTAAGGCCATACAGCATTTATCTTGTAAAGCTCCCCATTCGAAAATATAATCGTGCAAGGCTGTTTTATCCAAATGAGTCCGATCTTCTCCACTCATTATAATAACAGGAGACACCTCCACCACTGTATCAGCGGCAATCGTTTCCGCTGTATAGACACCTCTTCCCATCGAATCAGTCTTATCAACAAATAAATAAGGTTTTAACATAAGATCATTTTAAAAGTAAAACTAGTAATTTGCAAGATAGTTATTTAAGGGCTATACCAGGAAGGATAAAATCAGTTTTAAAAATAATCACTCCGCTATTTATAAACCCCTATTTAACTCGATATATTATTTTAAAAATTATCCCCTATAAAGGTTACTAATAAAATCAATACAATGTCACTTGAATTAAATGAAATCACCTTACAACAACAATTTGAGGAAGTCATTGCTTCAGAAGATATTTTGAGCATTCAGGATTTTTTAAATGATCAGAATATCAGTGATGTCGCCAACCTCATCTATGAAAATGAAAAGTATGAAGGCCAAATCATTAGCCATCTTTCACTACATCGTGCGGCGAGTGTTTTTAAAATATTAGAACTTCCTACACAAAAAAAGATTATAAAAACATTACCGCCGTTTAAAACAGCGGAGCTACTAAATGAATTGCCTCCCGATGACCGAACTTCATTTTTGAGTGAACTACCGAGTAACACCGTAAGAGAATTAGTAAAGACTTTAAATCCTGAAGAAAGAAAAATAACGCTTTCACTGCTAGGATATCCAGAAGGAAGTGTGGGAAGGTTGATGACACCAGACTATGTCTATGTGTATGAACATGATACGGTAGAGGACGTATTAAATACCATCAGAAAATATGCAAAAAATAGTGAAACTATTGATGTAATCTATGTCATCAATGATAAAGGGGAGTTACTAGATGATATTCGTATCAAAGATTTCATTATGGCAAGTCCAGATAAGAAAGTGGATGAGCTAATGGATGAAAGATTTATTGCGCTCCATGCCGATGATGACCAGGAAGTAGCCAATGAAGCATTTAAAATGAATAATCGAGTAGCCTTACCCGTTGTTAGTAAAAGCAATAAATTGTTAGGAATCGTTACCATCGACGATGTGCTTTGGGTTGCTAATGAAGAATTTAGTGAGGACATGCAAAAAATGGGCGGTACACAAGCCTTGGATGAACCTTATCTAGAAATGCCTATACTCAAATTATTCAGAAAAAGAGTTGGATGGCTCACTGTTCTTTTTATAGGTGAGATGTTTACTGCAACGGCTATGGGATTTTTTGAGGATGAAATTCAAAAAGCCGTAGTGTTAGCCTTATTTATTCCATTAATTATTTCGAGCGGTGGTAATACAGGTTCTCAAGCTTCTACTTTGATTATACAAGCGATGGCGGTAGGCGAAATAACCATTGCTAATTGGTGGAGAGTCATGCGTAGAGAAATTATTCAGGGGCTATTATTAGGTACGGTACTTGGTATTATCGGATTTACAAGGGTCGTATTTTGGTCAAATTTTTTACCCAATTTATATGGACCCCATTATTATTTGATTGGACTTACCGTAGGATTTTCATTAATTGGAGTAGTGCTTTGGGGTACACTAACTGGATCAATGTTACCACTAATTTTAAAGAGACTCGGTGCCGACCCTGCAGTTAGTTCCGCACCTTTTGTAGCTACACTGGTAGACGTTACCGGATTAATTATTTATTTTTCAGTAGCCTACCTTTTTTTAAAAGGAATACTTTTATAAAAAATAGTGCAAATAAAAAGACGCCTGCTTTGATAGAAACTAATCTCTATTGTAGTAGGCGTCTTTTTTTATTAATTAAATAGCTGGATCTGGATAAACTTTTGGAGCTACAATAGATTCAATTGCTACCTTTTCAATTCCCAAGGTATCACACCAGCCTAAAAACTTTTCGTGCAATGCATCCAACACTTCTTTTTGAGCAGGAGTTAATTCTAATACATGTGCACGACTGATGGTACGAATAGGTAATCCTCGCTTTGCTAAAAAGTACTTAGCGCTCATTGGGTAGGCGACATGAATAGAAGGATCAACTTGTATCAATTCATTTTGTAACCAATCTACCTTCTCCTTCATGGCTGGGTTTCCAGCATTGTTAACCATCCAAACTAAAATTTCAGGATAAAAATTTCCAGAGATAGAACTCATACCCATTCCGCCATTTCTGACAACAAAGGATGCGTTAGGGGTATGTGCATCAAAAAATTCAAAAGTAGTGTTGCCACTTTCTTTTATAATATTAAGTTTAGCTAAAACCTGTTCCTTTTCAATGGAAGTGTCTTTATGATAAATAAACCTTCCCGATTCTACTAAATTTTTAAAAACTTTAGCGGTAAGAATTCTTTTGTAGGGTGCAGGGCATTCATACAATCCAAATGGAATACCAGGAGTAAGCTCAAGCATTCTATTGAAATTGCGAATAAGGATTTCATCACTGTCATCGATATTAGCAAAATGTCCTGTAATTAAAATTACCGCATCAATCCCCGTTTCATATATTTTTTTTGCAAAAATTGCTTTGTCTTCGATGGTTAAGCCAAATGAACCAGTTGCCACAATTGGTACTCTACCTCTAACGTATTTTACAATAAAACTAGTTAGTTCTAAACGCTCATCTTCCGTTAAGCTATACATTTCGCTGCTTAAACAATTGGCAAAAAAACCTTTAACACCAGCGGCTAAATAAAAATCAATCAATTTTGAAACTACATCAAAATCAAGCTTTGCCTTTAAATTAAAAGGCGTAATCATTACTGGGACAAATTTGTTTTCCATCTTTCTATTTATTGTTTTTTTTGATAAACTGTTTAAATTTTGTTAGTAGTATACCCGTTAAGAAAATAGTTAAAGTGCCCACTACGATAATCATATTTTTATGCAATGCAATTTTTAGATAAGATAAATCAGGACTCAACTTGTCTGAAAAACTAAACCATATAATTACAATCACTCCAATAATCACTGCTATTAATGCTTCTGCATTTTTCGTTTGTTTACTAATTAATCCAAGTAGAAACAACCCTAGCATTCCTCCTGCAAAAATTCCAGATAATTCCCACCAAACATCTAAAATACTTTTGATACCAATCATAGATAATCCAACTAATAATCCAATCACTCCAACAACAATAGTAGAACTATAAAGTATTACGAATTCCTTTTTATCAGATAATTGTTTTGAAAAATATCTACTATAAATATCTTTAGTAAAAACTGTAGCAGAAGCATTCATGCCAGAGCTAATGGTACTCATTGCCGCAGACAATATCGCTGCTACTAATAATCCCAAACAAACCGTGGGGACTTTATTTACCATAAAATGAGGCATCACTTTATCAGCGTAATCCGCAGGCTTAAGTTGTTGCATATAATTAGTAATGTCCAATGCACTTGCATTTTCACCCAATTTTTGAATAGCCAATCCATGTTTCAAAGAATCTGCAATCGCTGGATTTGTTTGATAATAAGCAAATAGAGAAGTTCCAATGATAAAAAATAACAAAGAAGCGGGGACATAAATAAACACCGATAACCAAACAGATTTTCTAGCTTGCTGATCTGAGTTAGCCGTATGATAACGTTGGACATAATTTTGATCCATCCCAAAATTATTGAGATTAATAAAAAAGCCATAAAAAAGAACTACCCAAAAACTACTTTCCTTAAAATTGAAAGCCGTATCTCCCAAACTAAATTTATGTTCAGATTTAGCAATATCATAAATAGCGGTAACACCACCAGGTATCTCCCAAATAATTAAAAATAGAATTAATAAGGCGCCTAATGTTTTAAGAACACCTTGTACCACTTCAGTCCAGATTACTGCCTCTATTCCACCTAATACAGTGTATATAATGATACAAATACCCATCACGATCATGATAGAAGACATAGAAAAACCAAGTAAAGCTTGCAAGGTAAGCGCCATTCCAAAAAACACAGAACCCATTCTAGCAAATTGGGTTAACAAAAAACAAACCACCGCATATGTCCTTGCCCAAGGCCCAAATCTTTTTTCTAAATTGGTGTAAGCAGAAATCTCTCCCGTTTTTCTATAAAAAGTTACAAAGTATTTAGAGGCTACCCAAGCAGCAAAAGGCATTGAAATACTAAATACAAACGCATTCCAATTGGTACCAAAAGCCTTACCTGGAACACCTAAAAAAGTATTACTACTTAAAAAGGTAGCATAGATTGAGATGCCAATAGCCCAGCCAGGTATTTGCCCAGAAGCGCTAGTGAACTGTTCCGTATTTTTATTTTTCTTAGAAAAATAATATCCAATACCTACCATCGCAAACAAATAAATGAATACAATGACCAAGTCTATGAAAGGAATGTTTTGCATATAAATTCAATTACAGTATCGGTGGCAAGCAATACTTATATGATGAAATACATTTCGACACTAAAAATATCCTTAATTGGTCATAGTTAACTGAATCCTATTTTCAAAAATATGTACTATTTTATCATAAATTATGGATAAATATCAGAAAAATTAGCAATTAAAGCCTTATTTTAGAATAATTATTAAAGAATTTCATGAAGCCTCATTATCACAAGGTTCCCAAAAATTTGGAGAACTCTTTCAGTTTGCGAAAAGATGTCTCTGCAAATTTTGAAAGTACCTGGCACTATCATCCAGAGCTAGAATTGCATTACACAAAAAAAGGGGAAGGTCTTCGGTTTATTGGAGATAATATTAGCAACTTCAATTCAGATGAAATGTTGCTACTAGGTGAAAATCTGCCGCATACTTGGAAATCACATGATGCTTATTTACACCCTCAATCCAAACTAGAAGTGGAGACAATGGTAATGCATTTTCTACCCGATTGTCTAGGTCAAGAATTTCTTTCACTTCCAGAAGCCTACGCATTAACACAACTTTTCAAAAAGGCTAAGAACGGATTATTAATTCAGGGGGATACCAAAAGAAAACTCTTGAGTTTATTAGAAGCTGCCCATCAAGCAGAGAACCTGAATAGAATAGCTCTATTTATATCTATATTAAGCACCCTTTCAGAAACAAGCGAATATGAGCCCATCACTAGCGCCCATGCATTCTACCAGTCCAATCAATTAGAAACCGATCGACTCAATCAGATTTATACCTATACCCTTAAAAATTATATGAATAAAATAAGTCTAGCTGAAATTGCTTCCTTGAGCTGTTTGAGTATCACTTCTTTTTGTAGGTATTTTAAATTGATGACCAATAAAACCTACACTGATTTTTTATCCGAAATCAGAATCAGTTATGCTTGTAAACTTTTAATTGAAAACAAGGAATTAACCATCGAATCTATCAGCACAGAAACCGGATTTAACAATGCCTCCAATTTTTTTAGACAATTTAAAAAAACGATTGGCTTAACACCGAAAGCTTATCGAAAAAAATACAGGTCAGCATAGCGCTATTAAAAAGTTAAAATGAATTGAATTACTCAATTAATACTCTCTACTCATTGTATATTTGTAAAAAATAATTTCATTGAAAAAAGTACTCTCTCTTACCCTACTATTGATGATGACTTTGCTGGTCAAAAGTCAATCGATTAGTCAAATCAAAAAAGAATTGGATACTACCAGTGATCCAATTGGATATGTTAAGTTTAAACTAAAGAAAAAATATACCATTGATACAGTAACAGTAATGAGTACCTCTTCTTTTATGGGCATAGCAGATAGTCTTGCTTACCATGGAAAAATTGGCAAAGTATATGGTCCCTATAAAGGAGCTAATTATTTAATAAAAGTTCTAGCAAAAGTTCCCAATACTTTTTATCATGTCAGTCATATCTTGATTGATACTGCCACTTTTAGTAAAAAATTTGCAGATTCCTTAGGCAGCAATATTATCAAAAGGATTAAATCCGGCAACAGTTCTTTTTCCTCAATGGCAAGTACTTATAGTGTAGATCATTATTCAGCTTTAAAAGGTGGAGATCTTGGCTGGTTTATACGAGGAGCAATGTTAGCACAACTTGATAGGGCAATTGCTAATCACAAAAAAGGAGATATTTTTAAAGTGTGGACTCCGGCGGGTTTGCATATAGTTACCATTCGTGATAATCCAAAAAAAGACAATGGATTTGCACTTTTACTAAGGGTGATTTTATAGAATTCACCTTTGTATTTCAATCAATCATTAAAACTTTTTTATGAAATATTTTTGCACTGGTCTTTTAGCGCTTTTCCTATTTGCTTTTAGTTTTCAAGTTGATGCACAGAATGATTATTCAATAGTAGACAATTATGTAAAATCACTCGGTTCATTAGACACCCTCAACATGGGAACCATTAGTTACACGGTAACTAAAAAATTTGCAGACCCCAAGGAAAAGGTGAGAGCAATTTTTGACTGGATAGCATACAACATTAATTATGATTTAAAAGCTGGAAAAAATAATGACAACGAAAAGACCAGTACTGAGCTGGTATTGAAAACAAGAAAAGCTACTGCAGTTGGCTTCGCAGGTTTATTTCAAGACATGTGCAGTGTGGTAAAAATTCGTTGCCTTACGGTAGATGGCTATGCAAAATTTACGACCGAACAAATTATTGAAAAACCCGATGGATTAAACCATACCTGGGCGGTTGTTCAATTAGGCCAAAGTCCAGATTCTTGGTATTATGTAGACCCAACATGGGCTAGTGGATATGCTGATGACAAGATGACTAAGTTCACGAAAGCTTTCAATGCTGATTATTTTTTCGCTGATAAAAGTATTTTTAATTACCAGCACTTTCCAGACAATAGCGCTTGGTTAATAGGAGAAGGCACAAGAAGTTCAAGTACTTTCTTTTCTTTGCCCTTAGTAAAAAGTGCAGCTTACGAATATAAACTAGGTAAATTTTTGCCAGCAAATGGCTTTATTAAAACAAAGCTCAGCAAACCAGTAGCTTTTAATATAAAACTGAATACTACTATCCCTATTGAAATCGTATCGCTAGAAATGGGAGAAAATAAAAAGAAGAAAACAAAAACGGTAGATTTCACTTTTTCCGATGGCAATCTTTCCTTCAGCCATAAATTTGATATGGAAGATACCTATCCTGTTACTGTATTGGTCAATAACAAACCAGTACTTGGGTATTTAGTTGAGGTAAGCGAATAATTTACTTTTTAATTAGTTCATTCACTTTCATTTCTAACCGAGAACCAGTTAAATCAATGGCTACAATTTTACCTTGTTTATCCAATAAAAATGAAGTAGGTATTTCATTGATTCCATACTTCTCCGCTACAGGAGAATACCAGCCTAAAGTATCATTCAGCTGCAGGTAATGAATTTGATCTTGAGCAATCGCTTTTAACCAAGCTTTCTTTTTATTATCAATAGATATACCTACCACTTCGAAACCTTTTGCTTTATATTTTTTGTATATCCTTTCCACTCCAGGATTTGCTGCACGGCAGGGAGCACACCAGCTAGCCCAAAAATCAATCAATACCACTTTGCCATGAAGCGAAGACAAACTCACCAGCTTATTCTTTGTATTGTATAAAGAAAAATCAGGAGCCATTTCTCCAATAGCAACCTGTGCATTTACACAAAGGGTACTTAAAACAAAGAGTATAACAACAAAAAGCAATTTCATTGGCAACATTTTTTTTTGAATAAAGAGGTTACCCAAAGGATGAATTTTTTCATTTCAATACAAGTTATAACTTATTTTCTTATTCTTTTTGTAGAATAGCTTAGCTAAATTCATTCAGTAAAGCTATCCCCACTATGATTGAATTCTAAATAAACGAACCGAAATTAATTAACAAAATTCCAAAGAATTCCGAAACGAAAAATTAACCCTTGATAAACGTAATGTGGAGCTGCGAAGTTGTTTTTTGTAAAACCAAATCCATTAGAAAAGTCGATCGCATTTAAATTTTCTAACCGTAGATAGGCGGTGAATGATTTAATCCTAAAATGAAGAAAACCGCTTATGTCTGGTCTATTTTTTATTGTTACAGAATCCTGCACTAAAAACTTTCCCATTATCGGTGAGTAATTATAAGCATTATAAGAAGTATAATAACGAAAATCAACCCCTGCACTTAGATTTAGATTTTTAAAGAACACCCCTTCATAAGCCAATCGATTTCTTGTAAACACAAAAGGAACTTTGATAGGAGCTGCTCCATCTGTTTGCTGTAAAGTAAGTTCAGTATACCAATTCCATCTTTTACTGAGTGCTATCTTTTTTGACAGGCTTGCTTGCACCAAATTAATCAATCGATTGTATTGAGCAGTATGATAATAATCTGTGAAATAGAGATAATTGGTCAATAAATAATTTGTAAAAGAAATATTGAAAAAAGGATTTTCAGCTGAAGCCCTTAGTACGGTAATATTTTCTTTTTTATAATCTCCCGCATTGCCAAAATTAAAGGATGAATACCCAGTGTAAATAAATGAGGGACTTCTATTAACATTATTAAAAAGAAGTCGAACACTTCCTAACTTTTTATTGAGCGTTCTGCTAAGCGTCGCAAAAGCTGAGTAGTCGCCACTATTAATGCCATTTAAATAAAATTCTCCCTTGGCAAGGATATCCCACAGTCTATTTCGAGTTTTATTTCGATATTCACCATGTAATACAATATTGTAAAAATTTTTACTGCCGTTAGCAAAATCACCTCTCAAATTTTCAAGCCTAGCACCTGCTAATAAAAACTGAGCAGCATTTTTTGTATCCGGAAATTGAATCAAGGAAAAGTCATTGGTTACCACTTTCCACTGATCCATTACCATCAAAGTGTCTTTTTGCTTCTTTAAAGTAGTATCGTACCATTTTTGATAAATGGATGAATCGGCTACAATATCTTTAAATTGGTAGCTATAGGAATTATAGGTGAAGCTGTGTTGAAAACGAAGCTTAGGATAAAATATATATTCAGTAGTAGTGTCATTCACTGCCACAGAATCTTTTTTACCAATATCATAGGTTTGTCTCACAAAAAAAGTAGCTTCTTTATAAATATTACCGGTACTAACTGAAGATTTGAATGGATTGGGTTGAATAGTAGCATCCCCTCCCAAATTAACAGGAATAGTAAATCGCTTAGAGAAATCTTTGTCGTCAAGAAGACTGTCATTTTTCATACCCCCATTTTCTGACGCTTTAAATGTGTTTGCCAACAAAGTAAAAAAAGCAGCATAACGCTTACGCTTACCCTGATAATTACTAAAGAGTCTATAATTATTAAGATTGGTATTTTGAGTTACAAAAAAACCTGGTGCAGAAATAAGTCGATATTCAAAACCAAAATTTAAATTGGGTCGAGGATTTTGGGTGTGCAAAAGCTTAATCATTTGTTCCTTTCCTGATGCAAGCTGATAACCCATCTGCGAAAATGGTTTATTAGTTTTAAAAAAGCGAGTATTCTCCAATGTAAGGCGATAGGCATCGAAGGCGTGAAAACCTGCATCCCATCCTGGTTTCAGAAAGGGTGTATAAATTAATGAATACCCTGGCGAACCATTATTACCTAAGTATTGCTGAGCAGCAGGGACTATAAAATAATTGTAAAAATCATTAATGGAGGAATCTAATTTGTTATTACGTATGGAATCTAGAAATTTAAAACCAATAGAGATAGAGTCTTTCGCATCATCTCTATGTTCAAATCCAAGAGTAGAATTTTTAGAACTAGTATCGCTGCCGCCTACCCTTGTAGAAGTAGAAGCAGATTTATTTCCTCCACCAAACATTCCTCTACTCAATGCTCCAGGAATTTGTGGAAGAGCTGATTGCATTAGCGCCAAAAAAAATAAAGTAGCTACAATTTTAAACATTGATTATAATTGAGCAATTAATTCCTTGAAAAGGTAGGTCAATTTAGGCTCTGCTTTACTCGCTGCTTCCAACACTTCTGCATGCGTAATAATATTTTCTTCCTCTCTAATTCCTAAATCTGTAATCACACTAATTGCAAATACTGTCATTCCCATATGAACAGCCACAATCACTTCTTGAACCGTACTCATGCCCACTGCATCACCCCCAATTACATGTAAGAACTTATACTCTGCTCGAGTTTCAAAAGTAGGACCTGTCACGCCACAATAAACTCCTTCTTTCAAATCGATCCCCTTTTCTTTTGCAATTGTTTTAGCAGCAGCAATTAATTTTTTACTATAAGGCTCACTCATATCAGGGAATCTTGGCCCCCATTCATCTACATTTTTTCCAATCAATGGATTAGGAGTGAAAAAACTGATATGATCCTTGATGACCATTAAATCACCTACTGTATAATCAATGTTCATTCCACCTGCTGCATTACTTAGCAACAAGGTTTGAATGCCTAAAAATTTCATAACCCGAATAGGAAAGACGACCTCTTCAACAGTGTATCCTTCATAATAATGAAAGCGGCCAGCCATTGCTATCACTTTTTTCCCTCCCAGCTCACCAAAAATCATTTTACCACTATGCCCCTCTACAGTGCTTACCGGAAAATGGGGAATATCCGCATAAGGAATTTCTTTTTCTACCTTCATCTGAGCAGTGAAACTCCCTAACCCACTTCCTAATACAATACCTACTGTAGGATTTTCTGAATAAATGCTTCGGATGAAATGAACTGCAGCTTGAATTTTAGTTACCATATATTTTAAATAAAAAATTAAAAGTCATTTTTTATAAAATCTACCTTTAGATTTTATAAAATTAGTAGTACCTATTTTAATGGTAAAATACTTTGTGCAAAGAAACTAAACTATACCCAAGGATGAATTAAAATATTGATAAAATAAAGCTTGGTTGGATTGTTCAACAGCAATAATTCTCCCAACCTAGGAGCAGACAGATCCCAAATCACTTTCGTATTAATTTTATTATTTATATAAAGTGGCTAAATTGTACTACTTATAATAGGTAATGACTAATTTTTTGGCACATAGTTTCATATCTTCGCCAAAACTTTTTCTACATGAATCTTCACGAATATCAAGCAAAGGAGCTATTAAAAAAATACAATGTGCCAGTACAGGAAGGTATTGCCTGTAATACTGCTACCGAAGCAGAAGAAGCATACAGACAAATCCACTCACAGTATGGAAGTAAATTTGCAGTTGTAAAAGCTCAAATACATGCAGGTGGAAGAGGAAAAGGTACTATTGTTGGAACAGAGCAACGCGGAGTAGCGGTAGGTAAAAACGCAGATGCGGTAAAAGAGATTGCACAAAAAATTATCGGAGGTACGCTGGTAACCATTCAAACTGGCCCTTCAGGTAAGTTGGTAAATAAAGTTTTAGTTGCACAAGATGTATATTATGATGGCGCTAGCCCAGTAAAAGAATTTTATTTATCCATTTTACTAGACCGAGCTAAGGGACAAAATGTAGTGATGTATAGCACAGAAGGTGGAATGAATATTGAAGATGTTGCCCACGATACACCTGAAAAAATATTTAAAGAATGGATACATCCAGGTGGATTATTACAAGGATTTCAAGCACGCAAAATAGCCTTCAACCTTGGTTTAAGCGGAGAAGCATTTAAAAATTGTGTAAAATTTGTAACCAACCTATACCAAGCTTATGTGGGATTAGATTGCGGAATGTTAGAAATTAATCCGTTATTTAAAACAAGTGACGATAAGATCATTGCAGTGGATTGTAAAATGAATATAGATGATAATGCAATTATGCGTCATCCAGATATCGCTTCACTTCGCGATATAACTGAAGAAGATCCTACAGAAGTTGAAGCAGGAAAATTCAACTTGAATTTTGTAAAATTAGATGGCAATGTAGGTTGTATGGTGAATGGAGCAGGACTTGCGATGGCTACCATGGATATGATTAAACTAAGTGGAGGTGAGCCGGCTAACTTTTTAGATGTTGGCGGAACTGCTAATGCTCAAACAGTAGAAGCAGGTTTCCGAATCATTTTAAAAGATCCAAAAGTAAAAGCAATCTTGATTAATATATTTGGGGGTATTGTTAGGTGCGACCGTGTAGCACAGGGAGTTATAGATGCTTACCAATCTATTGGCAATATCGAAATTCCAATCATTGTCCGCTTACAAGGCACCAATGCAGATGTAGCTAAGAAATTAATAGATGAAAGTGGACTAAAAGTACAAAGTGCCATTTTGCTCAGTGAAGCTGCTGCTTTGGTTAACAAAGCAGTTGCATAATTTCTCTTCTAAAATAATTTTCAAATCCCATCTTTTCTAAGATGGGATTTTTTTTGACTACTCATTTATTTGTAACTGCTGTATAACAGTCGGCATTTCATTTTTGATCCCTACTGAAATGCTTGGTAAACTTTAGCAAATATTTTACTTGATATTGCTTAATATTGGTAAAGTCGAAAAAAGCGAAATCAATACCTGCATTACTTTCACCCTTATTGATTGCCTTTTCTCATTTTTCCCTTTTACTCGGTAGCATAACCCAAAAGCATTCTTAATGGAAATTAAAAAAAATACTGCAGGCAGACTCACCCGCTTTTGGAAAATCCTTGGTCCCGGTTTGGTAACTGGCGCAAGTGATGATGACCCCTCTGGTATTGCCACCTACTCTCAAGCAGGAGCAGCCTTTGGCCTTTCCACACTTTGGACTGCATTGATAGCTTTTCCTTTGATGGCATCTATTCAGCAAATGTGTGCAAGAATAGGCATAGTCACTTGCAATGGACTAACAGGGACTTTGAAAAAAAATTATCCAAGGCCAGTTTTATACCTCATGCTTCTTTTTAGTTTTCCAGCCATCATCCTAAATATTGGTGCAGATATTGCAGGAATGGGCGCTGTTGGAAATTTACTTTTCCCTTCTATCGACGCCACCTATTTTAGTGTAGTCTTTACGCTTCTTCTTCTTGCACTGATTATTTATTTACCCTATCAAAAAATCGCCTCCACGCTTAAATATCTTTGTATTGCTTTACTCGTTTATTTAGTTGTTCCTTTTTTATACAAACAAGATTTTTTAAAAATACTTTCATCCACATTTATCCCATCCATACAATTTAATAAAGAATTTATAAGCATACTCGTTGGCATTTTAGGCACCACTATTTCACCCTATCTTTTCTTTTGGCAAGCTAGTATTGAGGTAGAAGAAATGAATCATTCAAGAATTCAGCTAGTGGTAAACAAAAAAATAATCAAGGATATGCAACAGGATGTAGATTTTGGAATGTCTTTTTCAGGACTCGTGATGTTCTTCATCATCTTAACTACGGGGACAGTTTTATTCAATAGTGGTATTCATCAGATTGATACAGTAGAACAAGCGGCAATGGCACTAAAGCCTCTGGCTGGAAACCTAGCCTACCTTCTTTTTGCCATTGGAGTTATCGGTACAGGCTTTATTGCTATTCCTGTTTTGAGCGGATCACTCTCTTACATCTTCGCTGAAACTTTTGGTTGGGAACAGGGGCTAGATAAAAAATTTCATGAAGCCAAAGCATTTTATATCATCATAGCCA
>Ga0222712_10001608_pt1 | contig 27346 bp, 14 predicted proteins | sample C33_657DmetaG_FD_165043 | JGI IMG/M metagenome (GOLD analysis project Ga0222712, IMG submission 165043) | Estuarine water microbial communities from San Francisco Bay, California, United States - C33_657D | ecosystem: Environmental > Aquatic > Marine > Unclassified | place: USA: California... | reverse complement strand
TGTCTTCCATTGAGTTCTACCCCACCAGGAAGTTTGACTCCAGTAAATTTCATCATATTTTGTCCCCACTGACGCTTAATCAGTGAAGTGAGATATGGTTTTATAAAAGAATCATTCCAAACTCTAGAATAATCATTCGGATCTAATGTTGCATAACAATCAATTATAAGATATTGATCTACTCTTACTGATCCCCAATCAATATCCAAATAAAGTCTATCTTGCCTTTTATTAAATCTAATTTGTTTCTGGGTATTTAGAAGAAAATCCAAATCTTCCAAATATGTCTTGACCATTGCATAACTTAAAAGTTCAGTTGTTCCCCAATAGTAAATATCATTTAAAAATAATTGATATTTTACACTGAACATATTATTAGTGATGGTATTAGCACCATCAAATAAAAATAGTTTATTGACACCAATTACATTTGGAGGAACTTGCAAATAATTACTATTTTCTTCGTATGTAAATGTTGTTGCAGTTCCAACTATATTTGCAGTTGCTGTGGTAGTTGCGATTCCTACCGCAACATTATTTCCTCTTGACCTTCCTCTATCAATATCATTTTGAGTTAGTTTATACTTATAAAAAGTTGGATAAACTCCATCAAAGTGTCTTTCTTGGAAAAATTGAATTGCATCATCAACTAAATCTTCAATTTGTTCATCTGCAACATTAATTTCTAAAACTGGCGCTCCCAGTTTTCTTTTGCAGTAGTCTATTAATTCTTGCCTAGTAGATGGTTGCGCCATTATTTTCTACTTTTTAAATATTTATAGTTTAATCAGATCTTTAAGAACTTCCTGTTGCTTCAGATATAATTTCATATATGCTTTTGCAATAGTCTTAATTTGTTCAATATCTTCGATCGAATCAATTTCAATACAGGCTTTCATATATTCAAAACTTTTGGAAAGATCTTCCAGTTCAATTTTATCGGGATCCATTCACTAAACTCCTAAGTAAATTTTTAATTTCATCAATATCATCTTTCATACTAGCAAGTTCTTCTTCTATATTCTGTACTTTTTGAGTCTCTTCATTTTTAGCATTTCTTCTGGAAACATACTCTTGGTATTCTGACATATTTGTGTTAATAATTGAATTTGTATTTTGATCTCTCATTAAATGGGAGTATCCTTCAACTTTCAAATAATCCATTTTATGCTAAAGCAATAACTCTTAGATCCTTAATTCTTGGAACATAAACTTGATTTGTTGAAGTTAATACTAACTTAATTCTATAGGATTTGAAAGAAGGTAATTTATCGATCGTAAATACATATTCTTTAAATTCAATGTCAGATGCTTCAAATCCTAAAGATTGTGTTGGAGTTACAAATACGTCTGATCTTCCATCACTGTCAGCAAAACTGATAACTTCATTTTTAGTGTTTAAATTCAGATATCCTGGGAATGGAACAAATACTGGATTAAAGTTTGACTTATCACTAATTGCATAAAGTGCTCTTACGTCACAGTATTGATTGATGTGCGCGTTCAGAAGAATCTTAATAGAACTTGCTCCATTTTCTAGATTAATTTCTTTAGAAATGTATTGGAATGCAGTTGGGTCTTGATCAATAGTATTAACTCTAGAATCAGTTGCATAGTTTGTAATAACACTATTAACTCTGTTTGAAGTTAATATTGCGGAGACTCTTTGAGTATCGATAACAGGACTTAATCTAGAATCTACAGTATCAAGTTCCATTCTAAGATTCATTGATTTGTTTCCAGGAAGATTCAATAGTTTTTCATTTTCATTAACCTTAGAACATATGATTCTTGTACTATCTAAGTAGTTTGGTTTCCCAATGCTAATTGGTTCAAATCCATTATCAATAAATGGAATTTCATTGCCACTTATGCTTGATCCTGTTACAGTTCTAAGCGAAGCACTTAAGGATGTTCCTCTTACAGTTAAATTCTGAATAATAGGTGTAATAATTTCGTAAGGCATATTTTGAGTTGCCTTAGTACTATATCCACCTGCAGACTTGGTTTGGTTAATATAAAGTCTAGGATAACCAGTGTCACTAGTTCTACCAATACCATTTGAACTCATATCAAGTTTAACGTGATAGGAATCAAATGTTATTGGTTCCGATACCGTTGCATTATTCAAATAATGTGTTTTATTAATTCTTCTTAGAGATACTCCACCCAATTCATATTTGTAAACAGGAGTTCCAACTGGATAATTCTTTGGATTTGAACCTCTAGATATATTCCCTCCAATTAAATTACCAGAAACAGAAGTGTATTCAATAATTTCATCACCTATTAATACGTATCCTGGATTAGTTGTTCCAACACCTACATTTTCAAACGTAGAAAAATTAGTTGCATTATCAACACTAATTGATCCAGTAGAATTAGTATTGTAAGCAACACTAAGTTTTGTTGGAATTACATCAGATTGTGCATTTAAAATGGTAACATAATTTTCATCCGAATACATTCCGTGGTTTTGATGATTTACTTTAATGTGCAATCCATCACTGATTGTATCGATAGAATTGACTAACACACCTCCACCAATTGATGCATTTAATGAAGTCGTTACTCCAGAATTATTGATATATTGTACAGTTTTTGCAGATCCTACTACAAACTCACCTTGAACATTATCAAGAATTAACTGATTTGTGCTTGCAATAGAAACAATGGAGAATCTTGCATTTCTTCCTACCGTAATAGATCCAAATGTAGTAATTCCAACAACATCACCAACCTGATATCCAACACCACCGCTTGTGATAGTTGCTGCAACAGCTACACCATTAGATACCGTTACATTTGCTGTAGCATTTTTTCCACTTCCAGTGACTGTTACAAGATTAATATTATCGATTGTTAATCCACCACTAGATGGAGTATATCCAATTCCAGAATTAATTACATTCAGAGTTCCTGATGCACTTCCAGCCGCTCCAACATAATTTGCACTTGCGTTAGTTCCTTGTTGAATAATTGTGTTTCCTAAAGTTAATCCAGAATCTTGAACGGTTGATCCAAGTCCTACTCTAATTTTTCTAGAAATTAGGCTGAGGGAATTTGGCATTAATGTTGGAATTTGCTTATTTCCTTCAGTTAGTTCTGGACTGTAGAAATCAACAGTACCTGAAGTTAGGAAGTCTGCTCTATAAAGAGTGAATTTGAGATCTTCCCATTGACTTGCTTCCCAGGTTGATGCATTCTGGGACTTAAAGAGTGATCCTAGATATGGTTGATTAGAGATAAATGTTTGAGTCAGTAAATCATTTTCACCAATTCTGGAAACATAGACACTATATTTCGTTGAGTTTGATGCGAGACATATACAATACTCTTTACCACCTTCCAGATAAACCGGAGCATCAAAATTGAATGTAGTTGCTACAGATCCATCTGCTGAAGTCTGTATATCGCCTGGATCTAAAGTAATTTCTGAAAATGGAAGGATTCTTTGAGTTGGAAATCCATTCTGCATCGTTCTTAATTGGAACGTTACAGGAATATCCATATCATCTTTAGATCTAAAGAACACCTCACACTTAGTTAAGAATACTCCAGTCTCATCTTCAACCAAGAAAGATTGGGCGAGTGGATCATACCAACCAACAAGAACTTGCCTTGAGGATTGTGATAAAGTTGTGCCACCTACAACTTGAGTGCCAGTGGTTCTAGATACTGCTCTTTCTTCAAACTCTTGTTTGTTCTGAATTCTTGCATTTCTTACAGAAATAATATTTTCCTGAACAGTCTCTAGAGTTCCGCTAGAAATAAATCCTTCTTCTGCAATTGTAGTAGCAACGTTTTGGTCATTTGTGCTGCTATTAACTAAAGTAAATGTCTTAGTTCCAGTTTCAAATTTTGGATGAATGTTGGTATTTGGATTTGGAACAAAGAAACTTCCGATTAAAGTTGCAGATAGGTCTGATACTAATCTTACATTGGTGAGAGTTGCTTGTGCCCCACTGGTCTGTCCAACTAGGATCATACCAGATTCTATCCACCCACTGTACTCTCCTTGTGGTTGATTTGAAAGGGAGAAAGTATCAATGTTTAGAATGTTAGATGTTGATGAATAAGTTGACTGGAGAATTTGTCCAGTATAAGGATTACTTGGGTATGTAGTTGTTGCTGCATTATATGGACCTTCTCTATGGTTAGACTGTGCAACTCTAAATGAAATTCTAGCAACGTCTTGTCCTAGATTTGGGTTAAGTCCAGTATTTTGGACAGTTCCAATAATTTTTTCTCCAACTTCAAAAGTTCCAGAAATCATAGAAATTTCTAATAATTTTGGAACACAGTAGCGAGTTACATTAACACCATCAAAGAAAGCATATATCTGTGTTAGTGGTTTGAGTTTCTTAGAAACAAATTGAATGTTTCTAGAACGCATATAAGGAATGAGATTTCTACTTACAACACGATCACCAACCGAAGTATTATCAAATTGTTCGGTTACAATCGTTCTATTTCCAGTTCTAGTCTGAACACCTGTATCTCTAATTTCTCTTAAATTATCTTGAATTACTGATGTTGTTTGAGCTTCAAATACGTTTCTAACACCCCCACCAGGTTGTCCTAACCACCCACGGAACTGTCCACCAGATGTTTCAGTTCTTATTCTTGTAGCATTGATAACTTCTTGGCCAGTCCAGTTGGTTTCCCAAGCATTCCAAACAATAGGAGCAAATCCAGTCTGTGGATCTACATTTAAAGTTCTTACTGCATTAGAAAGAGTTTCTGCATAGTTTCCTTCTGCTTGAATAATCTTGGCTTCCAATCTTACAGTATCAACCCAAGTATCTGATGCTGGCGATAGTTCTAATGATCCTTGCCAGAAACTGATTAAGAAAGGAGTAACACTTTCTGCTCTAGTTGCGAATGATTGCTTTAACCATTCAACTTCAGCATAGTCTAATGTAACGACATCTTTAGACTTTCTAACATTAACTCCTTCTATGGGAGTAAATGCAAGATCTTCTGTTGGATCTACTCCAGTTACTGGACCAAAAATTAAATCAACTGAGTTTGTGTAATGTCTTGGTCTTAATTGCTTATTTGCTATATCAATACTATTCTTATAAAGAACAGAGTCTTCCTGTGCTAAGAGTGATGTAAAGTTATCAACAAAGAATCCAGATTTAAATCTGTTTAAACCGTCTCCATCAGGAATAAAGAGATTTGCAGTGTTTGTTTCTAGTAAAGAAAGTGCAGTATAATATTCAAGGTTTCTAATTCTATTTTCAAGTTGTTTAATATCAACCATTCTATATCTCTTATGTTCTAAGAATTGAATGGCTGCTTGAGATGTATTATACAAGTACGCTGGTAGATTTACTGTAGCAATTTCTAGAGCATCATCTACAGAAACTGGTTTTTCTGGTCTTTCTGATGGAACACCATACTTAACTTGGAATTTTCCTTCTTTAGTTAAATAAATTCTATCAATTCTTCCAAGATAGAATGAGAATGATGTTAGAATAGACTCGTCAGATGCTAAAATGTTTCTAGAAGAATTGCCAGAAGCATTAAAAGTTCTCCCATAAAATTCTAATGGAGATCTTGAATCTGCACTAACTGTATATGTTGATGTTTTTGGACGGATATCAATAATATCAGAATTTCTTATATTATTTACAGTTTGAATTTCTGTTCCATAATCAAAAGTATTGTAAGAATTGACAGTTGTGATATCTCCATCATCATTTGATTCATAATATCCATTAGAAAAATATATTTTTAAGTTTTTAGTTGGTTCTTGAGTTCCTACTTTCCTCTTAATGGTTCCGTAGTCATAGAAAGTTGATTCTTGACCGTTTGTAAATGTAAAATTAGAAGAAATATCAAAACTTGGTGAATTAATTGTTTGAACTATTGCTTGAGCCTGTGATTCTTCAAATCTTAATGTTTCACCTTCTTTAAATGTTTTTTGATTTTTATAGATAAAGGAAATTTTTGTATCGTTAATTTTTTCTGTAAAAATAGCAACGGCACCACTAGTTTGGCCTGTTACTCTTTCACCAATAATTAAATCTGAAGTGGTTGCGCTTGTGGTAGTGATAGATGAAAGATCTATTGTTGGAGCAGATGCACTAGATGTATTAACAGATTCAAAAATGCCGTGAATTTCTATAATATCTGAATTGTTTAGGGAAATAATATCATCTTGAACTCTAGTTCCAAATGGATAATTTCCAACTAATAATCCATCATTTAAAGTGGTAGTACCAATTCCAGAATATTCATATTTTGATTTATCTACAGTAATATAATTTACTCTATTTTTTCTCTTTACTTTTGCTTTTGGTTTAATTTTTCTAGTAGTTGCAATTAGAGTCGCATTGGTGTCTGTAGATGTGGATAAATTATATACCGCTAACTGAGTTCCTGTTGAATCAATTTGAACTTTATCGGATGTTAGAACTTCGGTTTGTCCGTTAGAAGTTACCAATGCATATCTTTCTTCATCAAAAGGTAAGAAAGTTTGATTTGCTCCAGCAGTGACTGTAGTTGTTTGATTACTTGAAATATTAACAGTAAAAACTGTTCTAATACCAAGAACTGCATTTGTTAAATCTACATTTGAGATGTTAACCTTTGGTAATCTGGTGTATAAAGTGCTATCAGTTGATGTTTCTAGATTTGTTGTTAAAATTTTAAAATCAGTTACATTTAGTGATGATGAAGGAAGTTGCCCTGAAGCAATGCCACTAACTCCAGTAACACCACTTACAATAATTGTAGTATTACCTGCTCCTACAACTTTTGCAACAATAGGATCTCTGCTGGTTGGATCGCTATATTGAACTAGATTTCCAATTCTAACAACTTTACCTGGGAATAAAGTATTTGGACTTGTTACTGTGCTTACTCCACCCGATAATACACTAATGGTTGCGATTCCAACGCTAAATCCTGTTGATTGGATAGCATCAGCAGAAAAAGTTGATGCTGATCCAACAATCCCATATACAGATTTTACGTCAGAAATTCCATAGGATGTAATTGCGATTGCTACTCTTGAATTTTCAATACCATCAATAATAAATGATTCATTTAAAATAAAATCACCTGTTTTTTCGTAAACAGTGACAGCAGTTCCTGCAACAACATTATCTTTAATAAATGCTGTTGCTCCACTATTTTTACCTTTAATAAAAGTAGGAACAGATAGTGTAATTGGTTCGTTTACAGTAATTTCTGTTGTTGTTTGAACATCATATAGTGAAATATTCCATTGATTAAGATTTGCATTAGATGCATCATATGCGCCTGATTCTAGTCTGAAATCATAAACTCTTGCAACACCAATTTCTTTTCCTGCCGATGCTTTTTGATCAGAACCAACTCTTGAATCACGTAAACTTAACACATAAGTGTTGCCAACTCCTATTTTTGGAGCTCCATAAACCCTATTTAATTTTAAAGTTGGTCCAGTATTATAATTTAGAGATTGATTTTCTAAAGTTTTAGTTGTTCTTGGTTTGGGGCAGTCTAAAAATGTTGAACTTATTGTTTCGCATTCATATCCTCTAACAAATGCTTTACCTGGAGAAATTTGATAAACTGCTAGATCATTTGAAGGTGTGGATCCACCATATGTAAATTGTCCAGCATTAAAGATGCCATTATTTCCTAGATTGTTGTTTAAAGATTCTTTTAAAGACGCATCAAAAGCATTAACATAATAGTCTCCAGATTCTGCGTAAGTTCTTCTTGCAAGTTCATCTGTTATGCTATTGTATGGTGTTGTCTGTTGGGATCTAATAACACCTTCTTTTATTGTTGCTAACTCTACAAAATTACCGTCATCAAAGTCAGTATTTGGTTTCTTTGATAAAGTAGCAGTAATTTTTAGTCTATCTGCTCCAGGAGCCGCATAATTATTAAATCCTTGCGAATTATCATTTAATGACTCATCGATTTCGGAGGTAACAATTTCCTCACTTACAAACAATCCGACTCTGTAGTTCGGTGTATTTGAATATTGATCGAGAATTAAGGTCTCATCATTTACGGTTACGAATTGACCTCTAATAAAATAGACACCATTTGTAATAGAAAATGCTGATCCGATAGAAGTTGCATTTTGTGCTAGTGTTGATGCAAATGGTTGTCCTGCAGTAATTAATGAATTTCCTAGAAGACCTGAGGTTATTTGTGTATTACAAGATAACAACTCGCCGTCAGAAAACTGTTGGGTTGAATTATTTTGTGTATTTGATGAAAGATAATTAATGTAGAGCGTTAGATTACCTCTCTCAGAATCAGTTGGCAGTAAAATCTTATCTACTACTGCTGTTACACCTGATGTTTGTCCGGTAATTTTTGTACCAACTAGTTGATCAGCATATGCTGATACAGGAACACCAAGGTAAGTATTTTGTAGTTCTACTGCATAATAAAGTTGATTGTATCCAGTATTTCCTGGAATAACTTTGGCACCTTCTTTAAAAAAGTGCTGACCAAACTTTTCAATTTGATTTTGTAATATTGATTGTAGAGTAGTTAACTCTCTTGCTTGAACAGGATAACCTGGTTTAAAAAGAACCCTATAATAGTCATTATTTGCATCAAAATCATCAAAATATGGAGCTACGTTGAGGTTAGTTTCCTGAGACATAATTCTTTAGAACTGCAAAATGACTTTGATATCTTCTTTTTGATTGGATGACCTAGTAATAGCTGGTCTATTATCTACGTAGATAATGTTTCCAGAGTATTTTTTAACCTCGGGGGAAGCAATACCGTTCGTAAATTCTTGACCAAGATAATATGTCCTACTATTTATTACTGTTGATATACCAGAGAACGATGTGTTTATTGATAGGTTTGAACCAGACGATGGCACGATGGTTAAACTTCCTCCAGTGCTTGGAGAACTTGTAAATTCTGTTAAATCAAATCCATAAGTAGGATTTGTGATTGCAACTCCAACTGTAGTAAATCCTGCAAGAGAACGATCTTGCCAGTACTTAAGAACTCCGGTGGTTTGGTCATAACTAATTACTCTTCCGACAGCAGTAGTTGCAGTCGCTACAGTTTGAGTAAAATAAGAGTCTGCTGTAAAAGTTGCTGAACTATAACCAGTTCCTGCAAGTCTTAAAGCATAAACTGCGCTTGCTTTATCAGAAGTTAATAAACTTCCAGAACTTACTCTTGGACCTTCAACTACTCCTACCCTTGCAATTTGATTTCCAGTAATAAAATCTGGATTTTGAGTATCGTTTTCTATTCTAGAATATAGAAGAACATTATATGCGCCAAGTTCACGATAGATGTCAGCACCGTGGCCACCTTTAGGAGAAATAATAACGTTAAAAGTTGGTCTAGTTGTTCCCGTTGGAACATTACCTGCGATTAAATCGACGTTTCCATAAGTGTATCCAGAACCTTGACTTGAAACGACTACTGATTCTACTTTTTGATCGTTGTTAATTACAATCGTACACTCTGCTCCTGTTCCATCCCCTTTAATAGGAACTCTTGTATAAGTTCTGTTAGCAGTGCCTAATCCAACTCCTCTGTTAGTAATGGTTATTATTTTAATTGAACCATCTACAGCATTATCTCTTACTGCAGAATTATCTGATGAAGACTCCCAATTTGCAGGAACTGGAATAAAATCAGAGGTTTCAAATTTTGCAACTTCTGATGGTTTTAATGTATAAAGATATTTCCAAAGATAACCATCACCACTTGTCCCAGCAGACCTTGGTTCCAGATCAGTAAAAGTTGGTTCATCTAGTGATGGTTTGCCATTTGGAGTATCTGGAGTGGTTCCATTTTGTAAACAAATATAAACTCTATAATCACTGTTCAAAACATAATAAGATGCAGCATACAAGTTTGTTGCTCCGGATACTTTAGCAGTATTTGATCTGCTATAGTCGTGACGATACATATCATATGTTGTTCCCGAAGACCAAACTCTCTTTTGAACAACCTGTCTTACATCAGACGCATTAATCTTTTTCAATGCAACCATTGTGTCCCAATAACTATTTTCTTCATCAAAAGAATCTTTTGGTGAAGGGGGATTTGTGTCCCAATCAGATTGAATTTCTGTGGGGTTTGGTAATCCAATAAAAGAATAATATGAATTACCAGAAGAACTTACCCCAGCAACAAAATTCTTTGCATTTAATATTCTAATCTGATCAGTTATAATTGCTGCCATTTGACGGTTTTTTTATCTATTTATGAAATGTAATTGAGGTATTTGAGTGAAGAACTTCTTCTAATCATTGTGCCAGTTGCTATTCCTGCATATCCATTTGTAGTATATGCATTATAAGAAACTTCTTTTTCTCTAGTTCCTAAAGCAACTCTTCCCCAACTATATTCACCAAAGAAATTACTAAATCCTATACCAGAAAGACCATTATAAGAAGTAAGACTTGCGGTAACTTTAGCAATATATGTCACACCAAGACCAGGAGTAGAAGTTTGTGCAATAGAAACTGCAACTGCTTGATAAACATTATCTAAGAATGTGCTTCCAACCCCCACAGTAGATCCATTTGAGTCTAATGATGTGACTCCTTGACCTACGTTAGAATTATGAATTACAAAATAATAACCAGTAGTAATACCACTAATTGTAGTGAATCCAGTAATTGATGAATTTCTTAATGGAGAATCTTTTGGAATTACAAAATCAAATACAATTCCTGTTGAAGCAACACCAACGGTTGTTGTTGATATGCCAGTAATAATACCAAAGTCACCTTCATAAGTAACCACAGTATTTTCTTCTACGGAGAAAGATGGGGGAGCAATTAAAACATTAGGAACGCTTGTTGAAGTATATCCTGTTCCTGGACCAGTTACAGAAATTGAAGTTACAATCCCTGCAGTTATGAAAGAAGTGGCAGTGGCAGTTGATCCAAATCCAACACTATTTTCAATTGTTACTATAGGAGCACTGGAATAACCAGATCCACCATCAGAAATTATAATCGATGAAATAGTTCCACCAGTAGAAACAATTGCTGTTGCAGATGCAGAAACTTTACTATCTTGAGACAGTATTATGACATCTTTTTGGAAATTAAGAGTGGTATCATTTTCATTTAATGGGTTAAAGAATGGACGAATAGAATCTACAAATGCCACAGTTGATCCAATCCCTACTGACTGAATTAAATATGATGATGGATAGATCAGAGCTTCATAAAGAATTCTATCTTTACCAATTTCTTTTTCATTAATAATTCTGTCCTCAGTTTGTCTACACCAAGTAACTGGTCTTAGTGTGGTTGCATTATTAACTAAACCTGGACCATAATATGGAATAGTTTTAACTAGATCAGTAGAATCTATAGAACTCACATTTCTTTCAGTTTCTTGTAAGGTTGCTGGTTGTCCTATAGATGAATCATAACCAATAGTTAAGTCATCACCAACTTTAACTGTTTCTAAAACATTTCTTTCAATAACATCGATTGATCCACTTCCTCTATAGAAAATGATCTTACATAAATCTCCAACTTTAGGTGCCTCTGTAAACGTAATTACACTTCCACCCGCGAACTGATATCCAGATCCTGGAATTTGAAGTACATCATTTAAGAATATGAGAAGATTATCTTGAATATTAATATTTGAACCTCTTGCGGATCTTATAGAAATCAACGATCCAGCAACTCTTAGTGGGAAAGTAACTCTGGATCCATCAAATAAATCTTCTATATTATCTAAAACTTGCAGTTCTCCAATTGACCATCCAGTAAATTTATCACTGATTGTATTTTGTATTGAAATTTGGAATTCTTTGTATGTCTTAGTTGGATCTGTGGGAATACCAACGGTTCCTCCAATAGAAACTGTTAATATCTCTCCTTGACCATAACCATATCCAAGATTTTTGATTTCGAAATCAATTATGCTTGATCCTTGCCCAACTACCACATCAACAGTTGCTTGACTTCCCAATCCAGTTGGTGAGGAAGAACTGTAAACCAATGGTAGATTTGAATAAGAAAGGGGATCATCAATTATTACATAAGGTGGATTCGATGATGTGTAACCAGTTCCTGGGTTGGTAATTGCAATACTAACAACGTGTCCGTTATTTACAATGGCAGTTCCAATAAACTGAATTGATGGAACTCCTGTGCTAGATGTTGCAACTCCAACTCTTACATTCTGAACTCCTGATCTATATCCAGAACCACTGTTACCAATACTGATTGAAGAAATTGTTCCTAATCCCGAAACTATTGCAGTTCCGCCAGCAGATACTAGAGGTTGATAACCAAAACCTTCTGTTGATCCAACAGAAACTATTACGCCACCCGATGGGAGTGAAGAAGTGTTAACATCATATGCAATAGATGTAGCAGCTCCAGTAAAGGTTAGTGTTGTAACACCAACAGATTCTGATAGATTATAATCATTTGATATCCCAGGACCTTGGAAAATATCATTAATTAAAATGACCGCATTTTCCGTAGAAATTCCTGTAACGTTAGTGCCATCGGATCTTAAATTAAAGTTCTTGGTTTTTCCATCAAACTGATTGGAAATATCATTAAAGACATAATTTTTATAGTAAGTTTCGTTGGTGCCGGCAGGAGTTCCTGACCTTAAGAATGTTCTCCCTTGGAAACTGGAACTAGTGGACACACCAATCCAATCTCTTTCATCTGGTCTATTTGTTGATGTAGAAAGTGGAACATTTCCATAAGGAGCCTCTACAAAATTCAATACATTATCTACAATGTTGTAATTTCCTACTACCTTTGTAACGATTGTTCCTGTGGAATATCCTGCGAGAGATGTTCCCATCCAAGGTCTACGAACTCTGAAGGAATTTGTGCTCCCAACACCAACAGAATCAATTCGCATTATTTCGCTACCAATTCTGATTAAATCACCACCAAAGAATGATGTTATTCCACTTACATAAATCAAGTCATCAGTACTGAATGCGTTAGTTGATAAAGTTGTTGTTTGTGCTGTAGAAACGACAGGTGACTGGATAAGATTATCAATTGCAACGATTACTTTTGCATTTTGATTAATTGCAGTAAATGCGTGAGACGTTCCAATTCCAACAGAAGTTATATTTAAAACTTTTGGTGTTAGACTTAATGCATCTTCTGCATTTCTCGCTAGTTTGATTGTGTTTTCATTTACCTTTACAATATAAACACTTGATGGTAGTTTATCTGTTGTCCCTATACCAACACCAAAATCTGTAGAAGCAATACCAACTGCTTGTGTGCTTCCAGCACCTGGATTTGTATAAGTAACTTTTTCTCCAGTAACAAAGAAGTGATTTGGAATAGTTATTGTATCTAGATCAGTATTTGCTATAGAAACATTGCTTCCATCAAAATCTCTTCTAAAAATTTGGAATCCTTTATGTTTTAAATCAAAGGCACGTTTAATGTCTCTTTCTGTTCCAAAGTAAGTTCCATAATTTGTTTCAATACTTCCGTTATTAAATGATACAACATCTTTTTCATCATCCTGATGTCTTAGTGCATTGAAGAATCCAACAATTCTCGTATCAATACTTGCTAATGGAGTAAAGGTTAGTTCTGTTGCTGATCCATTCTTTCTTACCCCAAAAGTTCCAAGTCCCGAATTAGTTTCAACATTACCAAATTCAACGATGTAAGTTTCACCAACACTTTCATCAGTTTGATCATCTAAAAGAACAATTTCGGATAGTTGATATCTATTGTTGGTAGTATCTGCAACTTGAACTAAACAATATGAACAATCATAATCTCCTGGGTAAGATATAATTGATGTTGCAGTTGGAGATCCTGATGATGATATTGAAGTTGATATGCCTTGAAGTCTAGCGTGTTGCATATCATAAGTTCCGATACCAGATGACGTTCCGCCCAAAATTGTTTGGAAAGTATTCAAAGTTACTGCAACTCCAACATTTGGATAAAAATCGACCTTAAGTTGAGATCCGGAGATATAAGGATAATATGTTCCCAAACCAGAACTAGAATATGCATCCGAGGAATGATCTGTAACTTGACCATATTCAAGCAATTCGACATTAGTTCCGTCGTGAACAATATTCAGTTCATCAAATTCATATTGTCCATTTGGAGCGGTAATTTCCACTAAAACCTTAGCAGAATTATACGTTGTGCCGACACCAACTATATTTGTTGATCCCGAAGAAACAAATCCACTACTTGTTTTTACGGTAACTAAATCTCCAAAATGAGATGTACCTATTCCAAGCATAGAATCTTTTAGATTATACGATAAAGTAGTGATATTGTAATCATTAACTGAATAGTTAATTGGATTAAATGTTAAGACTCCTTCAGATCCATCAACAATAAAATCGAATGATCCCAAGTCATATGAAGATTCTAGTCTTGCATATTGATTGAGATAACCTATTCCACCATCGTGCAATAGAGATACCAACATCAATTGTCTTTGGCCTACATACCTTCTATCAGAAACATAAGTAATATACTTTTGTGCTCTAGCATCTGTCAGAGCAAATCTATGAGCTTCAGAAAATCTTGTAGATCTTGGATTACTATTAAATTGAGAACTTAAATCATCAATAGACAGAACTCTGTTTCCTATTGACTCGAAATAATCAGTTAAGACTCTATTTGCGAAAGTTATTTCATTTGAAAAAATACTTTCAGATCCAGATAAAGAATTTTCTCTTACCAAATCAAAATCAGTTACGCAGTTTAAATCTACGGATCCAACAATGTCTACAACAACATCAATATATGTTTTTTCAGTTGATAACCCAACTGACATTGAGTTAGAATTTTTTGTTTCGAGTTGATATTCTGCAAACTTTTTGAATCCAGTTGTATGGTTTAAAGTGCTTACAGCATCTTTCCAAGAATCGTAACTTATTTCAGATTTAATTGAATATGAGAAGTTTTGGTAAAAATCATTATCTTGAATTCTTTCTGAATTAGCATTTAGGAATCCTGCATTTGTTTGCCATCCATTATCAACAAGAGATGATGATTCCAAATTAAAGAAAGAATCTGCAGTATCCACGATACTTGCAATTCCTTGTGATTTTGAGGTTGATCCTTCAATTATTTCACCAACTATAAAGTTTTCTTTCGATACAGCTCTTAATTGATTTGTAATTGAGTTCCAACCATCAACATATCCAGATGTGGAGTTAGATTTTATATTTTCTCCAACCAAATAATTATTTTTTTGAAGATCAATGCTAAATGTTGGGAAGTGCTTCTGGGGAATTATTCTTCCAGAGGAATTTATAGAATCATAATTTCCTGGGAATTGTGATGCAGAAAGTAGTCCATCAAGACTATAGGATACTGATCCTATTCCGCCTCTATTTTCAGTAACAGATGTGAGAGTAAAAAGTTTGTAATTATAATTTTCAGAATTATACCCTAAACCAGTTGATCCAACACCAACACTAATGTTTTCAATAAGGACTTTATCATTCGCTGCAAATGGGAATGATTCTGCAGTGCTAAAACCAACAGATAAAATAACAGTTACTTCTTTCGTTATTGAATTATATCTGATAGATCCAATTCCAACACCATTGGAGTTTTGTATTGGTAAAATAGTTGGAGTAACATTGTTCAAACTATAAGCATTTCTGCGTATTTCTACCTGATTTTTTCCTAAAGTATATTTTAGATCAATTTCTGGAACAAGTTCATTAGTCTTCCCATCAAATACAAGAAGTTTGGGTGATGTATTGTAACCTCTACCAAAAGAAGAAACACCCACTGACTTAAGTGATGATAGTGGTTCTACTTTGATGATCTGATTTAAAGAAACACTTGGTTTCAATGTAAAGTCACTTGGAAAATCAAATCCAACATCATTAATTACTGTCTTTTTAATTTTTCCGATTGAAGAACTCGATGCTTCTATCAGAGCGTTTCTTCCAAGATCAGTAACAATCGTAGAAATTCCAGGTAATGCATAGTAATTTTTGCCCTTGTTTGTTACTTCAATATCGGAAATGGCACCAAAAGCACTTACAGAATCAGTTGTATACCTAATACTAGATGCAGAACCAATGTACGAATCATTTTCTGGTGTTTGTGGTATTGTATATGTAAATGTAGTTGAAGAAATAGATGTTATGGTTTGTTTTCCGTTATACTTGCTTGATACTATTTCAATTTGATTATTTAAAATTACATCAGAATCGACATTAATTTTTTTCTTTTCTTCTGGGATTGTACTATCATAAACTGGGGTTAATTTATAATACAATCTATCAGGAATGTTATCATTAACAGTTAAAACTACTTTTGCGTTAGTTGCAACTCCAACTGTCCCCGATCTTTGAATTTCAAATGTATTCTGTTCCTTGCTTGATTCAAAGAGTTGTGTAAAATTACTATCTTTATAAAAATCTAAACTAAATGCTGGATATCTTTGTGACTGATTTATATAAGATAGAGAAGAATCTGATAAATCAAAAGTTACAGTGGAATCTTTATAAAGTGTTAATTGAGGGTTGATTGGTAAAATAGTTCCAGAAGAAGAACTTGTAATTCCAACTGATACTGGTTTTTCTACAGTAGCATTATAGAAAGTTTCAGATAACTTAATATTATTTTTATCTACTGTGATTACATAATATTCTTTTTCATTCTGAAGACCACCAGAAGGTGCTGTTGAAGTGTGAATTACTTTTTGTCCACTATACAATTGGTGATTTTGTAGAGTAATTGTATTTGTGGAAGTGTTTACTCCAGCAGTAACAAAAGATTTTGGATTTACAACAGCCTTTCTATTGTAATCATCATACTTTACCGTAAATGTGGTTGAGATTGATGGATTTACCTCGACGTAAACAATATCATTATTACTTAATCCGTGGGTGGAGGCACAGGAAACAGTTGCAAGGTTTCTTTCAATTGTTCCGGTAATGACATCAAAATTAGTTTTTAAACTATGATAGACTCCAGATCCATTCTCTACAAAATATAGAGTGGATTGTGATCGTTCAGTGCTTGCAATACCAACAAAAGTACCAGTGGATCCAAGACCAACTCTAACAGTTGCAATACCAATTAGATCATCAGAAATTTTTGCGACATAAACACTTGATTGGTCTGCAAGAGTTGTAGTTCCAATGCCAGTTGAAGAAACTACTAGAGATGATCCTCCATTATTCGAATACGTAACTAGATCACCCGTCTCTAGTCCGTGATTTGGAATATAAATCGATTTGGTTGGAATAAAAATCTGTGTAATTCCAGCGCCAGGATTACTAAAGGTAATCGTTGTTCCAATACCAACACCAGATAAAGTCCCAAGACCAACAGAATCTACTGGATTAAAATAAACTTGGGTGTTAACTCTATAATCATAAGAAGTTCTATATCCAGCATTGATAAGTAACTTTCTTGGATTTTCTTTGAGTTGAGTAGATGAAGTATGAGCTACTCCTGCGGTTCCTTGATATGCTCTAATAACTCTAATTCTTGAATTTCTTTTATCAACATTGAGAACCTTTACCTTTTCATTTTCGATAGAAAGAATGTCATTCTCTTTTATGTTTGGATAATTTAAAATACCAGAAACGTTAATGTAAGTAATGATTCCCGTTACTCCTGTACTACCGATGCCAGTAGCCACCGTTCCAGAAGTTGTTCCAACTCCAGAAATGGTTAAAATATTTGTAGATACACCAACTTTATAGAATCCCTCTATGAATGATGATGTTGTGCTTAGTCCATAGACTGAAACAGTATCATTATTTTTAAAATTGTGTGGATTATTTGCAATAACGAGATAATCTCCCTTATTTTCGCCAGGATATATCTCTACACTTGATATAGTACTAGTAGCAACACTTACTGAAGTTACTGATTTTCCTTCAATTCTTGAAACTCTAGCACTTAATCCATCGCCTTGAGTGTCAGTATTATTGAATACGACCGAATCGTTAACTTTGTAGTTTGCTCCACCAGTTACAATTCCAACGGATTCTACAACCCCAGGAGATGCAAATTTAACATCTACTGTTTGATTTAGATTATTTGGTATTGTTAGATATGAATATGATGCATCACCATTAATCAAATTATAGAAATAAGTATTTCTAGACCATTTAGTTTGGTTTAGATCAAGATCGTCCTGGTTTGAATTCTTCTGGAAGTTAAAATCAATTGGTCTTGATCTAAAAGAATCCCCAACCAAATATGGGAATTTTGGTTGTTTGTAGTTTGAAAACTTTCCACCACTATCTGCAGTTGCTTCAAAAGTAGCAAAATATGCATAAGTTCCTTTTGGAAACTCTGGGGTAATACAGAATCTACCATTATTTTCATCAAGAACTGTATCATCACCTTTTTTGTAATATGTAAAGTCTTCTACAAAAAATCCAAGTTCAAAAGAAGTTAATGAGGGTCTGTTTGACTTGCTTTCAGATACATATCCAGATTTAAGTTGAGTAACAATACCCCCAGTTTTTGTTACATATCCATATGGACCATAAATTGGATTTCCATCGTAGGCCCAACCAATGATTGGAGAGTGACTTGTGGAATCTACTTCAATATTATTTTGCTTTGATAAATCAGTTTTTCCATATACTTTATTCCCATTCTGATCTGATGGTTGTACAGTCTCTCTTAGTTTTCTAGGAGCATATAAATGAGCGTATTGAAGACCAAATGTTTCATTAATTCCAGTGGATACAATTCCATCATCAGAAGTAAATGATGCATAATACTTTTTAAATAGATTGATAGTCCACGCTTGTATCTTTGCTTGGAACTCTGCTAAAGATCCAGAAGGAATTACTGTAATTGAAGTAGATCCCTGAGAATATCCAATTCCACTTTCAATTACTTTTACGGAAGTAAGTTGACCGTTACTAATGACTGGAGTAACCACAGCACCAGTTCCAGTACCATTTACAATCAACGTTGGTGGAGAATTATATTCAGATCCTGTATTATCAACTAATACTTCAGTAATTTTTCCATCTGTGGAAACTATAGGATTTAATTGTGCAGATTTTCCTGTTTTTAGTGTGAAGGATGGTTGTCTATAGAAATTAATAATCTCGGAAGAACCATATCCAACTCCACCAGAATTTAAATGTACAGATGTAACTTGTCCCCTAAAAATGGGTTGAATAACTGCATCAAAAGTCTTTGTCCCAATTGAAGATAGTCCAACATTTCCAATAAGTTCTACTTTAATTTCTGGGTAATTAAATACGTGAGTACCAAGACCAACAGAATTAAGATTAACATACTGTTTAGTATCATAGTAGAAATTGATACCAGTGCTTCCAACACCAACTGTAGAAAGTTTAAATGAGTTGTCATCTACTTTAGTTACAATATATTCAGTATTTGTAGATAATCCACTAATTGGTGTGAAATCAGTCGTATATACAATTTTTTCTCCGGAATTGTATCCGTGATTGTTAATTACGATTTGAGATAGTGAAGTATTGATTCCTAGATGTGTTGTTGTTCTTTTCTTATTTTCATATCCAGATCCAGAATTTTCTACATTAATGGATCCAACCACAGATTTTTGATTGTATGATTTAAGTTTATGATTACCAATACCATAGGATGATAATGTAATGGTATTAATACCAGAAATGGCATCATCTAAGGTCTTGTGTAACTTGATTGTAAAGTTATCTTTTATAGAAACAAAATAGGAAGAATCTGTAGATAGTCCACCAACACCTCTTTGACTATCTGTTTTGTAGATTACTTGCTCACCATTCCTAAATTTGTGGTATGTTGTAAATCCAATCGTTGATAATGCGCTACCAATTCCAATTAGATCTGCATTACCTTGAGAATTGAAAGTAGATTCGTGCTCTACTAACTTCATATTTGCAAATGCTTTTGCACCAACACCATTACCACCGGTAATTTTAATAATTGGTGTATCTAGATAATCAAATCCAGGATCAATAATTCTAATTTCTTGAAGTGATCCACTAATTGCACAGAATCCTGTTGCACCTACTCCCAGAGAATCTGTAATACTTAAAACTGGGGGATTGATAATATCATAGTTTGATCCTGGAGCAGTTACTTCAACTTCTTTTATCTCACCATAATATATCGATTCTTTTGCCTTATAATTTAGAATCTCTACACCATTAAGAAGCATTCCAGTAAATCCTGGATTCGTTTTGTAAATATTGCCGTCATCAATTGGTGAAGATAATTCTCTAAGTAACTTTTGTGTTCCTAATGTTTTAGACTTGAACTCATAAAGTTCAATCTTATTGTTTGTTACTGTGGTACTACTTGATATTGATACAAAGATACCATTAAAGATATTAGTTCTACTTTTTGCAAGACTAATTCTGCTAGAGTCTATTCTTTTAACGAAATAAATTCCTTCATCAAATAAAGAACTATTAGTTGATGTTGTTGTGACAGTAGAACCTTGAGAATCTATGGATGTTGTCGTAATTTTTTCTGGGGTATAATAAACACTATCTCCCGTATAGAATCCGTGATCTGAATTTGGGGTTATAGTGAAAACTGTCCCCGAAAAAGTTCCAGAGAATGTAACGGATCTATCCGTAGTTGATAATAATTGATTATAGTATGATGGTATAGATGAAGAAGAAACTAATGTTCCATCTCCAAGTTTGTATATATTTTGAACATTAGAGTTTACAACAGAAATACCAGAAAAATAAGTAGAACTTGCTTTAAGTATGCTTTTTTTGATAGTATAACTATCAATTAAACTTAATGATCCTTGTCCTTTAACAGTGCAAGTCGAATTTGAAACTAAATCAATAACAGTCGATGATTTTTTATCACCAGAACTTGTAATTATATCAATCTTGTCCCCAATTTTTAAAATATTTGGATTTGAAGTCGTAATATCATAAGTATCGTTTGTTCCCCGAGAAACAATTGATTTTACTTTGTAAGAAATTGGAATATTAAAGAACCAATCTCTTGAATAAACATCGTTAGAGTTTACGCCCAAAGTTCTAATTACAGAAGTATCATTTTTATAGTGATACCTAGTATCTCCCAAAATTTCTGTGGAGTTTAAAATTGAAGTTACTCTTAATTTTACTAAAGACCCATCGGGATCATATGCATAGGCATATGTATTAATTCCAACAGATGCAGTATCTAAAATAGTTTTCGAAACTCCAGAACATCCAAAAAATTGAGTTAAAGATTTTGAAGTATAACTAACGATTCCTGTAGTTTGGTCACCATAATTTACTAGAAGTTGTCCATTTGCTGGAAATCCAACAGTAGAATCTACATCAAAAACAGTTGTTCCAGCAGAAACTGGGCCTACTATCTTTGTTCTTGGATGAACAGTGAATTTTCCAATCGTAGCGCCATTAGCAATAATATCTCTATTATACCCAGAGTCTAAACTTAACTTATAGTAAGTATTTCCAATACCAGAAATTATTTTTTCTACATAAGTTATTGGACTACGAGCATAAGAAATAATATCGTAAGCATTTTGGTATAAAGTTTGATTTGTTAGATTTGATGGATCACCAGAAATGCTTTCTACAACAATGTCATTTGTTAATCTATAATGAGCATCTGATGGTCTGAAAAGATTTTCTTTTGGTCGAATAATCTTTACATCTTTTCCATACAAAACTTTAAAAAGAATTTCAAAAGATTCATCAGTTCCTTTGCTCTGATAGAAATCTTTGACTTGCTTTAAAAAGATAGATTGATTTAAATCGGAGTATAGAGATCTATCTTCAAATCCAGGTGATAGTTGATATTTTGTTTTAGATAAAAACTCTTTAAGAAATAGAGAACTTAAATTAATAATTTTAGTTCCCTTAGCGTGACTAGAAGATTCGGTGGATTTAAATGTTAGTTGATCTGGGACATTCTGTGTAGTATAAGAAGATATGCCACTAAAACCTCTTATACATCCAACGAAAGAATTTGATGTTTTGGAAGTATATGTGATAATTTCATCATCAATTTGAATTAGACCATAAGAATCGGGAAAATCTGACGTACCCTGATTATTCAAACCAACATCAACATTGATAGTCGTATCAATATCGGTTATATCAGAGTTGAGATACAAATATTCAGTGTTATTTGTAAGTTCATCTACTTTTACATATTGATCTATATTCTGGATTAAATCAACAGGAGCACCTTTAAATTCCTGCGAGATATAATATTGTGAAAGAAATTCAGATATTAATGGAAACTCTTCCCTTACATATGCAGGAAGTTGATTCTTAACGATGTTGCTAAACTGAACTCTTTTTTCTGTCATTTTATTATGATCTTACTAAATTCCCGTTAGTGTAACTTGATGATACGATGTAGTTTGATGCTGAAGGATCTAGTCCAGATGAAATCTCATCTATGACCATTTCAAAATTACTCTTACTAATATCTAGTTGCAAATACAAATCCTGTAATCCGATGACATCATTTGATTTTGGTGTTGCTGATATTTCAATAATTGGTTGACCATTCTTTTGTTTTGCAGATGATATTATGATCGGATTTAAGGTAATAATTCCAGATTTATAATTGATGACTCCAACATTTCTTCTTATAATTGTTGGAGAGGTTGAAGATACATTTGGAACATTGAATAAAAAGATGGATCCAGTCGTTCTATTTGTATCAGGAATATCTGATAAGTAAACATCTTGAGATATTCCACTTACTCTAAATGATGTGGACTTTATGTTATATCCACTCATACTATTAATGTGAAATTCGTTACCAAATCCTATTGAGTATTCTGCAAAACTATTTAAGGAAACTCTGAGATCTCTTCTAATTTGGATTTTAGTAATATTAGAAGTCACTGATTCGTGACTTTCATCAATAATTTTTAAAAATTTACTATACTTAAATCTTGCACCATACTTATTCAGTTCAGTCGATTCTGAATATTTTGTAGCATTTGATTGAACAACACTAGAGACATATGATGCGCTAGGAGCAAGATTTGTGTTGTAATAGATTTTAGAATCTGTTTCAATGTAGAGGTATTTTAGATCTAAAATTTCAGGAACAATACCAGCAACCGCATATTTTTTGAGTTTAAGTTTGATATTTTCTTTTACTAAGTTTGATAAGAAGTCTCCACTTCTGGGCTTTATGCTTATGAAGACTTTTCCGTATTGTGGTGGAATTAATTCTTCCCCACCGAAAACTGATATTGATTCTGTTTCTGGATAAATCTTTGATGGAATCAAAGTTTCATAATCATTTGCCGTTACCGCTCTATTTTGAGAGGAATATATTCTTGGTGCATACTTTTTGATTGATTCTACAGATTCAATATTCTCTCCACCAGAAGCAATCAATCCAGTGGTTAAAAGTGATACTCCAGAGGTAACGGTATAGTCAGTAGAATTTCTAGTGTAGGTTAATCTACCAGAATATGAAAACTGACCAACTCCATTAGCAGAATCACCGTTTGTTGTAATATAAGATACTTCTATATAATTTCCTTCTTGAAGTGCCTTTCCGAATACATTATCTCCAAATATTAATTCATATCTTTCATCTTCTATTTCTTGTAAAAAATAAACTTCAGATTCTTTATCAATTTCAAAAAGACTATCTTGTTGATTATATTTTACGGAAACTGAGGACTGTTGATTGTTTTTAACAATTACAGATATTAAATTTGTATCGATTCCAGAGTTTGGTAGAATGTATCTTTGATTAGGATTTCTGGAGGTGTATGTAAAATTAGAAGTTAACAATGTTCCTTCATAAATTGGAACATCATTAAATGATGCTACACCATCAAAAACAGGAACTGTGATATCTTCCAGAATTGAAAAAACAAATGACTGATTACCAAAAGTTCCAGAGGTGCTTGCTACGGGTCCTTTCTTAAGAGTTAAAGATACTGGAGTTGGAATAATACTAGAACAGTCTACGAAAAAACTTATTGTTGCTTTTGCTGCTTTTTTTGATCTGGGTATATAACCAATCGTTCTTGCTAGAGAAACTACATTCTCTCTTAATGTTGCACTATCAAGAAATACCTCATTTGCAACCATATTTGCATTGTAAGAGGTAATATAGGTATTATATGCCAGAACATCAAGAATCGTTGAAAGGTTAGACCCTTCAAAATCATAATCTGTAAAATTTGAGTTTGCTTTGAGATAATCTCGAAGCGTTGTTTTAATCTGGTCGAAGTCCAGATTTGTAAAGTTTACTAGAGGCATTTACCTTGTTGGTTGCAATACAAATTGTAGTTGTTGTGCAGGAACATCTGCTCCAATAATGTTATAAACTATGACCACATCAAATGAGTTATTATCATAGTCAGGATATGCTTGAACATCAATCAACTGAACTCTTGGCTCATAGTTTTGAATTGATTGTCTAATCTCATCAACAATCACTGATGCAGATATGTCATCAACATTTTCAAAAAGTGTCCTGGAGATGTTTGATCCAAAATTTTCATTAAAAAACTTCTCTCCAGGCACTGTAAATACAATATTTCGAATTGAACGAGAGATGGCAGACTCATTTTTAAGAGCAATCAAGTCACTATTCAGGGGATTAACCTGAAATGACATACTAATATCCTTAAATCCTTGACTTACCCTTTCTAGAGGCATTGAATAGTATAATTCTGTCTTATTTATTCGGGATTTTTGACTTCATATAGGGGTTCAGTCCCATATTCCCAATCATCATAGTCTTCATCATTACGAATTTTTTCGTGAATTTCGTTCTGATGATAAAAATCGTGTTTTTTTGGTGTTAAATCGTCATTTGCAATCTCACGAAGCATCTTTTGCTTCTCTATTTTTGATTCCCACCCATATTCTGATGCCAAAAATTGGGTTCCCCACTCATTTTTCATAAAATTTTCGTCTTTATCGACTTGTTTGGTCATTTTTTAGCTCCTGATCTGTTAAATCAGAACTTTTTACGGGGTTGCTATCCCGTTATCAATATAAAAACCCTCTCTTAAGTAGTCTTCGTCACGAATAAAAGTGAAATCTTGATATTTTTCTATTTTTTCTCCTTTCCAAACAGGAATAGCAACAGTGTTTCCATAACGAAAGTCTGGATTTTGACGAAAATGAACTTCTATTAAGTTATTATCAATAAATTCACAGTTAATCCACTCATAATCTCCTTTTAAGTCATTCAATATTTCCGGAAACTTTATATCTCTATCTATTCTACTCCATTTTTTCCATTTATATAGTGGACTATCAGTGTTCCTTTCTCCAATTACGACTAATTTTGGTTCTTTATCTTGAAAATCAACACTTACGTGTTCACCTTTAAAGATCTCACACCAAAACTCTGATGGGTGTAGATTATCTGTAGAATCATCTATCCACTCTATACGCGAAAATCGTCCCATACCAAGTAAATTAATACTTGGTCGGACGATATAATGACCTGGGGTAGGAACAGAACACCCTACAGGACCACAGAGATACCTTAGACGACGCGATAAAAATAACTTGTTATAAACCCATAAATCTTCATCGTTTATGCAATTCCATTCTTCTTTGGAATCTAAGTGGTACATAGACCTACACGATTGCGATGAAGTGTGTAATTCTTTTGAATCCGAATATCAGAGTTTTTAAACGTCCAACATTCACCATTACTATCTAGAAAAACAACCCATTCTAAATCGTGTTCTTGAGAACGATCGATCATAAAAAAAGCCCAACCATTACCTTTTGGAGTAATGACTGGGATAGTTGGATTTAATTGAATCACTTACCTTGGCCGCGATATCTTTTTTTACGTCCATTGCGAGAGGTCGCACTGAGTAATGTACGAGCAGAACGCCCTTGACGAGTTTTCTTAGGTGCTCCTGGTTGAAATAAAACCTTACTACTTCCGCCTTTAGCCATTTAAAATTTCCTCCATTTCTATTTCGTTTGGATTAATGTCCTCACCCGAGTAAAAACGCTCAGAGAAGTCTTGAAGAACCTCAGTACATTCTTCTGCACTGAGGTTTGTATAAATCTTATGCCCTTTATAAAGCACGTTATAGTTCATCAGATAATACGAGTCTTTTCGTGCCCAACACGAATACGAGGATCGCACCAGATTTCAAAACCCTGTTCCTTAGCATCGAGACAGAATGAAACATCCTCACCGCACATATCCTGCACATTACCAGATTCAAAGACTTGCATCTTTGGAGCAAACCAAGGATACTCCAGATTTTCAAAAACACCTTTTTTAATCAGTACCCAACCAAAACCAGTGTAATCCACTGTGAAAGGCTTTCTACGCTTCGAAATCGATTCAACAGTTTCGTGATTCATCACTCCACCATTCTTACGGAAATCATCCTCTTCTAACCAGTGTGCGACAGAAGTTGTGTGTCCATCTTCAGTGGCATACCATCCAGCAGTAATTTCACGCTCTGTACCATCTTCTGAGATTGCTAGATCACAGAGCTGCCAGAACTTGTTAGAATCAAAAACAATATCACTATCAATCCAAAGTTGATAATCATATTCAAGTTTTCCATCCCAGGGAATTTGCTTTGGACCACGAAGAACATTTGCACCTAAACATTTACAACGTGCAAAGTTCACCATAGAAGAATAGTCTTGAGAAATCTGAATACTCATCCCATTCTGTACAAGATCAAAACAAAGTTGTACAAATGCCTTTAGAAAAGTAAATGAACATCCACGTCCAGGTAAACAGAATACAATACTCTTACCTCGCATTCTTTCTTTAATTGCATCAATATCCCATTCCACTTCTTTGGGTTTGGGTGCAGTTGCTTTAACAGTAAATCCTTTTGCCATAAGTTAAATAAACCTTCAAGTTCAATTTTATCAGTCTATATATGCTTTTGTCAATATTAATGAGAAGAATTTAAAACGACCTCTTTACTCAGTAGAAGTTCTTCAAAAGATAAATCATCTCTTGCATATTCTGTCTTAAGAACATCTACAAGTTTCTGTAATGCATTCCAAGTAATTTCAAAATCTTCTTCTTTTAATGAATGAAATATACACTTATCCTTTGCATAAATGTGATATATTTTTTCCTGTGCAGGCATAAAAAATCTCCGGAAATTTTTTCTTTCAGTTTTATTTCGTCACCGCATTATATATCAGCACTAAACAAAATCCTAGTGCAACAAAAAAGGGGCGTGGATAACGTATCATCCATCCTGCTAATACAACCTTCCAGAAATTCCAATAGGGCGATCTCCGATAATATCGTCGGGGGTTTCGAAGACTAATCATACTTCCGGGATTTTTTTAAAAGAGAGATAAATCAAGGTCGGTGTACGGAGTTGTTATAGATTAGGGTAGTTAGGGGTTTTTATATACGCATCGCCGCCGCAACGATATAAACAACGACCGCAAAACACTGCC
>Ga0222712_10001607_pt1 | contig 27347 bp, 42 predicted proteins | sample C33_657DmetaG_FD_165043 | JGI IMG/M metagenome (GOLD analysis project Ga0222712, IMG submission 165043) | Estuarine water microbial communities from San Francisco Bay, California, United States - C33_657D | ecosystem: Environmental > Aquatic > Marine > Unclassified | place: USA: California... | reverse complement strand
AAAGTTCTTTCACCTGAAGAACAAGCACGATTAGCACGCCAACAAAAAATGATGCAACTCACTGGCGGGCGAGGATTAATTGCCAGTGGTATAGATACTCCGGACGGATTTGCTCAAGACGGAACGTTCGATGCAACCATAGATGATCTAGATGATCCTACCGGCGAAGGCCCCGGAATTCACGTAAAGTTTGACAAAGATTACAATCTTATCAGTTCATCTAAACCAATACCCGGTTGGCAACCAGTGAAATCTACTTCTGCGCCAACATCCGCTGCACCAGTTAAGCAACCTGCAATAACACCAAATGCTTATGTGGCCGGTGTGAATAAGTCAGAGGAAGATCGCCGTGCCATGGCAGCGAATCGATATAATGAATCATTGTCCTGGAGCCGAAACTTCAATCCAGGCATGACACTGTTCCGCCAAATGAAACGGGAACAATCATAATGCGACTGAATGAAATTACCAATCCGCCAGTTGATGTTGACGAATTGAAACAACAATTAGCTGCAAAACAAGCCCAGTATGCACGACTGGGCGGCGACAGTTATCAATACGCTGATCGCATGATGCCACAAGATTATGAAGCCCAACAAGTGCATCGCGAAATTAACTCTCTACTGAGAAGAATTCAAGCCGCAGGTGGCTAACCAAACTCAGCCTTAGGACCGAGTGGGCGGCTGCTGCCCGGGCTAAGGAATTCGCTACTCCACGGCCCAAAGTGAGCAAATTGCTATTGACACGCCACTGCTAAAACTGTATACTTACTTTTTAGGAGGCTCTATGAGCAAGACATTTAACGGCGAACAAAAACTCAAACTTACCCAAATCATCAACGAAGGCATGCAAGTGCTTCACGAGATCGAAACACTCAACGGTGGACTCACTGATACCATCAAGGCTGTGGCCGAAGAGTTAGAAATCAAACCGGCCATTCTCAAGAAGGCTATCAAGTTGGCACACAAGGCTGAGTTTGGCAAAGAGAAACAGGATCACGAGACCCTGGAAACTATTTTAGAAACTGTTGGTAAAACTCTATAAATACCTATGAGTCGCTCACATTACGAGCATGTAGCAAGGCCAGTCCGGCCACAAACGGAGAACAATGAGTTATATCGACGCACTATTTGATCGTGAACACGATCGCATCCATGTTGTAGAACGCCGAGACGGCGAACGAGTCTACAAAGAATATCCAGCCAACTACATTTTCTATTACGACGATCCTAGAGGCAAGTTTCAAAGCATCTACGGCACGCCGGTCAATAGATTTTCATCACGCAACAACAAAGAATTTCGCAAGGAAGTTCGCAGCCAGTCCGGCAAGCAGTTGTATGAATCGGACATCAACCCCATCTTTAGATGTTTAGAAGAGAACTACAAAGACCAAGATGCTCCGGAACTGCACACAGCATTTTTTGACATTGAAGTTGCGTTTGACCAAGAGCGTGGATTCTCGCCTGTGGCAGATCCGTTCAATCCCATCACTGCTATATCTGTGTACTTGGATTGGCTGGATCAAATGATCACACTGACTGTGCCACCCAAACACTTGAGTTGGGACACAGCACAAGAACTGGTGGCTGAGTTTGAAAACACCATCTTGTTTGAGCGTGAAGAAGACATGATCAAAATGTTCTTGGATGTGATTGAAGGTGCAGATGTGCTCACTGGCTGGAACTCAGAAGGCTACGACATTCCTTACACAGTAAACCGTACCACACGCATACTCAGCAAGGATGACACACGACGTTTTTGTTTGTGGGGACAGTTTCCCAAGCAAAGAATGTTTGAGCGTTTTGGTGCAGAGAATCAGACCTATGACTTGATTGGTCGTGTGCATATGGACTATATGCAGTTATATCGCAAGTACACATACGAAGAACGCCATAGCTATAGTTTGGATGCCATTGGCGAGTATGAACTGGGTGAACGCAAAACACAGTTTGAAGGCACACTGGATCAGTTGTACAATCAACACTTCAAGAAGTTTATTGAGTACAACCGCCAAGACACCATGATCATTGCCAAGTTGGACAAGAAACTGCGTTTCTTGGATCTAGCCAATGAACTGGCGCATGCCAATACTGTGTTGCTACAAACCACAATGGGTGCTGTGGCAGTGACTGAACAGGCCATTATCAACGAAGCGCATGAGCGTGGCATGGTTGTGCCCAATCGCAAGCAACGTCTTACAGATGATGACACACAGGCTGCCGGTGCTTATGTGGCATATCCCAAAAAGGGCTTGCACATGTGGATCGGATCAGTGGACATTAATTCACTATATCCATCTGCTATTCGTGCCATGAACATGGGTCCAGAAACTGTGGTAGGCCAACTGCGGCAGACCATGACTGATCGACTGATCAAAGACAAAATGGCCAAGGGTGATTCATTTGCGGCTGCATGGGAAGGGTTGTTTGCCAGCCTAGAATACACAGCCGTAATGGAACAACAGCGTGGTACAGAAATTACCATTGACTGGGAAGGTGGCGAAGAGTCGGTCCACTCGGCTATGGAAATCTGGCACATGATTTTTGATAGCAACCAGCCCTGGATCCTTACTGCCAATGGTACCATTCTCACTTACGAAAAGAAAGGTATCATCCCTGGCCTGCTGGAACGCTGGTATCGTGAACGACAAGAGCTACAGGCCAAGAAGAAAGAAACCAAGGATCCCAAAGAAATTGCGTTCTGGGACAAGCGCCAGCTGGTCAAGAAGATTAACTTGAATAGCTTGTATGGTGCTATTTTAAATCCAGGCTGCCGTTTCTTTGACAAGCGTATTGGTCAGTCAACCACTCTGGCAGGCAGATCAATTGCCAAGCACATGGACGCCTACATTAACGAGTGCATTGCAGGCGAATATGATCACACTGGCAAGGCCATTATCTATGGTGACACAGACTCATGCTATTTCTCTGCATGGCCCATACTGGAAAAAGAAGTTGCAGAAGGGCGCATGGAATGGTCAAAAGAAATCTGTATCCAACTGTATGATTCTGTTGCTGAACAAGTGAACGAGAGCTTTCCAGCATTTATGGAACAGGCATTTCATTGTCCTAGAGACATGGGCTCGTTAATTAAAGCAGGTCGTGAACTAGTTGCTGACCGTAGTTTGTTTATCACCAAGAAGCGTTATGCTGTGAACATCATTGACTTGGAAGGCAAGCGACTGGACGTGGACGGCAAGATTGGCAAAACCAAGGCCATGGGCCTGGATTTGAAACGCAGTGACACGCCCAAAGTAATTCAAGACTTCTTGTTAGAAATTCTAAATAAAGTACTGGCAGGTACACAACGAGATGAAATTATTGAACGCATTAGAGAATTCAAGTATGAATTTAAAGAGCGGCCAGGCTGGGAGAAAGGGTCACCCAAGCGTGTGAACAACTTGACCAAGTATGCGGCAGAAGAAGCACGCCTAGGCAAAGCAAACATGCCAGGACACGTTCGTGCCGCAATGAACTGGAATCAAATGCGCCGAATGAATTCGGACAACTACTCAATGCAGATTGTTGATGGTATGAAAACCATTGTGTGCAAACTCAAGTCAAATGCACTTGGCTGGACGTCAATTGGCTATCCTACAGATGAACAAAGATTGCCTGCATGGTTTACTGAACTGCCGTTTGACGATGGACTAATGGAAGCAACTGTTGTGGATCAAAAAGTTGACAACTTGCTGGGTGTGTTGGAATGGGACCTTGCGTCAGCTACTAACACAGAAAACACTTTTACATCACTATTTTCTTTCGAATGAAGCTGAGCCAAATTGTTGCATACTTAAATTGGTTGGAACGTCCCGACATGGATCCTGCCTATGGTAATATTACTGACAAGTTGGACGATATATTACATGCTGTTAAAAGTCGTGACGTACAGTATCATTCAACGACCGCAGAATTAGATGAGCGCTTGCTAGATGTTAGACATTCTATTTCAAAATTTGATCAATCACTTCAAACTCTAAAGCAACAGTTAAGAAACGACGTTAATCGTCTAGAGCCCGAATACTATGCAGAAAGTTGGAAGCGATACGAACAAGAAATGTGTTTTGAAACTGTGGAGCACTTGATTAATCGAAAACTACCTATTGAGTTTAATGATCGTGAAAGTCTACGCAACACAATAAAAAATTATACCGATTGGCGGCTGCCCGGAATGTTCATTGGCGCTCGACAAGAAATGCTAGTGGAAGACATGGTGCCAATGGATCCTTTATATCTTGTGGATCACAATCGCGAATTGATTGATGTTGCTATGGCTCCGTTTACCAAAGAATATCAAAACAGATTGAGACCATACGTAATTAACGACTGGAAAGACACAGAAATTTTTACTGCACTGCCTGTCAATCAATTTGGCCTGGTATTTGCCTACAATTATTTTAACTGGAAACCCATTGAGATGATTGAAAAGTTTTTGATAGAGATATATCAAAAACTACGCCCTGGTGGTGCATTGGTTTTTACCTATAATGAATGCGATAGTTGGCATGGCGTTGGTGCTGTAGAAAATGCTTGGATGTGCTACACTCCAGGCAGTCGCATACAAACAATAGCCAGAAGTCTTGGCTATAAAATTATTGAGCAGTACACCGGAACAGGTGACATTGCTTGGTTTGAAATGCGCAAACCTGGAGAAATTCAAAGTCTGCGCGGGGGGCAAGTTTTGGCGAAAATAAATCGTCAATAACAATTGCAAATTCTAAATACATCTGTTAAACTTAAACATTAGGAGTATACCATGAGAGATTATCTATTAGACTTAGTACAACACACACATGATCTTGGCTGCATTGACTTGATCAAGATTGTGGGTGATGACAAATCCACACAAATTGTAGGTTTAGCCGAAGACATGAGTGTGGTAGTGGAGGGTGAATTTAAAAACCCACATCCAGACTTTGTGGGCACATTTGGCATGCCCAACTTGAGCAAAATCAAAATCTTGCTAAACCTGCAAGAGTACAAAGAAAATGCCAAGCTCAGCTTGAGTCGCAGAGCCGGCGGTGAGCCAGATGGCATCAACTTTGAAAATGCCACTGGCGACTTTAAAAACAACTATCGTTTTATGGCTGAAGCTATTGTGACTGAAAAGCTCAAGACCCCCAAGTTCAAAGGTGTAAACTGGCACATTGAATTTGAGCCCACTGTGGCTGCTATTCAGCGCCTGCGCATGCAAGCACAGGCCAATGCCGAGGAACCACACTTCCAGGCCAAGACTGAAAACGGCGACTTGAAGTTTTTCTTCGGTGATCACTCAACACACGCTGGTAACTTTGTGTTCCATCCAGGTGTTAATGGGCAGTTGAAACGTGCTTGGTCTTGGCCTGCTCAGCAAGTCATGAGCATTCTGGCACTCACAGGTGACAAAACCATTCGCATTAGTGATGACGGTGCTGCCAAGATCACAGTGGATTCAGGCATTGCTGTTTACAACTACATTCTGCCTGCACAAAGCAAGTGATGGAAACACAAAAAAGAACAATCACTAGAATGGTAACATACAGGATTACTGCCTGGCTGTTTACCATACTATGGACTTACATGTTCACTAGTGATATTGGCAATGCAACTGGATTTGCCACAGCATTGCATGTCTTGCTTAGTATTGATTATTACATACATGAACGAATCTGGCTCAAAATCAAGTGGGGTCGAATTGACTCAAGATAACTTAACAGCCAAGCAATTGGACTATGCTGTATTCCTTCCGGCCATCAGCGGGTTCTATGCCACATTTGTGGGCAAGCAAAGGAATGAACCGTATGTGGATCCCGCACGATTTCCGCAGGGTCTTACGGATATGGAACAGCTTAATTGGCTCAACTCCACTAAGGCTTTATTCCCTTATCGTTGGTCACTTGCGTCTGGAGGACATGCTAATCTCGATCTCTCCAAACAAGACTGGTCAGAGGACATGGTCCGGAACCGTGAGCCGGGAACGTTTATACTGGGAGATTCGGGCGGTTTCCAGATTGCTAAAGGCTTGTGGGAAGGCGATTGGAAAGCCAACTCAGGTTGTGCTAAGGCTCAAAAGAAACGAGAGCTTGTTCTAAACTGGCTAGATAACGTTTCTGATTACTGCATGACACTTGATATTCCAACCTGGGTCATTCATGACAAGAAAGCCAGCAAGGCCTGTCAAATCTCCACACTGCAAGAAGCAGTAGATGCTACCAAGTTCAACAACGAATACTTTATGAAGCATCGTAAGGGCATTCGTAATAGTGGTACTAGGATTCTAAATGTATTGCAGGGTGACAACCACAGCAGTGCAGACCAATGGTACGAAACCATGAAAGAATACTGTGATCCCACAAAGTATCCAGACACACACTTTGATGGTTGGTCAATGGGCGGTCAGAACATGTGCGACGTTCACTTGGTGCTAAGACGACTGGTAGCCTTGCGCTATGACAATTTGTTGCAAGAGGGTGTGCATGATTGGATGCACTTCTTGGGCACATCAAAGTTGGAATGGGCTGTGCTACTGACCGTGATTCAAAGAGCAGTTAGAAAATACGTTAATCCGGCTTTTACTATCTCTTTTGATTGTGCCAGTCCATTCCTTGCCACAGCCAACGGCCAAGTGTATTACGAAAATGTATTTGAGCATGACTCAAAGTGGTCGTATCGTATGGGTCCTAGTGCTGACGATAAAAAATACAGCCTAGACACACGCAAGTGGTCAACTGGTGTAGTAGCAGATGGCATCTACCCACGCTGGGAAGACAGTCCACTAAGCGACTTGTTTAAGATGAAAGATATTTGCATTTACAAGCCCGGCGACCTAAATAAGATTGGCAAAGAAGGCAAGACATCATGGGATTCATTCTCATATGCACTGCTCATGGGTCACAATGTTTGGATGCATCTAACTGCTGTGCAAGAAGCCAATCGACGATTTGACGCAGGTGAACATCCTGCCATGATGCGCCGTAGCACAGGCGATTATGCTCGATTTGAAGACATTGTGGAAGCAATCTTTGCCGCACCAGATCGAGAAACTGCTGACGCTATTATTGAAACATATGATAGTTATTGGATGGAGATTGTGGGCACACGAGGTTTCAAAGGTAAGAAAACCAAAAATGCTCGCACACAATTCAACGCACTGTTCTCTTTTGAAGAACCTGATGTTGACAACGACCCAGAAGACCAGTTAAAATCAGAAGCATTACAACTGCTTGAAAGTGAGCAAATCAAATGAATAGACCCGGACACGAAGATACCAATTTCTTTGTAGGCACAGAAGTTGAAGCCAGCCCTGCTGTCAACCGCCGCACATTGTTTGTGGTAGGCTTGCAAACTAACGAAGCAATAGATTGGAAGCGTGGAGAGATTGATGCAAAGTCAAAGATGCCGATCACACACATTTATTTTGGTGCCAATCAAAGTTTTCCGAACCCTACTATGAATGATGCCGAAACTTGGAGTGCATGGGAACGCATGATTCAACACTGGTTGGATCGGGGCTACTGGTGTACACTAGATCTTGATTCCGCTGCTGTAGAAGGGTTGTGCGAAGGCGGCCTGTGTGACCAATCACAATTCATTCCCATGATATCTGTGAAACTGCCTTACATTAAACTGCTAGGTTATAACGCTACTATCAAACTGGACGACAAAGATTTCCGAGCAACCAATCCTGGAGTATGGTGTCATAGCCTGCATGACTTGCTGGATAGGAAAACATTCACTGCCTGGGATCAATACACAAAGGACGAAGTAATCAAATGACACAAGTTGAACGCGAAACCGTAGAAAGAATCAAGCATGAAGCTCAAAGAAGAATCTGGGTCACCTTCCAAAAAGAAGGAATCCACTGCTACCCCGCAGCCGCAACAGATCCAGCCCTTAAGACGGGCGATGAGTATGATGTTAGTTTCCTTGGCACTCCTCACCGTCATATCTTCCACTTCCGGGTGTGGATTGATGTTGTACACAATGATAGAGACATTGAATTCATCCAGTTCAAGCGATGGCTCCAAAAACTCTATCAAGACGGAGTCATCCAACTTGACTACAAGTCATGTGAAATGATGTCGGACGATTTGTATTTGCAAATCGCCGCAAGGTATCCCGGACGCTCAGTCTGGATTGAGGTCTCTGAAGATGGTGAAAACGGAGCCCTTATTAAGTATGAAACTCACCGCCCTTCTCTTTCAATTGCTATCTAATAGGAAAACAAAATGGCAAAAATTACTTACAAATCTAACCCCCGTGTAGCCGAGATCCAGGAAGACCTGGAAAAGCTCATGGAGTTCTGTCAGGACTATGGCTATCGCTACAACGAGGCCGATTTGTACAACTTCAAGAGTTATGCGTGGCAACAGTATAACAAATATTCACAAGGCAAAAATGCCAAGAACATGTGGGACGAAGACACTCGTCGCTTTGCTGGCCATAGAGGTTGAGCATGAGTGCCGCGAGAGAACCAGATCAAGCGGACTTTGACTTGGATCGCTTTGTCAACTTGTTTGATGAAGCAATGACCAGTAAGGATCCCAGAGTGATTGAGACACTGCGCAATCTCATGATGATTGTGACACTGACTCGTCCGGAAACTTATAATGATCACAATCGTAGAGCCGGGCCGTTGAGAAGATTGTTTGAGGACATGAACGACCTAAATAGAAGTGTACATCGTATGCAGGAAGAAATTCAACATCTCAATAACAGATTTGCTCGTGCCGAACAACCATATCGTTGGGAAGCTGGAGACAAATATACCTTGGCAGGTGCGGGAAAAATGGCTCAACAGATTGATCAAGATGTGTTGGATCAACTGAGACGCCAACAACATCAAGCCGCAATGAAAATCAACGGTGGCATGACCTTGGGACCAGAGAACGCAAAAGGAAAATTGATTAAATGAGAAAACTATTTTACATGGGACTTGAGTCATATGAAGCAAGATACACTTTACAGCTCACAGAGTGGAACCGCAGAGTGTTTGAACGCCGTGGGCTAGACGTTGTTTATGTTCCAGGCACAACTATTGACAACACACAAGCTATCTCAGTGGGTCAGGTGTTGGACGCACACGGTCGCAGTTATTTTGCCATGAGCCAAATGATGAACTTGGTTCAAATGATGAAAAACGGTGAAGTCACAGAGTCCGACGTTATCTACTTTGAAGACATGTTTCAGCCCGGCTTTGAAAGCCTCGGCTATATCATGAATCAGATTCCTCCAGGACATTGTCCCAGAATCTTTGTGCGTTGTTTAGCACAAGCAATTGACCCTGATGACTTTGTGCATGTATGGGGGTTGCAGAAGTGGATGGGTTTATATGAACAAATGGTCAATGAGATGGTTGCGTTCTCTGGTGGAGCCGTTCTGGCAACCAACGAGGAAATGGTGGCTCATATGCGGATTGCTGGCTGGACTGCTCCGATCTACAACATTTCCGGCCTGGCATTTGGAAAAGACGAAGTTCTTGAACGTATCGGTGGCAAACAGAACATCAAGCCGTTTGATTCGCGTACCCGGAGGGTGGGTTTCGCTGCCCGCTTCGACCAAGAGAAACAACCTGGCTTCTTTATGGACCTTATTGAGATGTATGGTGAGCTTACCAGCGAGCCGTGTGAGTTTGCAATATACAGTGGCGGACCTCTCCGATCCAACAATCCAGAGTATATTGAACGTGCCCGCCGTATGGAGGCAGAAGGCAAACTCCGGATCTATGACAACATAAGCAAGAATGAATACTATAGTCATCTCAACAACACTCGTGTGTTGTTTAATTGTGCTCTACAAGATTGGGTTTCAAACACCGTATCAGAGGCCGATACTCTTGGATGCAATGTGCTATATCCAGCGTATCGCAGTTTTCCTGAAACCTTCGCGAACGATTCCAATAGACTGTATATTCCCTGGAGCATAGATGACGCTTATCACAAAATGCAAAACCTACTTCGCGAACCGCATCACAACATGGGACTTATTTCAGATTGGAACAATGCCACTGTGGATCGCATTGTTGATATTATTACTGGTAGCGGTGAGCAATGGAATAGAGCGGGCAATCGCTATCGTGACCATGTTGCTCACGAAAAATATCAAGTTGTAAAGATCGAAGAATGATTAGCGAATATTTTACAAAACAAATTGAACAAGGTGCTACAGAAATGTTTTTCTATGGGCTAGAATCTGGCCCGGTAGAAAACATGAAAATTAATATCACAAACCACAAAGGCGCACTGGACACATTTCCAACTAACTTAGAGTTTGTTAGAATGCTGAGTGAAAGTATGCCATTGTTCAAGGAAATTGAATGAGTGTTGTAATTGTAACTGGCTCAGCCGGATATATTGGCGGACAGACCATGCTCACATTGAAAGATGCCGGGCATGAAGTGTATGGCATTGACCGTAGAGAGCTACCTGCGCATCTTAGAGGTGTGCCTAATGGATTCTTGTGTGACGATTTTTCTACTGATACGGCCCTAAGTTGGATCATTACCAAACAACCTGATGCTATCATTCACTGTGCTGGCACCAGTCTTGTGGGTCCTAGTGTGAAAAACCCTAGCGAATACTACAACAACAATGTGGCCAAGACACTAAAGTTGTTGGACATTGTCAAGAACAGCATGCCTCGTTGCAAATTTGTCTTTAGTTCTAGTGCTGCCACTTATGGTGAGCCTATTATGAATCCCATTCATGAAGTGGATCCCAAAGAACCTGTCAGCCCATATGGTGAAAGCAAGCTGATGATTGACATGATGCTGGAAAGCTATCACCGGGCATACGGACTTGACTATGTGAGTTTCCGTTATTTCAATGCCTGTGGTGCTGATCCTCAAAGTCGTCATGGACAAGAGCCTGGTGCCACACACTTGATTGCTAGATTTTTAGAAGCTGCAAGAGACAATGAGCAATTCAGAATATATGGTGATGATTACCCTACTACTGATGGTACTTGTGTTCGTGATTATGTGCATGTGGATGATATCGCCCGAGCCCACGCTTTGGCGTTGTATCACAAAATTCCGTCAGGTGTCTATAACCTTGGATCAAATGAAGGCACAAGTGTCAAACAAGTAGTGGCACAAGCTGGAACTATCATTGGCAAGATGCCGACAATTGTGTTAGAAGCGCGGCGAGCAGGTGATCCACCAGAGCTCCGAGCAAGTGCTGCCAAGTTTGGCATGGTTGCAGGTGCGTGGCGGCATCATGATTTAGATGACATGATTCAACACGCATGGAACTGGTATGTTCGACAAGATAAAAAAGTTTGAAGAAGAACTAGCAGAGTTCACAGGAGCACCGTATGCTGTCATGACCGATTGCTGTACACATGCCATTGAACTTTGCTTGCGATATGATCGAGTACGAGCCTGTAAGTTTACACCTTACACTTACTTGAGCATTCCTATGACCATGCACAAGTTAGGCATTCACTATGTGTATCACGACACTGACTGGCAACACTGGGAAGGCGAATATGAATTCACTTACACTAGAATTTGGGATAGTGCTCGCAGATTGGAACAGGACATGTATCGTGCCGGCGCCATGCAGTGCCTGAGCTTTGGGCATACCAAGCCGTTGCCGATTGGGCACGGTGGTGCTATCTTACTGGATGACAAAAAAGCATATGAAACCATATTGCGTCAACGTTATGATGGCAGAGACTTAACAGTAGCACCCTGGCAGGACCAAAAGACATTTTATGTGGGCTACCATTACAAGCCCAGTATTGAAGATGCTGTGCAAGGTGTGGCATTGCTACAAGGTGTCAAGGAACACAATCCTAAACCTGTGTATGTGCCATATCCTGACCTAAGAAATATCAAAATCGTTGACAATTCTGTCTAAATACTTTACAATTAACACATAGACATCCACGTCTTATAACTCGGAGAATAACAATTGGAAAAAAATCTATCACAAGTCCTTCGCGAACAGATGAAGGCAGAAGGCAAAAGATTCTGGGCCGGCGACAACATCAGTGAATATGTTGACGAAGTTACCAAACTTGGTTTAATCAACGAAGCAACTGTGGCATTTGAACAAGTGCTAGATGTATTACTAATCGACAGAGAAAATGATCCAAACTCAAAAGGTACCGCACAACGTCTTGCCAAAATGTACTTCAATGAAATTATGGCTGGCAGGTATGAGGAGAGCCCTAATGCTACGGCTTTCCCGAACGATACGGACGGAGCATACGAGGGTATGTTGGTGGTGCGTTCAGAGCTTAAGAGCATGTGCTCGCATCATCACCAACCTGTTACGGGTGTGGCTTATATTGGAATCATTGCTGGTCCCGTGCTCATTGGTCTATCCAAGTATACTAGGATCGCGCAGTGGTGTGCAAGACGTGGGACTCTCCAAGAAGAACTATGTATGGATATTGCTCGCGAAATTGAATTTGCGACCGGGTCCAAGGATGTCGCAGTTTATATACAAGCTACCCATGGTTGTTGTGAGAATCGCGGTATCATGGCTCACTCTAGTCTCACCCAAACAACGGTTTTACACGGGGCTTTTAAAACAGACCAAAGTGTGAAGAAAGAGTTCTTTGACAATATCAAACTGCAACAGGACTTTGCACCACGATGATATTTTTTAATGCATTACGAGATGATCTGATGGTTCAACAACAAATCTCTAACTCATGGGAACACATGGTTGGGGTGATCATGCTGAATCAAACAGGCCGCAAACCTGTAAAAACAACCTTGCCAGAATTTTTATACTGGTTCCCAACACCGGAAGTATTGATTGCGGCCGATGAAGATTTTGTAAAAAGCATTATCGCACCATTGGGTATGGCCAATGTAAGGTACACTAGATTGAAAAAAATGAGTCAAGACTACATGACCTGGAATGGTGATGATGCTACCGATTTGTACGGCATTGGCAAATACGGCAGTGATAGTTATGAAATTTTCTTCAAGAAGAACTACGCTGTAGAACCCAATGACAAAGAACTCAAACGATATCTCAAAGAGGAAATTTGCGTATGATAATTATTACTAATCGCGCTGGCGACATTCAGATGCCAGCAGAAGAAGGATTGTTGGAATGGTTGCAGACCAACTATCCCTATTCCCAATACCACCTGGAGGAAATTTAAATGGGAAAAAAGAGACCCAAGATGTCTAAAGCAGACTCAGACGCACTCGAGGCGTTGAAACAGGAATTTGAAGCATTAACCACAGAGGAAAATCAAATGGCAAAATCAAAATCAAAAGTAAAGACCCCAGGGTCAGTTAACCGACTTAGCGACAAGCTGGTCAAAGTCAACGAAAACTTTACCATCAACATGTATGACAACGGCTACATGATTGAAGTAGGCGGCAGAGACGATGAAGATAACTGGAAAACTTCCAAGATCATTGTTGACACTGTGGAAGAACTGTTGGTATTGGTTCGCGAAGCAACTGAAATTGAAAGGGCAGACTAATGGCTAAGAAAATTACCCCCTACGAACAAGCGCCTTATCAACAAGGCTACGAGCAGGCCAAGGCCGGCGAAAAGTGCAACAACCCGTATTTGAAATTGGAAGATGCCGAAGCAGATGCCGACGACTTCCAACGTGGATACGACAACGCTACAGAAGAACAGGTGTAATCATGGCCACTTGGGCGCTAACCACTAAGACCAAAAAAAACGCTGTTGAAAAACAGTTTTGGTACAAAGACGGTCGTGTAATCATCCGTGAAGAAGGCTATCGTTGGGGCAAGTTCTATTGCGAAAGCGACCAGCGTCCTGATGTGGATCTTGCCAACCCAGATGGCTATGAACTTGGCGACAGTGAGTATGACTGGGAACTTGATCATCTTGATGATGGCTGTTGGGCAGACTGGACATTTCCAGATGACATGACTGAAGAAGAACAACAAGCAATCGAAGCAGCCTGGGACGAAGACTTTTACGATGGTATGGAAGGTCTGGGCTGGAGCAATGATGATACTGAATACTGGTTCTACGGCGAACTGGAACTGGAACAAGCATGACTGATTTAGAAATTGCATATCAACAAGATATTGCACCCTGGGACGACCGTGTGACAGAACTGTCAGACTATCACGTTGTTGTGTTTCGTGATCGTTATCCTGTCACACCTGGTCATTTGTTGTTTGTGCCACAGTACAATAATGATAATGTAATTGTGGACTGCTTTGAATCAGCCATGTTGCATGGTCGCAGAATGATTGCTGATGGCGAGTGTGATGCGTTCAACATTGGTATCAACATGGGTCGTGAAGCAGGCCAAACTGTGATGTATCCACATGTGCATTTGATCCCACGTAGAGCGGGTGACTGTGCAGATCCTGTTGGCGGCGTGCGTGGTGTGATTCCTGGTCAAGCTAATTACAAAACAGCAGGCTATCAAAAACCATAATATGTTCCTAGGGCTCAAACAAGATTTTAAATCCGATAGTGCAACGCCTATTGATCAACTTGATAAAAAGTGGTCAGTAGTAAATCACTACGGTCGTTTTTATTTGTTGTCCAATGTGTGTCCGCATCAAAACAGTAGGATCAGCAACTGTAAAACATCTAAACTAACGTGCCCATACCATGGTATGCAATTTGATTTATTGGGGCTAGGCATTGGTAACGATCTAGTGCTACAAAAACAATCTTGCTATAGTGATGGTGCTATGTTGTTTGACCAATTAGTGCCTTATAGTTTTCCAATTCCGACAGAACATTTTGAATTGGTAGAACAGCGCCGAGACACAGTGAACGCATCAGTTGAAACAATCATGGATGTGTTCTTGGACATAGATCACATTCCTGTAGTACATGCGGGCGTGTATGATCGAATAGGTATTCTAACTGTTGGTCGTGTGGTTTATGAAACATTTGATGGTGGTTCTGTGCAATTTGTGCCCCCACAAAATAACAGTCACATGATACCTCAAGATCAGGAATTGAATCTTGGCGCCTGTTGGATGGCACTATATCCTGGCACAATGATTGAGTGGCAACCAGGCGCATTGTTTGTTACTGTAGCAACCGACTGTGGTGTACAAGTGTACAAATATCGTGACACCAGATATCCACTCGGCAACTGGCAACTCAACGAAGATGTATGGGAGTTGGCTTGGAGTCAAGATCGAGCACTTAGTGAAAACATAGTTGAAATAGGCCATAGCAATTTAGATCAACTCAAACAACATCATAGGACCTATCATGCTGTGCAGAGATAACTGGATTGACATCAGTTGGGATGGACTTCCAAAGCGCAAACAAAAAGAAAATTTGCGTGTGACATTCAATCAAAAAGCCAACAAGATCATACCGTTTGATCAAGCGTGTGATCAAGTGGCACATGAAATTTACAGTCAGCATAAAGATTTGTATGTTGCACTCAGTGGCGGGTGTGATAGTGAGAATGTAGCTAATACATTCTATAGAAACAACATACCGTTTACTCCTGTCATTCTGATCTATGATAATGTAGAAGACCAGGAACAAATAAAAGAAAGTTCATATGCTATTGACTGGTGCAAGCAACACAATGTTGAACCTTTGATTATTCATTCACAAGACTTTGTTGGATCACTAGAAGAAAAACATTCATTTCTTGACATCCGACCTAGATTACCATATGGTCTTATTACAACTCTAATGTTGTCAAAACTCATGCAAGACACACAAAGATTTTTAGTAACCGGATACCAATTGGAATATTATCCTGATCAGGACCAAATGACTTATCTAGAACCACAACTGGGAGACTATGTAGGATTTGTGTTAGAGGAAACTGATCACTATTTAGAAACAATGTGTCCCAATCAGCATCCTTGGGGATTTCACTATTGGAATCCAGATATCTTAGCAGCATTTGTTAACGAATGGGATGTTGGAATGAACATGCAAGAAAACAAAGCTAATATCTACAAGGTGCGTTACAGACCAAAAATGGGGTATCCGCGTGATATGCTGCCTAGTAACAAAATTCATGTTCGAAAAATGCTAGGCAAGCAGTTTGGTACGTTGGATTGTGCGCTGTTAGGCACAAAACAATCACTACTCGAAAAACTTGTTAAATAGTTCTCTAAGCGGCCTGTCCGGCATCATCCCGCTATACAAACTCTGCTGCCTATGCTATAATACATAGGAGGACAATATGGCAACACATCAATCTGTACAATACAAGTACACCAGCACCAAAGAGTATCACGATGCTTTTCCCTGCGCATACCGTCAATGGCGTGCCGACAGCCACTGCAATCTAATTCACGGTTACTCATTCTCAATGAAGTTCTACTTTGGCACAGACAATCTGGATGTACGCAACTGGGCTGCCGACTACGGCGGTCTCAAAGAACTGAAGAAAACTTTGGAAGATCAATTTGATCACACCTTGCTGGTATCTGCAGATGATCCAGAGCTGGAAACATACAAGCTCTTGCAAGAGAAGAAAATAGCCAAACTCACAATCCTGCCACGCTTAGGGTGTGAAGGCTTGGCAGACATGCTGTACAAGTATGTGAACGGTGTTTACATTCCGGACCTGTGGGGTCCGGGTGAAGCAGAGCGTCTCTGGTGCTATCGTGTAGAAGTGCGCGAAACACAGAGCAATATGGCTTTTCGAGAAGGCCATCGCGAGTGGATGGAAGATCTATTCGTTTAATATAACAAGGAAAAATCATGTTAGATCGAATCTTAAATGGCGTTGACCGTGCATTGGCCTACAAGCTCATGCTGGCACATATTATTATTATTGCTATCAGCAACTACATTGTGCAATTCAAATTCTCAGTGTTTGGTGCACCATTGGCGGCAGCCGCATTTACATTCCCACTAGTGGTTGTGTTGACCGACTTGACTGTGCGCCTGCTAGGCAAACAAACTGGTCGTGCTGTGATTGCCTTAGCATTCATTCCAGCAATCATTGTGTCAATGGCAGTGGTTAAACTGGGCGGCGCTCCTGATTCAGTGGCCTTCCGCATTGGTCTTGGTTCAGGTGTTGCATACTTTGTGAGCAATTTGCTTGACGTATACGTGTTCCAGTACATTCGTGAGAAGTATGCCACCTGGTGGATTGCTCCTGCATTGAGTTCAGTTGTAAGCACATTCTTTGATACCTATGTGTTCTTCTTCACTGCTTTTGCTGGCGGCGCAAACGAGTTTATGGCTGCCAACTGGCACATTGTTGCAACCAACAATTCCATCAGCAAAATTATCGTGAGTCTGTTAGTTATTCTGCCTGCGTATGGTTTCTTGTTGAATCACTTGCAGAAAAAATTAGCTGCGCAAGAGGCCTAAATGACTCCAGAGTTTAATATAGCAATATTGTTACCCACTCGCGGTCGAGCAGAAATGTTAGAACGCAGTATACAGAGCCTAATCTTAATGGCCAAGGATCCCAATCAAATTCAACTAATGCTGGCCTTTGATAATGATGATGAAGTGGGAACCAAACATTTTGAACAAGTGGTACAACCTTGGTTGGATGATAACATGATCAATTACACTGCCATGACATTTGAACCTTTGGGCTATATTAGACTCAACGAGTATGTGAACGAACTGGCCAGAAACAGTGATGCTCGCTGGCTGGTTTTTTGGAATGATGACGCTGTGATGGAAACACAGGATTGGGATAACGAAATCATGAAGTGGGATAGACAATTCAAACTGTTGGCATTCCGCACTCACAATCTTCATCCTTACAGCATCTTTCCTATTGTGCCACGCAAGTGGTTGGATCTGTTGGGCTATCTAAGTCCACATCAAATTTCAGATGCTTGGCTCAGTCAACAGGCCTATATGCTGGACATCATGGAACGAATTCCTGTTGAAGTCCTGCATGACCGTCATGACTTAACTGGCAACAACAAAGATGAAACTTTTTTGAATCGCCCCATGCTAGAAGGCAATCCCATGGACCCAGATGATTTTCACAGCATCGATCAAACAGGCATTCGTCATGCCGACTGTGCAAAAATTGCCAATTACCTACAAAAAGAGTGCGATATTGATATGAAATTTTTTACCAATATTTTTTCTGGGGCACAAGATCCTTGGGAAAAACTCAAACTCAACGATGTAAACAAACAAATGGTACAGTTTGCTCACCCTGCTTATAAGAATCATGTCCCAAAATAACATAGAAGATAAAATCCGTCGCTACTGGAACACTCAACCTTGCAACGTCAAACATGGTCAAAGTGATATTGGCACCCCCGAGTTCTTTCGCGAAGTAAGTGAGCGAAGATATCGTGTAGAACCACATATTGCAGAGTTTGCAGGATTTCACTTGTGGGCTGGCAAGCGTGTGTTGGAAATTGGCTGCGGCATTGGATCAGACGCTGAAGAATTTGCCAAGGCTGGCGCTGAGTATGTAGGTATTGACCTAAGTGAGCAGAGCATTGCACTAAGTCAAAATCGATTCAAAGTACTGGATCTTGAAGGCGAATTCCATGTCAAAGATGCCAGCAAATCATTTGCTGATCTTGGTCAGTTTGATCTTGTGTATAGTTATGGTGTGATACATCACTTTCCGGGCATTGACACCATAATTGAAAATGTCAAAGAGGTATTGGTACCCGGGGGCGAATTTCGTTTCATGGTATACGCCAAAAACTCCTGGAAGTATGCTATGATCCAGAAAGGACTGGATCAGTTTGAAGCACAAGCCGGCTGTCCGTACGCACAGGCCTACTCAAAAGACGAAATACACAAATTATTAGAACATGGGTGGCACATTGAGAGGTTGCGTCAAGACCACTGTTTCATGTATAATGTAGATTCATACAAACAAGGACGCTACGAATTAGAGCCTTGGTTTGAGGTCATGTCGGATTCCCATAGACAGGCTGTGAGAGAATACTTGGGTTGGCATCTACTGGTTAAAGCAACAAAACTATGAAATTAAAAGTCAGTGAACTATTTTACTCTGCTCAGGGCGAAGGACGATTTGTTGGAGTTCCTTCTGTGTTCTTACGAACCTTCGGCTGCAACTTTACATGCGCGGGATTTGGATGCTCTCCCGGCCATAAGAGCACTGAGGCGGATGAAGTGGCCAAATCAATCCATCTCTACAAGACTTTTGAAGAGCTTCCTCTTGTTAACACAGGATGCGACTCGTATGCCAGTTGGCATCCTGCATTCAAGGACCTAAGTCACACACTCACACACGATGAACTGATTGAAAAGATGTTGGCGCTCACACCCAATCATCGCTGGCAACAAGACAACGGCAATGATGTGCATCTTGTGATCACAGGTGGCGAACCACTACTGGGTTGGCAGCGTGGCTATGAAGAACTGCTGTCGCAAGGTAGTATGGGTGATTTGAAGAACATCACATTTGAAACCAATGGCACTCAAAAGTTACAGCCAGCATTTCGAACATTTTTGCACGAGTGGCGACGCCCTGCACTAGGCGCCGTGCCCACGCAAGAAATTACTTTTTCAGTAAGTCCTAAACTGTCAGCATCAGGTGAATCGTGGTCGGATGCTATCAAGCCTGAGATTGTAGCAGACTATCAAATGCATGGCACAGTGTATTTGAAGTTTGTGGTAGAAACCTTAGCACACTTCGAAGAAGTTGATCGTGCTGTGGTTGCATATCGTGAGGCCGGATTTTGTGGTGTTACCTATGTGATGCCACAAGGTGGTGTGGTTACTCCATACGAACGCAACCGAGTGAATGTGGCTGACTGGGCACTGGCACGTGGCTACAACTACAGCCCAAGATTGCATGTGGATCTTTGGGGCAACGGATGGGGCAAGTGATTAATTACGCAGGCGTTCGCTTTGAATCAAAAGTTTTTTTATCATGTTTTCACTCATGTACGGAAATAAGTTTGGTATAAATGCATGGATGATGCTTAGTATGCCCGCAACAATTAGCACTATTCCGGCCCAAACAGCAAATACAGTATGTGGTATCCATCCCTTGCGAGAATTGTAAACATGATTTTTTTCGTACATAAAATTAATTATGCGTTTTGAATGTAAGTCTAACATTAAGATATTCCACAGGAATTGGTATAGTCGAGATGATCTTGCTCGTGGTGTAAGCTATTGGGCCAAATATCTAAATTCAAAATACAACGTCAAACACGGGCTACCACTTGGTGTTGCGCACGGAGTAATTACTTTTTCTAGCATTTGTTGTTATCTAGCACTTTACAAAATCAAAATGCCGTTTACTTGTATTGATAGCCACAATATAGGCAATGACCAAACACCATGTCAAGCAAGAATAATCTTAGGCGAACCTTTTGCATCAATCGAATCCAAGCTAGATATTGATTGTACTGATTATTTTTTGCATGGACTAGCAATGGGTCAACATCAGGAGCATGATGATTTAGTGTTTGAGTTAGCAGATGATCATTTAATTTTTAGTTACACATCTGGATCAACTAGTACTAAAAAATCTGTTATCACCAAAGCAAGTCAAGAAGGAGCAGCAGTTCAAACAGCAATAGATCAATATTTTGACTGTGATGATGTGTGTTTATTTTCACATGAAATGACTCATCGAGGAGTGCATACCACTGCAATTTTGCCTGCATTGTTTAGTGCTAGTGAGATTATGTTTGTCAACGCACAGGAATGGCCAAGAGTAGTAACCCAAGCCACACATTGTCAATGGTTTCCTATCATGCGTGAATATTTTAAACTGACTCCTAATATTAAAAAAATTACAGTTGGTGGATCCAAAATTGACGACGAGACCGCTGACTATCTATTGACTCAAGCACCCAATGCAACCATATACGATATCTACGGGTTAACTGAATGTTTGCCGCCATTGGCCATTAGAAAACTCACAATCATGGACCGCCCTAACGAATTTAAAATTTGCCGACCAGACTTGAAGTTTGCTGATGACGGACAATTAACTATCACAGACAACAGCAACACTATAAAAACTGGCGACCATATAGAATTTGTTAGTGATACTGATTTTAAATTTATTGGAAGAGTCAAACGACTTGTAAGAGTCAATGGACATCTGTATAATCAAACAGACTTACAAATTTTACTTGGTAAAAATTTTCCAATAGACCAATTCAGTCTAAATATCAATCAAGAAAAGTTAATTTTACAAGTTACAGGAAACACTGATCAATACATTGAGTGGTGTCAAAAAAATTATGTTGAGAACTTTACTGTGACAAAAGTAGATAGAGTTGCCACTAGTGGCGGTATTAAAACTGTGAACAACGGTGAATATAATGTATCTTGATGGAGTATTTGAAATGTTTGATTGGTTAAAGAAAAAGAAAAAAGTCACCAAGCGTGAACTACCAGAAGTTAGCAAGACTCCTCCTATGCCGGAAGTCAAAGCACCAGTAAAGTCTGAAAAGCAAATTGCTACCGAAGCTAGTGAGCCTTGGGTTAGTGTATTGCGTATGGATGTGGATCCCAATAACTTGCACCAAGGTGCGTTTGAACTAGACTGGAATGAAATATTTGTGGCTCGCTTGGTCAAGGCCGGCTACATGATGAAACCCACAGATAGTGATGGAGAGATTGTGGATCGGTGGTTCCAAAATGTTTGCCGACACGTTGTGATGGAAACATGGGAACAAGAACAAGCAATTAAAAACTCCGGCATGTATGTACAGAAGCGTGACCTTGGAGATGGAAGAAGTGAGATAGGCTAATGGAACCAATCAAGCCGCCCAAAACAATCAAAGTATATCAGTTGATGCGGCAAACTGGTATGAGTTTTAATGCTGCCGTAACTAATTTAGGCAATGGAATATTTCCCACACTACAAGAAGCCGAACACAATCGCACTCTAGAAGTGCTTAAAGATACAACATCAGGAATCAACAAGCCCAAGTGGCATGTATTTGAACTAGAGTTTCCTAACCCAGCATACGAAGAATGATATTCAATCACATCAAACAACTTAAATCAGAAGGTAAACGAATTGGCATCACTTTCTCAACCTTTGACATGCTCCACGCGGGCCACATTGCCATGCTCTCGGAAGCCAAGAACCACTGTGACTACCTCATCTGTGGGCTCCAAACAGACCCGACTATCGATAGGCCTGAGACTAAGAATCATCCGATACAAAGTATTGTGGAGAGACAGATACAGCTTTCTGCATGCCGTTATGTTGATGAAGTTGTTGTGTACCAAACCGAACAGGATCTTTGTGACCTTCTATTGATCCTGCCCTTGGATGTTCGGGTGCTGGGTGTAGAGTATTGTGACAAAAATTTTACCGGTCGTGATGAGTGTTATGATCGTGGCATTGAGATTGTGTTCAATGGTCGAGATCATTCATTCTCAAGCTCAAGCCTACGCAAGCGTGTGGTAGCTGCGGAAACAGAAAAAGTACTGCTACAGCGATGATCACAGTAGAGTTTGACTGCGACTTTCGAAAAGTAGCTGAACTATGCCAACGTCATATTGGACCACGCAAGTACTATCTACATAATAAGATCGGCGGCGACGATTGGGAGGTGATCCCACACTTCCAGTTTTTTGGCAGTAGCCGTGAATTTTGTACACAAGCAAAAATCAAAGATCCCAAAATGGCAACATTTTTAAAATTAAAATTAAGATGATATTGTATGTAAATGGTTGCAGCCACACAGCGGCTGCTGAAGCAGTGGTGCCCGATGTATTTGCTGTAGATGATGGCCGATATGGCATTGACCGTAGACCACACCCAATCAACTTGGAAGCCAGTTGGGGCCGGCACTTGAGCCGAATGCTCAACACTGAGTTTTATTGCGATGCTGAAACAGCAGCCAGCAATGATCGCATACTGCGCACTACTACAGATTGGATTCATAACAATTATAGCCGTTTGTATGATACTGTGATGGTAATACAGTGGACCACTTGGGAAAGAGAAGAATGGGTGTTCGAAGGTCGACATTATCAAGTAAATGCCAGTGGTGTAGATATGGTGCCACCAGAATTAGAATCACGCTATCGTCAGTACATACTAGATGTCAATTGGACTCAAAAGACAGATGAGTGGCACAACAAAATATGGCACCTACACCGCCGACTAAAAGACCTTAATGTTCGGCATTTGTTTTTCAGCGGCAACAGCACATTTAGTGATGTACCAAATCAGAGAGATTGGCAAAATCACTACATCCAACCTTACTCAACCGAGCACAGTTGGAATGCCATACTAAAAAACAACGGATTTGAGCATGTGAATCCCGAAAGTTATCATTTTGGAGCCAATGGCCATAGATTTTGGTCGGAATATGTGTTACACTACATGAAGCAACACAAACTTCTAGACCGCCCTAATGAAATATCTACTGATTGACACTGCCAACATGTTCTTCCGCGCCCGCCATTCGGCACACAGGGCCAGTGACACATGGACTAAATTGGGCTTTGCACTGCACTTGACCATGATGAGCGCCAACAAAGTAGCTAGACGTTTTGGCGTAGATCACGTGGTTTTCGCACTAGAGGGGCGCTCCTGGCGCAAGGATCACTACAAGCCTTACAAAGCCAATCGCGCTGTGGCCCGTGGTGCCATGAGCGAAACTGAAGCAGAAGAGGACAAACTGTTTTGGGAGACCTATGACGAGCTGACTAAATACTTGTCTGAGAAAACAAATTGTAGCGTGATCCGTTGCGCAACAGCAGAAGCGGACGACATCATAGGCCGCTGGATTGCACTACACCCCCAAGATGAACATATTATTGTCAGCAGTGATTCAGACTTCGTTCAGTTGGTTGCACCAAATGTGCAACTCTACAATGGCATAAACGATCACCTGTTCAGTGTTGATGGCGTAACAGATGCCAAAGGCAACAAATTGAGCTTTACAATCGAAAGCAATTCCAAGATCAAAGTAGGCAAAGCTGATAAAGACTTTGTGGCTCCAACTGACTATCAGAAATGGGTGCTGTTCTTGAAGTGCATGCGTGGCGATTCTGGTGACAATGTGTTTTCGGCTTATCCTGGTGTGCGGGTGAAAGGCACCAAGAACCAAGTTGGACTCACAGAAGCCTTTGAGGATCGTGACAAGAAAGGCTATTCTTGGAACAATCTCATGTTGCAACGTTGGACCGACCATGAACAAGTTGAACACAAGGTGCTAACAGATTATGAACGCAACGTAACGCTGATTGATCTCACAGCACAGCCTCCAGAAGTGAAAGATGTTGTGGATGCTGTGATCTGTGAACAAGTCAGTGCTAAAGACACGGGCATGGTGGGCGCACACTTTCTCAAGTTCTGTGGAAAGTATGAACTTACCAAGCTGAGCGACCAAGCTGAACCAATTGGTCGTTGGCTGAATCAAACATATCAAGGAGTGTTAAAATGATCATAGCAAAACCAGTAATTGACAATCAATACTGGATTCTCAAACAAGACAATCAGAAGATTGGCAACATTGAAGCCAGTGCAGATGGGTATGTGGTAAAAATACAAAATCAAATATCCAACTACAAAACCATGCCCATGGTTAGAGAGGTGATTGACATCACTTTTGAACCTTCTGAAACAGTAACACCACCACCCAATGATTCAGTTCACGGCTACGAAACTGGATGCAAAACCTACAATGGATTGTGGAATGTGCGACTAAAGTTGCCACTGTTTACCAAACAAGACAAATCTAAGTCGTGGTTTGCGGCTGGATGGTACACAGTAAAACAACATCGTGCATGGAAAGTAGTGCGTAATCCCAAATTGATTGCACTAGAGCGTTACAAGTATCAAGGACCATTTTACACAAAGGAGCAAGCAAATGAATCCATTTAAAGACCATCAAATGTTTATGTTGGCATCAGGCCAAACTACTGGAATTGAAAACGTCGATCAGTACAAACTTTACTACTCTCTTATCAAAGAAGAAGTGCAAGAGCTTGACGATTCAAGCACTAGAGAAGATGATGTAGATGCGCTTATTGACATCATGGTTGTGACAATTGGCGCTTTATGGTCAATTGGCGTAGATGTAGAAGGTGCATGGAAAGAAGTACACAACAGCAATATGGCCAAAGTAGACGCAGGCACTGGCGTGGTGTTGCGCAGAGAAGATGGAAAAATTCTCAAGCCTGAAGGATGGCAGCCTCCTAATTTGAAACAATACCTGCGATGAGTTTGCATATCAATCGGTTCATTGATTCAATCAAGGCAGCAGAAAGTCGTGGTCAAAAAGACCTAATCATGCCCATGCGTGATGCCAAGGATTTGCACGGCGATATAACCAAACTGTTGTTGGCACTAGAACAATCACGCCAACAACAGGCTGTTCAAAATGAACCAATTGAGGTGGTTTTGTCCGGCGGCGGTTTTAAATCTACATAGTTATTGGGATAAATAAACACGGAGTTTATCTATGTCAAGACCCAAGCCACAGGTGTTAATTGAAATCACCAACAAACAAACCTACAAGACCGAGCAAGTGCTGGCCTCAGAAGGCGTGTGGGCAGTTTTTTACGACAACAAACCAATCAACTTAAAAACTTCAAACATGCTTACCCAGTATCCTGGACCCAAGTATAAAAAGGTCAGTTTCTCTAATCCCGGCCATGCCAAGAATCTAGCTCGCAAACTTAACACACAGTTTCAAACCACAAAGTTTTCAGTAGTGCTCCTAACTGCTGGTGATAAAATTTATCCATAATGTTTGATCATTACCCCACTAGACTGGCGTTAGAGTTATCCACGCAGTGTAACAGTGCGTGTATACAATGCAATCGATATCTTGACGATGATCCTGTGTTGGGTATAGTAGAAAATCCTGCGGTACCACAAACCACAATGACACTAAGTGACATTAAAAAATTGTTACCATCTGATTATCTTACCAAAGTCAAATATATTAAACTAACAGGATCGCATGGTGATCCTACCATGGCCAAAGATGCCATACCCATAATGAGTTGGATCAAGCAACAGAATCCCAATATTCTTTTTCAAATGGATAGCAACGGCGGAACCAGAACTGTGACCTGGTGGCGAGATGCAGCTAAGTTTTTTTCAGTTGATACTCATCCCTACAATTTTTTAACTTTTAGTATTGATGGTCTGGAAGACACCAATCACATTTATCGACGTAGGGTAGTTTGGAAAAAAGTCATGCGCAATGCCCGAGCATTTATTGATGCTGGTGGTATAGCATGCTGGGCATTTTTGGTATTTGAACATAACAAACATCAAGTTACAGAAGCACGTAACTTGGCCAAGAAAATGGGGTTTACTTATTTTCAAGTAAAAGTAAGTTCAAGGGAAACCATACGACCAGTACAATGGTTGACTCCACCCAAGAGTTGGAAGGTAGTCCAGCCTCGAGGCAAAGGCGACATACAGTGCCTACAACTACCTCGCGATGAAATCATGATCACTGCACAAGGATACTTTTTACCCTGTCCTTACATTGCCGAGGCTGCATATGGCCCGACTCGCCCTGATGACGCTACAGAAGAAATACATGGAGTGTTGGGAGACTTTCAACAGTATCACGGCACAAATGGCCTAGATAAAATTTTGCCACTGTATAAAAAAGTAAGTGACCGGTGGGCCACCAACCCCATGAGAGTTTGTAGCACAGAATGTGATGGTACTAACTTGCATCGACTTCAGCAATATCTTAAAATTGAAAGATTAAAAGATGTATGACAACCAGACAGCAGTATACAGAACGATTGCTGGAGTCATTGCCCGAAGATGATCGCCCCACACTAGAAGAAGCCTTGCAATCTTGGTGGATGAATTTTAGAGATGGCGGTGGTTTGCGTTTGACCAACGCTGGATTTATGGCATTTGGAACTTGTGATTTAAAAACATACTCATTTGACGTGCCAACTAACTTGCCGGCTATTGCTAGGCATTTGTTAACTCTAGACAAAAAATTAGATTGTCCTTACTACATTAAAATTGGCAAAAATCCGCAGATTATTTTGTTCGGCAGTCAGCAAGCCATGATGTTGGCCATGTACGGTGATCTAGAAAAGTGGATGACTTTTTTGAATCGGACTTAATTACATGTACTGGAACAATCCCCTAATTGAAGCACAGTGGCCCGGCGCCCAAGATCCTGTGCATGATAGCATGCACAACGGCAATCATTGTTTGTTTTGGAATCCACATGCGGAATTTCAAAACCTGCCAACCAATCAGCGACTCGGTGAATTGTGTAGATGGGCAATGGAATGGCTCGACCATGACGGTGTAGATGGGTTTGCAGCTGATGCTCGCAATCATTACGACATTGCCAACTTGGTCAAACTGAATCTTTGGATACACGATATTCGAGCACAAGGCATTGTAAAACCTTGGCTGTTATTAGATCAAGATGGCACATTGGTCCCTGGCACCGGCGACAGTAGATTGAGATGTTTAGAACGCATACCAGAAATTCAAACTGTGCCTGCGTTCATAAGCACACAT
>Ga0222712_10001606_pt1 | contig 27364 bp, 37 predicted proteins | sample C33_657DmetaG_FD_165043 | JGI IMG/M metagenome (GOLD analysis project Ga0222712, IMG submission 165043) | Estuarine water microbial communities from San Francisco Bay, California, United States - C33_657D | ecosystem: Environmental > Aquatic > Marine > Unclassified | place: USA: California... | reverse complement strand
GTGAAGACAATCTCATCAAAGTTCCATCCATTCTTCTTCGGCTCTTGCTTGGTGACCACCTTTGTTTGGGTCACTCGGATGGTATCAGGCAAGCACGTAGCCTCAACCACGACCTTTCGGTCTATGTACTTGAGTTGAAGGCGTACCTTGTCTTGGTAGATGGTCGTGTCCTTTAGCACCTCCAATGTGTCCAACAGGTACTTTGTTTCGGTGACAATCACCGTGTCCCGAACAATCACACTCTCGAGGATGGGTTGAGCAGTACGGCATCCGTTAAGACCCGCAGCTATCACAAGAGGGGTCATCAATGGAGCAAGCAGGAGGCGTTTCAATTTCCTCAAGTTGATTGAGCCATTCATCGAAAGGGGATGTATTTGGTTTTGCCATTGACTTTTACTGCCTTTAGTTTTTGTTTTCGGTTCTTGCCCTCTACGTAACTGACGTGAACCCAAGCAGGCTCCACATCATTCCCAAACTCCCAAATAATTTGGTCGTACTCAAGGTTTCGGGCAATCCATTTAAATAACACATCATTGCCTCCGTTGAACTTCAGGTCAGCCGCTTGAGCCTGCACGTGCTGCGATTTGGATGCGCCCCCTACTCTACGATTCACTTCAGGACTGCGGTACGCACTTGTTACCTGCAACGGCCCTAAGGCATCTCTCGCAGGTTGTAAGACGTTTTCTGCAAGCGCACGAAGGTTGGGTTCCAAGTGCTTCGGTAAAGCGTTAGGGAGCCCCGTAGACGTTTTGGTCAGTTCAGCGAGGGTGAAGTTCTTGGTCATTGCGGATTGCGATATGCGATATTGTGAGTTAGGTTGTTGCTTTTAAACGTACTGCGAAGAATTATTGCGGCTCACGATACAGGGTGTTGCAGCTCAAGGATTATGCTTAATGTGCATTATACTGCACAAAAGTGAGCCGTATTGTTCCTTTAATCGGGCGTTATCCGAATACGCCAACCAAATCTTACAACTTGAGTCGCTCCTTTATTTGCTCAATTGATTTACGCTTCTCCTTTCTTTGCAACAAAAGAGCTGCACCCAAGAAAATGACTACGATAATTGCAGAAATCCAAAGCGGTGAGAAAACCCACAACCAAGACCAAGTGATGTAGTTGGTCAATTTCAGAACGATAAATGCTACGGTGAGCAGGGTGGCAAAACTTGTTTTCATACCCCAAATATAATTATTTACCCTGACCTGTGTAGGGCTTCTTGTAGTTCTTGCTCCGCTTGTTGCTGCTTGCACTCTTTGAATGCTTGCCTCGCTTCTTGCTCTTGCTGATGAACTTACTTACCGCCTGTTGCTTTGCCATCGTTAGGGTCTTTTAAAAACATAAGTGCAAACGCACCCATCAGGAACGCAGATACCTCCGTAAGGGTAGCTCGCTCATAGAAGACAAGCACAAAGCATAGCCCAATAATAAGAAGTCCCAAGATGGTGGTCTTGGGATTCTTAAAGAGTCGCTCAATTAGCACGATTCTTCTCCTTTAGCCAATCCCTGCGCCACTTCCACAAAGTGTAGGCAAGTGATGCCAATAGTACCAAAAGACCTAACGCCTGATGAACGTAGCCTACAAGCAGCCCTGCGCCTGTCAGCGACCAAGACGTAATTACCGAATCAGCAGATTCCTTTGTCATTGCTCAACAGGAGGTACAGGAGGTTGGCAGTATGCTGCTTCGGGGTTAGCCTTGCAGTATTCCTCTGCGTATGCTTGCTCCCATCCAGCGATGATGTGAACCCCACAAGGAGCAGGCCATACAACGTAAGAGGCAAATGAGGTAGCAAGAGGCTCACCTGTCCACAGGATGTCTACTGCGTACTTCGGTGAGGTCTTCAAGCAAACTTGGTTTCCTTCCTCATCGGTACCCCATTCGGTGCAGAGGTAGCCCAACTCAACTACTGCCGTAACCAGCTCGGAGTTCCAAGTGGTGTAGGTTTCGCCTTCGGGGTCAGTACCCGTTGTTTCAATCTTGGCTTTAGCCGTAGCCCATTGAGTGGGCGTGAACTCGTATTTTAGGAATTTCATAGCGTGGTCAATTCTGCCAGTTGGGCGTTAGTTAAGCGGGTCGGGAATAAAAGCAGTTGTGCGGTTTTATTGATAGATGGCCCAAGTACTCCGTTTCCTAATTGGATTCGGCTCATTGCTGGAACGCTGCACGATGTATCGGTAGTTCCTACTTGAACGCCATCAACAAAGAATGCGGTATTATTATTGGCGTAGGCGAGGGCTGCTTTGTGGGTTCCAATAGATAGTACGGAACTTTGGAAAAACGCTTGGCGAACCGAAGCAACATACACATCACCAATTAAAGAATTGTTCGTTCCTTTTGATAGATATAGCAAGTCCGTAGCTGCTCCATTATCAACAACCAAAATGTCTTCTGCGCCAATATTTGGTGCGGTAAATACTTCAATCTCCCAAAAGATGGTTCCTTCGGTTTGACCGATAAGAGCAGAAGCAGAGGTCTTTTGAGCTAAGTCCGCCCCCCTTGTCACCGCTGCTCCCAATGTGGGGATGTACGAGGTGGCGTAGGCTCCCGCTTCAAGTTGTAATCCGTATCCGTAGAAATTGCCCGAACCAAAACCAACTTCGCTAATCGTGTTTGCCGTTGTAGCCGTTAAAGTGCATCGGTACCATCCGTTGCCGTAACTAACCATTGAAACGGTTGGTGAACCCGAAGCAGGTGTAGCAACACCCGTTTGTAGGTTAAATGTACCTTGATAGTAAGCACCATCGTAGATATATAAACCGAACGTAGCAGCAGATTGATATTTGGCGAAAACTGAAAGCGTATAAGTACCAGCCGATTGCGAGGTTGATTTTGTCCAATATCCCGTACCAATCGTGTCGGCATTGGTATATCCATCGGGGCTTACTGCGGTGTTTGCAGTAACGGGAGTTGTGCCACCCGAACCCGTGTTCAGCTGCTCCGAGTACGTTACAAGATTCGTCCGCTGGGGTTCAAGCAACAAACGAGGACAAGAACTATTAAGGTAGTCCAAACGGGGTAACCCGCTAACGGGGCCAACGCTTACTGCTGCGGTGGTGGTGGCGATGTAGTCTGTTGCGATGTCGCCAAGTTCCGCTTGAGCAAAGGCAACGTAAATACCTTCACCAGTTGTGAACGAAGCATATCCACCAAGAACAAAAGAACTTGTAGAAGCACCTGCCGTAAACGTGTATGTAAAACGCTGCCAAGAGGTCGTGTAACTGATGTTATTTTGAGCAGCCGTACTTCCGCTATCTACACGCAAAGAAACTGAACCGCTTGATGTTCCCTTGATGTAAATAGAAAACGTATAAGGACTTGAGCTTGCGGTAGCAAAGTTCGCTGATAAGTTAGCGGAATTGGTTAGCGATGTGTACAAAGATGCCGTAGTGCCTCCGTTCGGGTCAGTTTGGCTTCCTGTTCTTGATGCATCAAATGGAACCCAGTTGGCGTTTGAGAAGTCCTGAGAATAGGTCATCACATTAGTCCGCACCTTCTCAATAAGGCCATTACTTGCAACACGGGTTGCACTTGAGGCACGGCTGAACGTAAGGTCACCCGACCCATCCAAAGGCTTCACCGAGTACACCTTTTGGTCTTTGTATCCCGAAGGAATCATTACGAGGCTTGCCTCATCAAAAAAACTGCTCATCAGTTCAAAATAAATAGTTGGTCAATCAAGCATTCTTCTCCCTCCAATGTTGCTCCGTCATCGGTCATACGCTGGATGTAAGTATCAAAAATATCGTAGTAGGTGTCTTCTCCTAAATCCTGCAATGCCCCTACCAAGCAATCGTAGCCTTCTACAACACCTCCATCAGCAGTAACTCGTTCAACGAACTCATCAGCGATTTCGTTAACAGGAGCAAAGCACGGAGGTGCTGACTCGTTTTGTATAGATAAAGTCGTTTCATCCACTTGACCGAACCAAGAGGAACAATAGACAATACCCCAGCTGATAAGGTTCATTTCTTTTTCGCTTTACTTAAAAACAACTTCAGCTTCTGGATATTCTCCCGCTTTACTCCGTACTTCATAGGTACCATCCGTGAAATGATTGTCCGTCTGTTGGGTACATCTCGCCATTCTGATTGGCGTAGTACTCTGGGGTTAAACTTCCGTAAAAGGTCAAGTAGCTGACCAAACGTCTTCCGTAGTGTTCTGCCGTATCTCGCTCCTTTTGGATGAGGTACTCCAGCTCACTCTTGTCAATGCCTTCAGAGTTCTCGCTCTGCTTCTTGAATACACCCCCGTTGCTCAACTTGTAGGCCAAGAAAGGCATCAGCTCAACCATCGTGTAGTGAACCAGCACGTCTTGAACATACTCGGTCATCAAGGTGAGGTAGTTGCCCGTGAGGGTGTTTGCCAGCACATCGTTCTTCAGCTTGTCGTACAGGGCAGTACCCAGCAACGCTTGGATGTGGATGTCCTGTGCGGTCTTAATAAACTGCACCATCTGGTCACGGTCTACGTTGCCCGAAATACCCGTGCGCTTTACGATGTCGTCTGGTGATACAAAAAGGGCGTATGCCATATTTAATAAACCTAAAGAATCAGATGTTGCGACTATTTGGGTATGCCGTGCTTACGGGCGTAGTCAGCCGTGTAGCCAGAGTAGTCCGATTCAATGGGTGCAATGGCTACCTCTTTGGCGTTCTTCGGTAGCTTGAAGCCCTGCCGTACCGCTTCGTTTACGTTGATGATATCCGTTCCGTTTAGCGTTCCGCCTCCCCATACCTTGCCATCTTTCGTTAGCTTCTTGCGGTATACCCTACGCTCCCAGCGATGGTAGCAGTTAGCACCCCCCTTGTAGAGCCATACGCTATACGGCTTGCCTTGAGCCTCTGCTCCTCCGTTAGAGCTTAACGCTTCAATGTCCTCCTTGCGGTATACACGGGCAGCATTCATCAGCGTAGAGCAAAGCACACGGCTTGTGCCGTTGGGTGACCTGCGTGTTCCGATGGTATAGAAGTAACGAACCTTGTAACGCTCCGTATCTTGCTCGCTCTTATCCTGCGCAGCAAGCTCAATGCGTGAGTTCAGGTACGACTCTACATCGTACTCTGCCTCCTCATCATCAACCAGCTCCGCATCAACAAGCTCAAAGTCCTTGAGCAAGTCTTCCTCCGATTCTCCAATCTCTTGGAGCTTGGCTACCAGTTCAGCAGCAAGCTCCTCCTTCAGAAAAGGGCGGCTATCCCCTCCTCCTTTCTGCGACTTCATCTGCGTAATTACAGATGATGAGTTACCAGCGAACAACGCTCGTGCGACCTGTGGGTCAAACTGAAGCATCTGCACAAGGAAGGTGATGGCTTGGTCTTGCGACAGAACGCCCTCCTGTACGGCACGCATAATGTCCAGCGAGCTGGCAATCTGCGCACCATTGTACGATGCCTCCTTCTGGATGAGTTCCTCCTGTGCCTGTGGCGTTACCGCTTCGGCTACGTCCACTCCCGTTTCCTCTTGGACTGTTGCTGCGTCAACCACGTCAATATCCGTGAACTCAATAGGCGTTAGCGTTTCAAAGTACAGGTCAAGGTTGACCTTGTTGTAGGCAAGCAGCTTGTCAATGCCCTTGAGGATTTCTTCCTGCTTGGGGCGTACCACTACGTTGTCCATCAACTGAAACGCATTCTTGATTTCTTCAGCGTTGTTGCCCAATCCCGTGTTGTCCTTAATGCCGAAAAGCATAGGCGAGGTAACACGATGCGCAACCATAATCTTCTGTGAGGATTCACGGCTCAAGAACTCGTACTGCAGGTGGGCTTCCGATAGCGTTACAGGCTCAATCGTAGCTGCCTTCTGCGAGTCATCGTTAAACGCAAGGATGTACTTGCCTGCGTTGTTGCTACCACTCCACTTCTGGCGGATGGCAAAGTCAATGTTGTCCTGCTCCTCCTGCGGTGGGATGCCGTTGTTGAAGTTAATAATCATTGACGGAGCAAGTCCGTTCTTGATGTTGTTGATATGGTAGTTGGCAATCTCCTCCTCCAGCTCTGCGTAAGGCAAGCCGCCTTGATAGTCCACAGGTGAGTAGTAGTACGAGCCGCTGCGGTATGGGCGGATGTAGAGGATTTCAATCTTCTCGCCTGCTGCTCCGTAGCCGAACGCTGGGATGCGCTCTGCTTGGCTCTTGTTACGCACCTTGCTCCAGTCGTATGCGTAGTAGTAGGCCTCAATTTCGCCTTCATCGTTGCACTTCTCTGCACGCAGCGTTTCAACAGGCATATGGTATACCTCTGCAATCTTGCTCTTGTCAGCGGTGTAGACCACCTGAAAGGCAGCGTTGCCGAGCATATAGAAGTCATTGACCACACGCTTGAGCTGCTCTGGGGTGATGAGCCTGCGCAGCTCCATAAAGCCAGCAGCGTTGTCTGCCGCATTGCTTGCGTTTACGCCTTTGCCGTAAATCATATCCACCACGCCAGCGATTACTGCGTTGTTGGTGGGGCTTCCGTTGAAGCGGTCAATCAAGTACTCAAAGTAGTTGTTGTCATCTCCATACTCCACCCAGCTTAAGCGTGGGCTTTCGCTGATTTTCGGGCTTGTGTACGAAGCCAGATTGATGAGTTTGATGTTACTCGCCATAGATTACAAAGTCGTTGTTCATTGTTTTTTCGGTGGTGTCAAGCACGGGCTGGTATGTGCTGATGGTATCACCACTCGGCAGCATATAAATCTTATCAATCGCCAGCACCTTTGCATCATCTGCACCCAATTCGGTGAGCGCAGTTGTTACGCAAGATAGTGATTCTATCGTTCCTGCATCTGCAATAACTCGGTCTTCGTATTGGTTTGCGACTCCTGCTGCGTAGCGTTGGTCTTCAAGGCGCATAACATACGGCACTTCCGCATCAAGGTTGGCGGAGTTGTAGGTGAACGTAAGCTCACGGGTGTCCTCATCAAACGTAGGCGCAACGAGCGTGTATGTGATGACCTCACGGGTGTCTTTGTTGATGAACTTGGCTTGGATTCGCCAGTAGTCACCGTAGTTTGTTAGGTCATCATTGCCGTACTTCCAGTTGCGGATGGGCAAAGTGATGCTCTGTTGGGCGTTGTATGACAGGAATATCATATCTAAATAACCCCAAGTGACTACAAAGTGGGGTAAGTGTCAAAAGAAAAGGGAGGCTTTCGCCCCCCTTATCCCATCCATTTGTCCTACTCCGTTCAGTAGTACAAGACAAATATAAGCATTAACCCCGTACAATCGTAGGCTTCGTACCAGAAAGTCCAGCGAACGGATTGTTAGGTACTGCACCCAGCAAGAAGTTTGCAGGTACACGCTCTTGACCAGTCAACGTGATGTTGTAGCCAGTCAGGTCACCGAAGGCAGCACCCGTTACGATAGAGCCTCCAGTTACTTCTGCTCCGTGTTCCAAGCCCATTACCCAAGCGTTACCGTTGTTGTCCTCTACGACAACTACAGGCTTCGCCCAAGACAAGAGCTTCACTTCCTTGTGCGTGTCCGCATCTTGCTTCTTCAGCACGATGTTCAGAACCTGCTCAAAGAAGGTCGTGCCGTTGTCACGGCTTGAGTTGATAGCCTGCTCAAAGTTAGACGTACCCTTGAGGTCGTAGCAGTAAGCAGAAATCGCAGCCGTAGCGAGTTGGTCAATGACATCGGTGTCAGCCGTGTCATATTCAACCTGTGCGAGGTTGAGTGAGTTGATGAAGTAAACGGCATTCAATCCGCCTACTTGGTCTTTACAAGGCTCAATGCGCCCCAGAGTTAAAGTACAAGCCATTTTGTTTTTTAGAATTAAAAAAGGGGATGGGGCTTTGAAACCACCACCCCCCTATGGTTAATCAGTCAGCGGATTAGGCGTAGTAAACAACGTCAGCACCGAAGCCTACCTGTACACCAGCCGTGAAGCGCATAATGAAACGGACATTTTTACTACCATCTAAGTCGCTCATGTCCAAGACCTTACACTCCTGAGAATCGTTCAAAAGCCCAGTTCCGAAGTATAGGTTGCTCTTTTGAGCAAGTACCATTTTGTTGCTTCCCAAGCCAGGAGCGTGGAATACACGCACCCCGTCAAAGAACAGGTCTTGACCAGCGTACCACAAAGTACCTTTGTTGTCAACACCATTAGCACCTTGACCTGAAGAAGCGAAGCCACCCAGAGCACGTACGTAAGCCTTGTAAACATTGGTCGGTACGTACAGGTACAGGTCATCCTTACCGTATACTGCGTTCGGGGCCGAATCAAGTACACGACCCATCTCCGTGATGACGTTCTGAGACGTAATGCCACCCGTAGCAGCGGTCACGTCAATTACAGTCGTATCAGCAGCAAGCAGGGTTTGGAATCCGTTGAACTCACCAGCGTTGGCAGTAGCACCAGTCCAGATTTTGCTCTCAACCCACTCGGCAACTTTACCAGCGTTGTAGCCGATGAAGTAGTCAACGAATGAAGTAGGCAACTGGTCAAATGCAGAGTAGCCCATTTGGATGGCTTCCCAATCTGATTCAAAGTCGCTCTTGCAAAGCTCAAGGTTTACCTGCAGGAACTCGGGCTGAAGGATAGCTTCAGTCAAAGTCAAGGTAGAGGTATCGGTGAAGTCGCAAGATTGGTCTTTAACGATGTCGTTAAGGTTTACCTTCTTCAGTACTTCTTTGTACTTTACGTTAGGCTTAACCGTGATACCGCCTTTGGCGATGGTGTCACCTGACAAGAGGGCTGCAGAAATGTATTTGCCTGCAAACTCACCTGCGTAGGTAGTCGTAATGCTCGTAGTCGTGGGCATTGTTTTAAGATTTAATTATTGAAAAGTTTGGAGAACACTCGGTCTTTGGTTGTTGCAACACGCTCTGCACCGATGTGAAATTTCAGTTCGTGTTTCTTTTCTACTGGAGCAGCAACGATTGGCTTTTGGGCAGCCATTGCAACTTCAGCTACGGGTACTTCTTCAACGACTTCTTCAGCCATCTCTTGCTTTTTACCCATCTCTTGTTTCATCATTTCAACTTCCTCACGGAGTGAATCAACCATTGCAGCAAGGTCACCGATAGTCATTTCGGGAGCTACTTCTTCAGCGGCTTCAATTTCAACCTCAATAGATTCCTCCATTTCGGCTTCTTTGATTTCCTTGATGATGCCTTCTTCCTCAACAACGAGGATTTTGCCATCTTCAAGTTTATGCTCGCCAACGGGTACGGCAACTCGGTTGCCCTCACCATCAACGAGGAATGCGTTAGCGCCAGCCTCAAATACTTCGGCTTCCACCATAGTACCATCAGCCAACGTCATAGAGGCAAGCTCCACCTTTTCGGGTGTCAGAGCCAGCTCAATTTTCTTGAATACGTCTTGCAGATTCATAACTAAAAAATAAATAGATTGATATTTGGGGATTTTACTATTGGCCTTTGCCCCCGATAAAGCCAATTCCTTGAGTCCACATATCGCCCTTGTCGCAGCACTTGGTAGAGTAGGTCACCTTGTCTTTGCATAGGCAGCCTCGCTTGTTGTTCTGTGGTACGGGTGGCTTTGGGCCTTGATTAAATCCTTTCATCGTGATTGTGTGCGTTGAATAAAGAAGATGATGTCCCATACGAGGATAGCCCCACCGACTGCCGTGAGCTGCCAGTAGTTGCCGTTCGTGATGAAGTCCTCATCCACGTAGTATTGGAACACTTGGTGGAATGGATGCTCAACTGCGTTACCACGTGGGAATGAAATTGTAGATGCCAAACGCTCGTATGGTGTCCCGTTGCCTCCTTCAAGGCGTAGCTCACCGTATGTGGTATTGGCGTTTGCTGCGCTTGCCTTGAATACGATTGTTGCGATGTAGGTGTCGTTTTCTGCAATTCCATACACACGCCCTGTGGTAGGGTTGTACAGGTCGCTTGGGGTATTGAGGTACGATATGATATTGCCCCCGTTGTTTGGAAGGCGAGCAGCCACACCATCAGCAAACGTGAGCTTGTTGCTGGAGGTGTACTGATTGTCATCCCACCGCACCCAGCCAAGCCCAGCAGCATTACTTACGTTAAGGTTTACCCACGCACCATTACGCACAATCCAGTACCCCGTTTCGGTAGATACGATTGCGCCTTCCTCAATTCCGTAGGTGAGGCGTTCAGCATCTGTTGATACGTCAGTCTGAACTTTGTACGAGGTGTTTAGGATAGTACTCATATACGGCCTAATTCTTTGAGTTTAGATTCTGCCCAACGCTTTGCAGCAAGACCACCCCACAACAGGTAGCTGATAGTGCCGCAGGCTTGCGTGTCGTTCTCATCGTAGTATTCTTCGGCTCTTGATAGGTACGAGTACATACGGGTGATGGTTTCTACAGACACAGGCTTGCCGTCAGCGAGCTGCTGACCACGAATCTTGCCCACATCGGTAGCGCATTTGTTGCCGTTCTTCTCGTTCAGCTCTACGCCTCGTTTGGCGTTGTTACGCACGGCCTCTGGGTAGTCCGAGTAGGATTCCATCTCAAGGCGTTTGCCAGCCTTTCTACGGCCATCTTTTTTGATGATAGCACGAACCGAACCGAAGATGTACTGCTCAAGGATATGCTCTGCCTCTGCCATCTCAATCTGGTTGAGTACATCCTGCAGGTTCTCGCCACGCATCTTCTCACGCTGCGCAAACCAGCCCTCAATGCTGAAGCCTTTGACCTTGCCCTCCTTGACGTACTCTGTCCAGATGGCTTCGTTGTTGACCTTCATCATCACAACCCAAGTGCCGACAGGGTAGTCCAAGCCGTAGGCACGGGTCTTGTCCTTGTCCTCATCCTCAATAATCCAAGACTCCACCACCGATAGGCCGTTGAGTTCTTCTGCGTGTTCAAGGGTAGCGTTGTTCTGGTTGCCCTTAATCATATACAACTCGGCTGCTGCTCGGATGGTAGCCTCGCTGAAGTAGACGTAGTACTCCTCGCCTGTCTTCTCATCAATGCGGTAGATGGGCTTATTGGGTACGAGGGCTGCTCCAATCAAGATACGCTTGTCCTCGTTCTGTACTTTGAACTGCACCTGCTGCTTTGACAGAGCAATGAACTGCTCCTCTATGGCTGGGCTTTCAACGATGCTGATAGCGTCAACGCCCATCAGATTGTCATCTTCTAAAATCAGTTCGTAGATTTTCATCCTCCGATTGTTGCGCTGGAGCGAATCTTGCGCTCAAGCTGGTTAGCACTTTGTATGTCTTGGTTCACCACGTAGGCTCGCATCGGTTGTCCGAGCAGACCTGCAAGTTGGTTTTCTGTACCAGCGAACTGGATATTGGGTATCATCGGTGATGCCGTAGCAGACGTAGATGGCACACTCGGTGTGCTAATGCGTGATGGCGTACCGCCTCCCTCTGGTTGGAATTTGGTGGCAGCGATTGTTGCTATCTGTGCAGCACCCGTTGCAGCAGCAATACCTGCAGGAACGAATCCTGCTGGGCCTACCGTAAGCTGGCTCATAACCGCAGCAGCGGTGTTTGCGATGGCTTCCGCAAGGCGAAGGGCTTTGGTGATTTTAAAGTTCTTCTCTGCGTTCTTTTTGTTGTCCTTATTGAGCGCCTCTACAAGACCAGCGATAGCACCGAGTGACTGACTAACAAGCTCTACAGATTTGGCTGCCTGCTCAAGCTCACGCTTACGCTCCTCATCAGCGTACTTCTTCTTGATTTGCTTCTTCTTCTCCTCGTACTCGGCAGTTACGGCAGTAGTGTCCTTGCCTGCTTTGATGGCGAGGGTAGTGAGTGCCAGATATTGCTGCTCTGCTGCTGCAAGCTCTTGTTGCTGGGCAGTCATATTTGAAGCACGGAATGAGGCTAACGCATCGTTGTAGGCGCTTTTTGCCTGCATTAGCTGCAGCTTCTTTTCATCAGCCGTCTTCTTTTGCATTTCAGCAACCTCACGCTCTACCTTTTTACGCTCCTCACCTGCTTCAATTTCTTTCTTGGTGCGTTCATCAAGGGCCTTTGCTTCTTCATCGGCTGCTGCTTTAGCCTCCGTGCGGAGTCCTTTCAGCTCGGTTTCCAGCTTCTTGTTCCTGCGCAGGTTTTCGGTACGCAGTTCATTGACCTTTGCTTCCGCTTCTGCAAGGCTACGCAAGTCCTCATCTGTTGATTCGCCAAGAGCAATGCGGTCTTTTAGGTACTTAACGTAGGATTGAGCATTGGCTTGCTCGGCTTTTGCTACGTTGTTCTCAAGGGTGAATGCCCTACGGACTGCCTTCTCACGCTCTTGGATGGACTTGGTTTGGTCATCAGCAATCAGGCGAGCCTTTGCGATTTCTCGGTTAGCCTCTGCTCGTAGCTTGATGAGGTCACGCTCCCTATCTTCAATCGCATCAAGCTGCTCTGCAAGACGTGCGCCTTCTTTGGTTTCACGGGCTATCTCATCACCCAATCCTTTGAAGGCTTTAGAAACGCCCTCTACTGCGCCTTTGAAGTCACCGCTGAACAACTTAACAAGCGACTCACCTAAACCGATTACACGGTCTAAAACGACCTTTACCGCTGCGCTAACGCCACCCATAATCTTGGCGAACTGGTCAGCTCCTCGTGAGGTCTGCGTGAAGTAGGTAAACAGTGAGCCGAGTGCAACGACCAAAGCTCCCAAGCCAGTAGCGATTAACGCTCCCTTCAGGGTAGTTAGTGAACCCAAGAAGGTTTTAACGCCACTTACTACGGCCTTGAAGCCAGATGCTGCTCCGTTGGTAAACTTATCAATGGACTCCGTTGCCGAAGACATTGTTTCGTTTAGGTTGTCGGTCTGCTTATTGGTATCGGCAAGAGCCTTGTTGACCTCCTCAATGTTGAGCAAGGCTTCCCCATTTTCAACCTTTAGCTTGATTACTTTCTCAACCGCCATTGCCTTTTGATTTGCTCTTTTGCTTCTGCCCAGCTTTCAATGACTTCCCACTTGCCCTTTGCGATTTCAATCTCCTCGCAGATTCCGTAGTGGTCACCCTTCAAAGCGTTAATTAAAGAACCTATATTCATAGCAGTTGTTGTCTTTCAGCCATTATGCTCCACGTTTCTGCGACTGCTACGCCACCCACATAGTCCAGTTGTAGGTACGATGCAAAGCCATTAGCCGTTTGAATTGACACGTTGTAGCGGTCACCGATGCTTGGGTTGATAGCCGTGATGGTATCGCCTCCTGCGCCACGCTCAATAGAGTAGTCCATTTGGTACGAGTAGGTGCTGCATACGGCACTAATGCGTACAATCTGTCGTTCGCCTTCCTCCATTGCGAATAGAGGGGTGGCGTAGTTATGCAAAGCCACGCACCTGAAATTGGTATCTTCTTCGGCACTTGTTGCTTCGTACCAGTATTTGGTATCGGTAGGGCGGCTCGTAGTGGTCTTCACGTTAGCGACAGGGGCTTTCTCCAATCCTACCAACCCAGCACTCGCTGCCTTGACGTACTTGCTGGTGCGCCAGTAGCAGGCGTTGTCCACCCATCGGTAGCCGTAGAACTCGCAGCACTCCTGCGTAGCTGCTCCGCTGAAGGTGATTGTGCCGTTGTTATTCAGCGAGGTGATGGTCTTTGCGCATAGCGAGGAGTTGACAAACGAGGCACGGAACAACTCTACCTTCGCAGTCATCGTATCGGGGTTGTAGCCCGATAACTTGTTAATCCTCCAGTACTCCCCATCGTAGTAGATTTGGTCGTTTAGGCTCAAGCCAAAGACCTCAATCGGTTCAAGCACTACGCTGACCTCCATCATCACCGCATCCGTAGCGTATAGCTCAAGCAGGTAGGTGGAGTAGTACTCGGTGAGCAGGTTGTTCTTCGGGGGCTTTACGCCTTCCAGTTGTGGGATTCCGTATGTTGCCGTGAACGTACCGCTGCTGACCGAGAAGATAGGGTATTGGCTTTGCGTTTGGAACGTACCATCCGAAGCCCTAAAGATGTAGTAGTCGCTCGTATCGTTAGTGCCTAAAAAGTACAACATACGAGGGGGTGAGTCCACAGGCTTACCTTCCCCATCAAACATTTGGATGACCTCAAAGGTCGTGTTGCTATTGATTCGGTTGGTGATGGTAGCAGCAAACGGGGCTTCAATGACAATCTCACCCTCTGCGAACTCGTTGTTCGTGTCGTTTACCTCTACGCTTCCGTGAGGATATTTGTATGCTGATTCGTAGGCCACATCCAAAAGGGAGTTGCCTTGCGCCATACGCATCTTGATGCTCTTACCCTGCAGCTCCGTAGTGGGCTTGATGGTGATGGGTTGGCTGATGTCAACGACCTCGTTCCAGTTAACCACCTGCCCAGCAGCAATCCATTCGCTATACGAGTAGGCTGCGATTTCGTTGGGTATCTCCTTGCTCGGCACGAATACCAAGTTGAACATCTTTGCCACCCCTGCGAGGAAGTCCTTTTGCTTCATCTTCGGCAGGAACATAGAAGGCGTGATGTCAAAGTTGGATGGGAAGTCGGGTGCCGATATCACCGTCATCTGGCAGTTAGCCCCAAGCGTACCACCCGATTCTATTCCTCCGATGCGGAATGTCACTTGGTTGCTACCTGCGATGGTGGTAAACGTATGCGCAAAGTCAATAGAGAATGCACTTGCCGTTACTACATCCTTTGTTTGGATAGCAACGCTGCCCAAGTACATCGTGATTTGGTACATATACAAGCCTGAAGGCGAGGTGATGTTACCCTGAATGTTGAACTTGTACTCCCCTACAATCGGTAGCTCGTAGGCGTTGGTGGTAGTGTTGAAGTTGTTTCCGTTGTCGTAGACCTCCGTATTGAGTACAATCTTGGTCGGTGAGGCGCCAGTAAGGTCAGGGATGGACAACGTGCCACTGGAGTACACCTGCGCAAGACGGTTGTTGAACGTGGCCTCTAAAGGAACGAGGCTATCCTTTGAGTAACAAAGGGTGTAGAGTTCGGTGAAGTTGTCATCACCCATAATACCCTCACCTGCCTTTAGCGTATAGCCAGCATCCGCAAAGATTTGGTTGAATAGCACGCTGGTCTTAATGGCTGGGTAGAAGTCAGACTCCCACATAGGGGTGAACAACTGCTGCGGAGCAAAGAGCGTATCCGATGCAAAGACACGGGTGTCAACAGGAGCATAGATGATATCGCCACTAAACAGGTCAAGATTCCAGCTATCGGTGATGTTCTCGTAGGATAGCGTATGCACGTAGGTGTCAAGGTCAAGGTCACGCAGTTCCTTCTCGCCTACCTCACGGGCGAAGCGAGCGTTCTCACCAGCCACCAAGATTTGGTACTGCGTAGGTACGCCTTGCTCCATAGCCACGTCAAGCAGTTGGAGGTAGCCCTCAATGACAATAACGTCATCCGAGTACAACGTTACATCCTGCTTGGCGTATGGGTTGAATCCCCCTGCTACGCTGACATCGTAGTAGTGCTTGAAGAATTGGTTGTTTGCGTCTGTTGCTGGTACGCTGAAGCTCTTGGATATGGGGCTAAAGATGACCGCAGGGTCACGCAGGTCAGCGATGTTGTAGTCAACGCTGATGCCCTCATCCTCAAAGATGTCAAGGTAGCCAGTAGATGTTTGAAGCGTTAGAGCCATACTCGGTTTTTGACTTGTGCTGCGTAGGTCATATTGAAGGTGTACTGCACCAGATTGTCGTTAAGGCTGGTCTTGTACTCCACCTGCGTATCGTTCAAGATAACGTATCGCTCCTCCTCCACCAAATATACGGAGTTAGATAGGAGCATTTCTTTGACCATCTGGTTGTAGCCATCGTTCAAGAAGCCCGTGTTGAGGGTGATGCTATCCGTGCCGAAGTTGTTGTAGGTCTTGTTAGGCGAAGCCGTAGTGGGGTCGTATGTCCACGTGCTGCTGCCTATGGTTCCGATGTTGGTGGCGTATCGCTTCTTGTCGGTACGGGTTGACTCAACCGACTTCTTGAAGGCCACAATGTAGTCCCAAGCCCCGTACTTGTTTTGGTAGGCGATGGTGATGGGCGTATAGCGTGGCTCACAGGTAGGATAGAAGCGAGTGGTGTACTCGGCATCATCTACCCCCAGCTCCAGCAGTTCAGCATCAAGGCAGTTCAGCCCCTCGCAAGTGCCTCCATCTGCCTTTACTCGTTGGGCGTAAGCGGTGCTGACAAGGTTACCAAGCGAGAGGTCGTAGTACTGCAGGTCAGTAACATCCTCTGGCTTCGGGTCAATGACCGAATCGTTGAGGTTGGCTACGCCTGCTGGCACGAACCATAGCTTGTCGGTGGAGTCGGTAGAGTTTACCGCACCGAAGTCAGCCACATCAACTACTGCTGCTTGCCCATCGGAATACTCCACACGCATACCATTGACCAGAGAAGGCACGATGCCGATGGTCATAGCCTGCTCAAGCTGGATGTACTGCTGGCTGCTGCCGCTTGTCATCACCCCTGTGGTGGTAGTATCATTTACGCCATCTACGAACTCGGTGTACCCATCGTAGGCTTGGATGGTATTGCTTGTTGCGCTAACAGAACCGATACCTCCTGCGGTGGTATACTCACGGAACTTGACCTGTACGTTGCAGACGGTCTGCTCGTTGTCGGTAGCCGTTCCTGCTGCGTGGTCAATGTTAGTCTGCGATAGGTACGAGCTTACGATATTGCTCACATCAAAGTACCCGTAGAGGTTGCTGACCGATTCCTTGCGCTTGATGAGGCGGTAGGTGTAGCTTACAGGTACGCTACCCGAAGCACCAAACCAAATGAACACATCAGCAACGTACTTGAATCCTGCGTTGCCAGAGTTGTTAGAGCTTACCGAGTAGACCATAGGGCTACCTGCGAAGCTGATAGTCGGTGGCTGCTGGGTGATAGTGATAGCCATTACTTGTATTTTTTGTTTAGTGCGTTGATGGTGAACTCAAGGAAGTCCTCCACGTCAAGTCCGTATGCCTCCTGTATTTCGGTGGGTAGTTTTTCAAAGCCAAGCTGAAAAGGGCGTGAGTAGAAGTTAGAAGGCTCAATCCCTTTGGCCTTAATCTTTATCATCACCTTGCGTGCGGTTTCAGCATACGACAGGAACTTGCCGCTATTGTCTTTGAACTGCAAACGTCTGCGAGCAGTCCAAGCGTATATCGCTCCGAATGGGGGCATTTTCCCTGCCTTACGGCCTTTATCTACCCACTCACCATACTCCGCCATCAAGAAGTCAAAATCAAGGCTATTAGGGCCAGTTGTGATTTCGTATGCAAGTGACTGGTATAGGTTGCCCGTGACGTTCTTTTTCTTCTTGGTTAGGTTCTTGCGGCTTTCAGCAACCAGATACTTCCCGAACTTGTTTAACGCAAGTCGGGTGTTCTCTGCCTTCTTTAGGTTGGGGTTGCCTGTCTGCCGTGCCATTAGCAGATGATGGTTGGGTTTGGTGTTTCAATCTGCAGCGTACACTTCCATCCGCAGAGCGTGTTCTCAAAGTCCTCATCAAAAGGCTCGCACACGGGGTCGTTGACCAAGCGGTAGCCATCGGTGTATAGGTCACCCCTGCGCATTGATGCAATCATCTCTTGCAAGGTGAACAGGCTGCGATGGTAGATGTCTTGCTTCTGGGCTACGCCTTGAAACGAGTACGGCTCAACATTCGGGTCTTGCTTGGAGTAGTCCATCACATCCATCACCAGCACGTCAATGGAGTAGGTGACGGTGCGCTCTTGGATTTCAGCCGTTCCCGTGAGGATATGGCACAGAGGGAACAGGGTCATCTTGCGCATATCAACGTCAAAGATGTTGCCCCACGTTACCGAGTTGACGTATGATGCGGATTCGGCTGCTGATTGCAGAGCCTCACACACTTGATAGTAGCCGTACTTCATAAATAGAAAACCACTTATCGGGTACGTTGTCGTGATATGGTCTGCTCAAGTCTTGCCCTATCCGCCTCGTAGGTAATCCACGTCAGGCATTGATACAAGGGCAGCTCGGTTACTTTGTCAAGATTTTGTATAGCCCCTGCAGCAAGCTGATGGAGGACTGCGTACCATCCCCATCGCTTTCCAAAGGCACTTCGGGCATCAAGGACTTCTCTTGTTCCACCTGTTGTTTCAAATAGGTCAGAGAAGATATCTGCAGTCCTATCTCTAAACGATAAAAAAAAAGCAGCGCCCCTTGCACTACATCCATCGTGATGTCCTCAAACGCAGCACCATCGTGCTTGTCGGGATGGTATGGTTCTATCTCGTGTCGGCTCAATACCTTCTTCGTAACGGGGCGGTACAAGATGCCCATCCATTTGGTTGCGTTCTTGATGGGGTCTTTCATATACTCCTCCAAGTCCACGAACTCACCGATGCTGATGTCCTCCAGCTTGGGATGGAATCCGTACTCCACGCCACCTATCTTCACGAAGCGTTGCAGCTCTGGGTTCTGGATGAATACCCCTGCCATAATGGTCTTGATGTCCTCAATCTCGTTCACGGGGAACAGGCTCTGCTCATCCTTGTCAATGCCGCAGAAGATGGACAGGGCTAAATCATCAGCCGTTTCATCGGTGGGGTTAGCTCCCATAAAGCGTTGAAAGTCCTTGAGCTTGATGTCAGCCCATACGCTGGGGACGTTTATTGTGCGAAGCATTGCTGGCGTGTGTCGTTTATATTCTGGATGGTGTAGAACTGCACGTCCTTATGCAGTTGCTCTGCTAATTCAGCGCATCTTGCTGGGTCAAGGTTCTTGAGTTCCTCCTCCCAATGGGCTGGGCCTTTGCACAAGATGGCGTTGTTCTCGTTTAGGAAGGGCGTGTAGGGGTGCATATCCTGCGCAATGATGCACGTCTTGGTGAAACCAGCCTCAATCGCCTTGAGGTTTGACTTGCATTTGTTGAAGGTACTCGGGGCAAGAGGTGCGATACTGACGTGAATCTGCTTGTACAACTTGCCGTAGGTGGTGTGGTCAGCCCGTTCAAACTCATTAGAAGCGTTTAGCGAGGCTTTGTAGTACTCAATGGTGTACGAGTTAAGGCCAGCCAAATTGATGCGATTGTAGGCCAAATCATCATCGTGGTGCAACGCACCCATATAACCCACGTTAAAGCCCTCTACCTTTTCAATATCTGTCCACTGCTCCCTGCGTGTGTCAATGGCATTAGGCAGTACCCAGATGGGGACGTATGGGTTCTCCTTCTGTATATGCTCTGCGAGGAATGGATTGGTCGTGTGGATTTCATCAGCAATCTTTATTGTCCATAGGATGTCGCTCGTTTTAAGAGCGTTCCTGTTGGCGTGATGGCGAGGCAATACCCACCAGTCATCAAGGTCAAGAATCAGCTTGATGCCGTACTTGTTGAGCATCGCTCTGAATGCTCGGTGATTCTTGGTGGCTACGCCCCGATTGACAACGAGGTGCGTGATAGCACCCTTGTATTTGTCCAGCTCATCAAGCTGCCCGAACTTGACCATATAACCCCGAAGCATTAGGTCTTCGTATGGTACTTGGAGTCGGTGGTAGAATACGCCACCCAGTTTGCCTGCTACAAAAATCATCGTACTGAATATCGCCCGAAGTTGGGGTTGTTTTTCTTGCTAAAGATAGCGTATCGTGCGGCATCAATAGCGTGGTTGAATGCGTCAATGGGCTTGTTCAGCAGGTTGCCGTTCTTGTCCTCTGTCCACTTGTAGTTGCGCAGCTCCTTTTCAAGGTTCTTGCTGCGTGGTGTGATGAATAGCTTGTAGCGTTTCATTATGTCAATGCCAGCGTTCACGCTATCGTTACCCTTTGCGGTGGGCTTTACGTTGAAGCCCCTGCGGTATAGCTCCTCAATAGACTTGGGTTCTGCGCTATCGGCATACACCTCACTCCTTCGGTCTACCCCCAGCGAGGTAAGCACGTTGGCAATGTCGTTGTTGGTTAGCCCTGTCTGATAGAGTAGCTCATCAAGATACAGGCATCCATCTGCTTCGTATACTGCCACGAGTGCGGTAGGGTCGTTGGTGAATCCAAAGTCCATCCCCATAGACAAGAGCCTTGCGTTAGTGGGTACGTCTGTTGCTCCAAACTGGAAGATGGTAGCACGGCTCATACCACGCTCACCCAAGCCATAGATGCGCCAGTAGTCTTCATCGGTTGTTGCGAGGCGTTCAATCTCCGCCACGATGGAGGCATCCAAGAACGGATTGTCCTTGTAGGTACTTTGTATGTACGTTACATCATCACGGGTCAGCAGGCGGTCGTAAATCCAATGGAACGCATCTGATGGGTTGTAGTCAATCCATATCTTGCCTGTGGTACGAACCAAGAGCTGAAAGAAGTCCTCCCAAGAAAGCTCGTTGGCCTCGTTGCAGAATAGGTAGTCACGTCTTGCTCCACGCTTCTTCTGCGGTTGGTCAAGCGAAATGAACTCAAAGAGGTTGCCGTTTAGGGTGTAGGTGTAATCGCTCTTGTTATGGCGAGCCTCATCGTACAAATCAAGTTTGTTCAGTATCTCAAAGAAGTCACGGTATGCGGTCATCTTGAGCGATGGGAGGGACTTACGTACAATAGAGAAGACCTTACCCTTCTCCTGCATTGCGATGACAATAAGCATCTGCAAGATGGAATAGGTCTTACCAGAACGAGAACCGCCTTGATTGACTACTATCCGTGTGGGGGCGGTGTAGTTCCTTTCAAAGAGTTCACTTGTCTTGACTTGGAGTACGGACAATCTCTACTTTAATTTGGGTGAGTTCATCTGCTGCTTCGTGTGAGTTCTCCACCCGTGCGAGCTTGGGTGTCGTGTACTCCGCCATCTTGTTCAGCAGGTCAAGTGCGCCCTTTGGGTCATCAGCAGCTACCTGCGTTAGCCATAGGGTCATATTCTCAAGGTTGGCTTCAATGAGGTTCTGGAATGCCTCACGTATTTTGTTGGTCGTTTTGTTTGCTGCTCCCTTTGGTTTGCCCGCAGGGTTGCCGCTTACTCCTTTTTCAAATGGCATTGTATGGAATTGTATAATTCAACTAAATAACCCTTTTTGACAAGTGGTGGTTGTGGACTGCCTTCAGCATCTCCTTGTGTTGGGTCTTATCTCCGTACTCGTTATGGCATTGCCTACATAGAGCCATTAGGTTTTCTATGGTGTCCGCCTGTTTGCTCCCTCCCATACCACGAGCCTCCAGATGGTGGATGTCTACCGCAGTTGCTTGACATACCTCACAGGGAATCCAGTCGGTGGTGTCGTAGCCCATTGCTTTGAGGTAGACTTTGGTGTGGTTCTTCATAGTCCGCAGTATCCTGAATCGCAAGAGTTGAAGTCATCATCAAATAGCGTATGCTGCGATTTGTGTGCTTTGATTTTTGCGTATGTTGTTTCTTTCTTCCATTGCGCTCCGTGTTGCTCCTGCTCAATGAACCAGTCAAACTTATTGGGAGCTTTGTCGCTCATATGCTTGAGGAGCATTGGGCTTCGGTGGAAGCATCCCACGCAGTTGTTCATATAGGCAAAGCGTACAGGCTTGTCTTGCCAATAGGCTTCAATGGTGTCTTTGTAGATATTGTCTTCTATCAATGGGAACTCTGCTACACGATAGGTAACGTCTTTCCATTTGTTTCGGCTCTTGCTCTTTCCGACAATTACCTTTGCGTATTCAATGCCTTCAGTTTGACGGAGCAGCATACGCTGCGCTCGTTCCTGTTCGCTCGCACGAAAGCCCATACGCATCCTCACAGGTAGTTCGGTGTTATCGTATAGCCATTGTGTGATTGGCTTCACCTTTAGTTCAGTTGTGCAGTAGCGCATCATCACGTTTGGTAGATAGCGATACTCCGTTCCATCAGGCTTTGTCCCTCTTGTGGAGGCAAGAACATCTTCAAAGGTCTTGGGGCTTATCCATTGAATCTTGCGACCTATGTATTGCTCAAGGTCAAGCATCGTGTAGATGATTTCATCTTGCTCAAGCGTTCCAATAAATTCGTGTCCTATGCGGTCGGATACTTGCTGCCTTATTGATGCATCTGGGAACAAACACTTCTCGCTATTGGTACGCACCAACGAGAATAGCTCAATGTCGGCAGGATAGTGTACCGCCATATACGATGAGGTCTTACCTCCCGATAGTGAGTTTACTGTATTCATCGCAGGGCGTTGTAGTAGCAAAGGTACGCCTCTACGCAGATAAGATTGGTTAGCCTTGTTGCTGCCTGTGCGAACATACCATCGGCCTCGTAGATGTTTTCAAAGCGTAGCTTGTTGGTCTTTGTGGGTCGGAACATAAAAGAGGCGGTGTCTATGTTACCGATTCTTGGTTGGTCGGTAGGGCGGAGCCTTCCCTCTTGCCCCCAAGTGACTATGCCAGCATTTAGATACAGGAGCGATTCAATCTGCTGGATGAACTTCGGGTGGAGGATGTTGTCATCATCCAGAAAGTATACCCAGTCGTTCTCGGTGAACTGGTCTTGGTATAGGTCAAGGAACTCGTTGCGCAGGGGGTTACCCCAATGTCCTGTCTTCTTTGAGTAATGGGTTACGTTTGCACCGCTTGGTGCTTTGTGGTCGGTAGAGGCATCCATCATCACCACCCAAGTAAAGGCGGATGGAATTGACTTGCGAATCTGTGCGAGGTTCTCTGGTCGTGAACAAGGCGTTACAATGTAGAGCATCATTTGTAGTGTTCTCCTTCGTTTCCGTTCGTTCCGATGATGTCCATCCGCTTGTTTAGTTCCTCCTCCATCAGCTCCCACTCCTGTTGTGCTGCGTGCATAGCGCAGGCACGAACTTGGCGCATCTGCTCACGCTCCCATTGCTTTGCTGCGTAGCGTTCAAGATAGGTTACCCACATACGAGCAGCGACTGCTTGGCGTTGGGGTTTAAACGGATAGGTGCTGCGTAGCCTCGCCATTGCGATACGCATAAATTGCTCTCTCATAGGGTTAGTTCGTTTTCGTTTAGGATGCGGTGTAGGGTGTTGCGAATCTTCTCATACGTTTCGTGTTCCATATCGGGCATTGAATCAGGAGCGTACTTGGTTAAGGCTCGCAGCTCGTTATCCATTACCCACATAGCGTACTTCCATTTAGCTCCATTGACTGCATCTTGGAACTCCTCTTGCTCATCGGGTAGGTTGTATACGAGTGTTGCTTTCATTTCCGTAAGGCTTTAATAAATCCACGAACGAATCCAATACCAAAACTAATTGGCGCAGGAGAGAGTACCCAAAGCCAAGACCAATCAATAACGGAGGTCAGTTTGAGCGTGACAAACAATGCGGTCAATAGGATTACAAATAAGTTGTTTTTCATTTCTATCTTTATTTATTTTCCACCACTTAACCGCAGGCGGATACTCGGTTTTCATTTCTCGTTGGTGTTAAATGATTTCGTTTCTTGAACCATATGCAGAGCAAGAGTCATATATCCCTTCACTCGTTCGGCCTTGTCTTCTGATTCCTGAATCGCTTGGAAGGTATCGCATCCGCTGCAAGAGCCATAGGCAACTGAAGTGAAGATGTAGTCAGTCAATTCGGGTTCGTATACATTGCTGCACAAGATGAAGATTTGATTTCCCTGATATTCTCCATCATCAATCTTTACAAACCTGTTCCAATTCCATTCGTTGAAATTAGTTAATTGTGAGTAGGTTTTCTGTGGCTTTGTTACGACCGAGCGAAACAGAGTCTCATAGATGTCCTGATAAGAGTTAGGCTCGTTCTTAGTTAGCCATTGCTCAAGGAGATGCTTGCGCTCCTCCCATTGTTTGACGTAGTGTAGTATCATATTGTTGGTTTTAAAGGGGTCGTATCCGACTCCTTATAACTCTCCGAAGATGGTGTAAGAGTCCAAGTCCTCACCCAAGATGAAGAACTGCTTGTACAGTTCAATTGCCTCAAGCGTTTTGCGTTCGCCTTCTGCTACAAACTCGGGAGTGATGGAGTAGATACCCACATCCAAGCTCGCCTTGTCAATAGCGATGAAGTAGAACTTGTCAATCGGCACACCAAACAACCGAGTGTAGATGAACGCCTGTACATCGTAGCCGTACTTCTTTGCCGAGTAAGGGAATGCTCGTAGGTCAGTGGTGGTCTTTAGGTCAGCCAAGAACCCATCAGCAATGATGTCTGCCTTTGCTCTGAATGGCATCCCTTCTATCATACCGATTGCTGGTTGCTCAAACTCGCAGCCTTGAATCATTGACAAAAAGTATTCGTTGCGAAGTAGGGCATCAGCAATGCGTTGTGCTTCATCCATCTCCTTACGGGTGCAGATGTTGCGTTGGCCTTTTGCTTCCTGCCACGCCTTTGCGTTCTTGCTTTGCACCTCAATCACGTTGTACTCCTCCACACGATGCGGCTCAAGAGCCATCAGGTGAACGAGCCTACCTACCGAGAAGGCATCAGAATCCTCGCTGCCGTACTTGGTAACGTAGTGGTAGGTCTTCGGTGAGGTTAATAATAATTTACAAGCTGAAGATGACAGGGCATTCTTTGACAGGTTGCCGTAGTAAAAGTCATCATCGTGCATCTTGGATTTGATGGTTTCTAAATCCCAAGTGCTGCCATCAAGTAGTTCTATGATTTTCATTGTTGATTGGTTTTGAATAAAGGTAAACAATTTTTTGCAACTGCCGACACAACATCTACCGTTACTGCGTTTCCACATTGCTTGTAGCGTTGGGTGTTGCTCATTGGCTTTACTACACCATCGTAGTTGCCAAAGGCGGTATGGTCATCGGGGAATCCCTGTAAGCGTTCGCATTCAATGGGCGTGAGCCTTCGGATGCGGTAGCCATCAAACATCCGTAGAGAGTTATGGTGTGGTTCAGTGAGGGTTGGTGATTCGCTTCTTGCTACACGATTGTACAAATCAAGAGCTTGCGGTTCTCCTTCTATCAAATCACTGTTCTCTATTGTTTCGTTTAAGGCTTTGCTTGTGTAGTTTGTTTTGATAATCAAATCACTTTTGCCCTGATTCAGGGCAGGAACAATTCCATCGGCATCGTATACTCGGTCTTGCTGATATGGTTGCGTTCCGCCATTGGAATCACGCCTTGTGCCGATTTGCTTTACCTTCAAGTAATCTCCGTCAGATGGCTGCTTATAATATCCAGCGACAAGCGTAGAGGCATTTGTGCCTTTCTTCTCGTTGCCTCGCTTGTCTATTACTTGTGGAGCGAGTTCACGTTCACCGATATACGTTCCGTTTGATCCGCTATCATATCTTGCGAGGATTGTATTGGCTTGTAGGTATTGTCCCTGTAACTCATTAGCCTTTCGGTTGTTTTCTCCGATAGGAAATACTCCTCGCCAATCTCCCCCTGTGGTTGTAGAATATCCGACAAGGTATATCCGCTCTCTATTTTGGGGTAGAAACCAACTTGTATTAAGCAGTTGCCATTCAAGTCTATAACCCCCAATGTTGGTAAAGGCTTGGATAATTGCCCAAAAGTCTGCGCCATCATTTGAGGAGAACGTGCCTTTAACATTTTCCCACACAAATACACTTGGTCGGCATTCGCTAATAAGGCGGATTGCTTGGAGGACAAGAGAACTTCTTTCTCCTTCCATCCCAGCTCGTTTTCCTGCCAATGAGAAATCTTGGCAAGGACTTCCAAAAGTGATGAGGTCAATTCGGGGAAGGTCTGCTCCCCGAACATTTGTAACTGATCCGACATAAGTAGAGGTTGGGAATTGATGTTTGTAAACTGCAATAGCGTGTTGGTCTATCTCCGAGAAGTAAGATGTGACTTCATATCCTGCTCTCTCAAAGCCAAGATGGAATCCACCGATTCCGCTGAACAGGTCAAGTTGGTTAATTTTCATATAACGTATCAAAAAATTCTTCTTCTGACTTGCCTGAATCGTGCTGCACCTTACCCAAGAAGTAGGCTGATTGGATTGTGTTGCGCTCAAAGTGAAGAAAAGCCTCCTTCGTTGCATCGCTAAATTCGGGATGGTTCTCAAAGAACACGGTGAATGGTGTTTTCATTTTAGTATTCATCTGCGGCTACGGACGTTGCCCAATTAATCCACTTGTAGTACAACTGCATATCCATCTTGGTAGGTGGGTTGCTGATGTGAGAGGTAGGGTAGCTCGTGGTATTGGTGTAGCCATCCTCGTTGTAGGATTCCTCCTTGTACTCAATAATCATTTCGTATGTGTACATCTTCATTGGCGATTCGTAGCCAAGCCATTCCGCAAGGTATTCTTGGTCGGTTCCTGCTTCTACGGCATCCCAATACGCTTGCGGCATCTCGTGAGAGTCCTCAAGCCACATCTGAAGGTCATCAATTTCAAATAGCATTACAGTCCAGCAATTAGTTCAACAATAGCCATTGACCCCATAAGGCAGCCAATGATAACGATAGAGGCAATGAGCTTCGCAAAGAAGACCTTGACTTGGTGTGCAGATATTTGTTTCATTTTGATTGGTTTTAAATGATACCCAAATGTACGCAAAGCGTTCACGCCCACAACACTATGGGCAAAATGGATATTTATTGCATAAAAAAGAGGGCTATTTGCCCTCCTTCCATTTGGCGTAGCAGATTGCTAACGCCTGTTCTGTTGATTCAGCTTCGCCTGACGTTACCTCCATACAACGCTGGATGTAGTCAGCCTGCTTCTCACCTGCTTTGGGTTCTGGTATTGGCATAGAAAATACATTTAGATTTAGGAACACGATAGAACTCATCCAAGCCATTGCGCTCGGTTGTTGCTATCGTTTTTATTTCACGGTACTCCTCCTTGTAGATTTCATACGAATGGGCAATCAGTATGGCTTCGGTTTCTGCACACACAATAGCATACCAGAAGTCACCGTACTTTTTCTTCCTACCCAAGAAGCTAACCGAATCAAACTTAAAGGACTCCTCATCGGTGAACGGGTAGCCGTGCTTCACCTCCACCTCAAAGCTCATCAGCTTGTCGGCTTTGGTATCAAGCACCACAATGTCCACCTTGTAGTCCTCCTTCTCCTTGTCAAGGATGGTGAAACGTGAGCCGTATGACTTGAGCCAGCGCAGCAGGACCTCCTTGCCCCAATCATCGTTGCGGTCATAGGATGCCTGCACGAACTTTCTGGCCTTAAACTTCATACGCTGCGTGGAGTTCCGTAAGGTTGTTTATCCACTTTGCCCACAACTTGGGTGAGCAGGTGCAAGGCACTACATACTTGTGGCGGAATACCCGTGCGTGAATCTGGGCTATCTGCTCACGCTGGGCGTAGGTGAGCTTGCGCTGACCGATGATAGTACCGATGAACTCGTACTCCTCCTTTGTCAAGCACTCTGGGTTGTGGATGGGGAATAGCTTGTTGAGCTTCTCCTTACGGGCATCGCATCCGCAGTCCACGCCTGTTGCTTCGCTAAACCATTCTACCGCTGCTTTGATTCCTGTGGCTTCGGTGATGTTTTCAATCACATCCCCCAGACCTTTCGGCTTCCTTCCACGCTTGGTAGGTTTCTTCGGTTCGTTCTCGGAGTTCATCTTTTGCTATTTTTAGGGTGTTGCGTAATGAATCACGG
>Ga0222712_10001605_pt1 | contig 27378 bp, 36 predicted proteins | sample C33_657DmetaG_FD_165043 | JGI IMG/M metagenome (GOLD analysis project Ga0222712, IMG submission 165043) | Estuarine water microbial communities from San Francisco Bay, California, United States - C33_657D | ecosystem: Environmental > Aquatic > Marine > Unclassified | place: USA: California... | reverse complement strand
CATAGAGAGGAGCTAGTAGCCAGCGGCCACCGAAGAGAACCTTTTCTACAACCTCTTCAATATGAAACTCGTTATCGTCCTCAACGAATGAATCACTTTTCTTCCTAGCCATCGTGTGCTCTGCCTTCTGCTCGTCTAGCCCAAGAGGCAAGAATAATTGATGAGCGTCAAAATCAACAGGGTTAGGCGGGCTAACTGGTCATTCTTCACCATGACCAAATCGACTATTCATCTGGTGGCCGCCCCATCTGTCCTAGTAGCCTTGCCGGTATGGGGCTTCGCTTTCGTCGATCGATGAAGATCCTCCCGGGCATTCGCTTAACTTTCGGCAAAAGCTCTATTGGAATATCGGCAGGGGTACCTGGTGCGCGCGTAAGTCTTAACTCGCGCGGACGCGTCACTGGATCTGCAGGTATTCCAGGCAGCGGTCTCTATTGGACCGAAAGTAAATCAATTAAGAAAAAGCGTGGAAAAAGTAAATCGCCTCGCAATGTAGCAAGTACTCGAACAGAAGAGACGATCGTTGATGACGAAGTCTTTGTTGAAGATGTACTTATTCCGCCTACGCAGGCCTTGGATGCTCCGTTATCTTCGCAACGTCAACCTGCTAAATCTCATATTTTTTCAAGCAAGGAAGAGAAAGCACTCAGCGCACTTTTTCATGATATTTACGGAGACCAGGAAGCTAATCCACCAGCTCTTGTCTTTGAGAAAACGCGTGCCGTTGCACAAGAACATCCTGAATTGGCACTTGCAATGCAGGCTATTCAGGTTTTACATGGCAGCACAAATGAAGCACTTCAGAAGGAATCCTTCGTTTTAGCCGATCAACTCTGGCCACAACGTGATGCCCTTTTTGCAAACCCTCTTGTTCAAAAGTATTTTGCTGGCATTACACCTGGCGTCATGATTACACCAGGAATTTTTGCCAACGAGCGATACAACATGAAAGCACTTGGCCTTATCTATGCCGAGATTTTGCAGGTCCAAGGTAATTACGCCAAAGCGCTCGAAGTCGTTGAGGCAATTGACTCAGATCAGATGACAGCGATATCGGTAGCGGATTTGGAAATTGCCCTACTGAAATTCGATGATGCCATAGCAACTACAGAAGATATTGAAAATGAAGATGATGCCACCGCGATGCTCTTAGTTTTACGCGGGATCGCATTCCGTGAAAAAGGATTCTTTGACGCTTCCCTTGAATGCTTGAAGCAGTCCGTAGCTAAGCGATCCCGATCAGAAGGAATCCTTAATCGCGGCTTATGGGAGCGCTCATTCACTTACGAGCGCATGGGAAAAGTGGCGTTAGCAAAGAAAGATCTAGAGAAAATTATGGCTCGTGAACCGTCCTACTCAGGTCTTAACGAACGTTTAGCGCTTCTTAACGCTTAATCTGATGGCCCTGAATTCACCTTATCCCGGAAGTACGATAACCCCATGAAGAGAAGCGGACTCATCGCAGGGCTAATCATCATCGCCCTCACAGCCGGTTCTGTAATTGCGTTTGGAAAATCGTACGCGCGAGATATCTATACATACGACTGCGAAATTCTCGAACAGCGTCCAGAGCAATTAACAAAATATTGCGCGGATGGCGGTGTAATTATCTATGACATCGTATGGAAGAGCTGGGGCTATAACGGGGCCGAGGGCACGGGAACGTACTCGGAAAATCTCTGCGAACCTAATTGCGCAGAAGGGCAACGGGTTCAAGAACAGGTTGACCTCTATCTCAGTGGCATAGAAGTAATCGAAGGCAAGCGCGTGCTGCGATATCTCTCTGTAAATACCCGAGATGGAGCCTTACTTCCTAATGGAGAGTCTTATGATAATTGGGATGTAGCAGAATTCGCAGTGACAATGAAGGAATTTGAGACCAATGGCTAATTTGACACCAAACGCCGCACGTCGTGCCGGCTACGCACTTCATGTACTTACCGCAAGTGGTGCAGTCATCGGAATGCTTGCCCTGCAAGGTGTTGTCGATGGCGAAATCCGAATTGCACTTCTCTGGATGATTGCCTCTCAAATTCTTGATGGTCTAGATGGACCAATTGCACGTGGCTTAGACGTTGAGATTCACGCACCACTCATCGATGGTCACATTCTTGATCTCGTTGTTGATTATGTAACCTGCGTGGTAGTTCCTGTGGCATTTATGCTCAACTTTGGGATGCTTCCTGAAAGGTATGAAGCACTCATTGCCGGATTTATTTTTTTAACTTCAGCCTTGTGGTTTGCACGTTCTGATCTTGAAACTGATGATCATTGGTTCAACGGTTTCCCTGCCGTTTGGAACTTGGCTGTTCCAACATTCCTGGTCTTTGATCTGACGCCAACCGAAGTTGCGATCTTCACTTTAATTCTTGGGATGTCACAGCTGACCTACTTTAAGGTTCCTCACATCGTTCGAGTTGATCAATTACGTCGGATCACGCTGCCATTTGGAATGATTTATCTGGGCAACCTAACGTACCTGTCATGGACATATTCCAAAGTTACAGGCGTACAGAGCAATCCTGTCAGCGACATTATTTTGGTTGCCTTTCCAGCCTACATCTTTATCTTCGGTGCCTATAAGACATGGTCGGGTAAGAAAAGAGTTTAGTTTTACGCTCTATTTTCGAAGCGACAAATAGAGGCTCTCGAAATATCCTAAGCCTGTGAAACGCACCCTCATGCTTCTTCTACTGATCAATTTCCTGGGAAGCACCTCTGCGCAAGCTCACCAACCTGTTGTACTTCTAAATACCGACACCACAGCCGCTAAAGGACCGTTGTTGTTAGATGGAACAATCTCCTTTGCAGTCCGTGCATCTTTTACAAGAGCAGGAGAGAAGAAAGCTTTCAGGGCAGATTTTAAAGCAGGCGATGCACTTGCCGTTCAATATTTAATCGTTGATAAGAAACCTGAAAACACGTTAAAGAGTACAGTGCTGCCTCAACTGGTAATCACTTCACCATCAGGAAAATCACTAACACTTAAATTTACAGAGCGTGTAAAGTTCTATGAACCATATGGAAAAACAAACTACCTCTATCTTTCTCGCTACAGCACAACTGCGGAAGCGGGCACCTATAACTTTACTTTGACGGCACGGGCAAAATCTTCTGTAACAATCGCAGTGGGAGAACGAGAAGTGCCTGGCGAAGTTATTCGCGGGATGCGACCTTCTGCAACGCCGACAGCTACGCCGTCCCCAACTCCGACAGCTACGCCGTCCCCAACTCCGACAGCTTCGCCGTCCCCAACGCCAACTGCCTCGGCAACACAGGCTGGTTACACAATGGCGGATGTGAAGAAAGCTAATTCACGAGCGAAATGCTGGAGTGCAATTGATGGAAATGTCTATGACTTGACCGCCTGGATTTCGAGTCACCCAGGCGGCGCATCAGCAATTACATTCTTATGCGGCATTGATGGAAGCAACGCCTTTAAAGCTCAACACGAGGGACAAGGGAAACCCTCAATGCGTCTGTCGCAATACTTACTCGGACCACTTACTTCTTGAGTATTTTTAACGGGGAGTTACTCGAAATCCCCGCCACGACCAGTAATACGCGGTCCTCTCTTGGATGGGCGATCAAAGCGCGTGACAATAATGAGAACTACGAAAGCGTAGATCGCGACAATTACAACCTCGACCACTATTTATACGCCTAGGACTGCCCACACAACAAGTGCGAACATTGCGATTCCAAATAAGACGATTGCGATTGCTGAAAGTGATAGCAATCCACGAGAGTCTGCGATCTTGGCAGAAAGAGCAGAAGGGTTGGTAACTCTACGAAGATCAACCATCAGCGCTTCACCTTCGCGTACTGCTGCATACTGACTGATGATTGCAAGAATTCCAGTGATCGCTGCGACTCCAAGAGCGAGATACTTCGCTGAGTCAGCTGCATCTGCAAAAACTCCGAGTGATGCTAGAACCATAATTCCAATGAGCACTAGGGCAGGTGCTATCTGTGACTGAATGATCTGGGAACGCATGTGATTCCATTGCTTGAGTAGTGACTTCTCGTCCATTGAAGGCCTCCGTGATTAACTTAATCCACTCTGGATTTTGTAAGAGGTTAAGGCTTCTGGGGAGGAAGTTCTACTCCAAAATCGAGAATTTGAGGTTAATTCTCTACTCACACATTACCCATTAAGCGTCATAGACTCAGATCCATGTCCGGATCAATTGCACTCGTTGGTTCGGGCGAATACCTGCCAGCAATGGCTGGCCTCGAGAAATCATTAATTGATGATGCTCTGGCGCTAGGCAAGAAACCCACCTACATTCAAATTCCGACTGCTGCAGGTCGTGAAAGCCAAGATCGCCTAGATTACTGGCGCGAACTCGGGAAAACTCAAGCGGAGAGATTAGGTGTTGAACAAGTTTTTCTTCCGATCTATAACCGTGAAGGCGCACTCAATCCCGTCTTTGCAGAACTGATCAATGACTCTGCACTGATCTATTTATCGGGGGGAGACCCGCACCATCTTGCGGAAAGTCTTCGCGATACTCCGGTCTGGCACTCCATCGTTAAGAACCGGAACTCAGGAACTTCGTTGGCGGGATGCAGCGCAGGTGCAATGGTCTTGAGTGCGCACGTTCCAAACTTTCGCATGCTCAAACGCGAACCAACGCCGGGACTTTCTCTGCTTCCTGATATTCGAGTAATCCCACATTTCAACAAATTCTTTAAATGGATTCCAGATAGTGCAGCAACTGTTTTACTGCATGCACCAGATGATCAGATAGTTCTGGGAATTGATGAACTCACGGCACTAGTTAAACGCCCAACTCAATCAACATGGAAAGTTCACGGTCAAGCCAAAGTCCATGTTCTTAAGGGCTCACCAACGCATGCATATCGCGATGGCGAAGAGATTAACTTCACCGCTGGTAAGGTCCAACCATGACCCAGCGGCAAGAGTTTCGATTGTTAGAGAAATTCAATGATTTCGAGATTCGCGAGTATCTACCTTGCGTTCTTGCTGAAGTCAGAGTTTCGGCTGATTACTCCTCTGCTTCTAGCGCTGCATTTAGCTACCTCTTCAAGTACATCTCAAAAGGAAATCGTGCGCAAGAAGCAATCGCGATGACTGCCCCTGTTATTGCAGCCCAGCGCGGGGATCAAGCCAGCGAGAATGAATGGTTTGTTTCATTTGTAATGCCTTCAGGAAGTCGTTTTGGGCATCTGCCGCAACCAAATGATCCTCAAGTGATCTTGCGGGAACTTGATGCGGAGATTTGCGTCGCTAAATCTTTTCAGGGCAGGGCAACCGATCAACTCACCAAGAAGAAAACGAAAGAACTTCGGATCGCAGCTGACAAAGCTAACTTGAAGCTCTCAGATGAGACGAGAATCTGCCGCTTTGACCCACCCTTTAAACCAGGCTTTCTGCATTACAACGAAATCGTCATTCCAATCAGCAAGACCGACTAGTCCAAACTAATAATCACTCCAGAGGGCACTTCCCATTCAGCTTCGGTACGATTCTGCTTACAACTTTAACGAGAGAAGGAAATTATGGGCGCTTGTACCTGCACATACACCAGAGATGAAGAGAAGAACTGCGACGGAACACACAAGGTTGTTAAGGCTGTAAAGGCTGAGATGGCTGAAAAGCTTGAAGCTAACGGCTTTCCTCACGCTGCAGAATTTGTGAAGAACAACTAGTTCTATAAGCAGATGAAGCGCCAGGCGATTACATGGATCGTCATTATTCTTGCATCTCTCGCACTTGGCCTTTTTGTAGAAGCACGTGCAAGTGCCACTCTAGGCAAACCACAATTAGAGATCTCTAGTGTTGATATACCGCGCTCACATGTTCAATCCTCTAATGGAGAACGTGGGGCAGCAATAACCTCACTAAGTGATGGTCGGTACCTCTTGGGTGGAGGCAATAATGGCTTTGTGCTCTATCTCTTTGACCCAGCCAATGGCAGCGAGAAAATTCTCGGAAAAGTAGAGAACTACACTCAACGATTTGATGATTCGCGCTTTGCCATCACTGACATCGGAATTCTTTCACAAAGCGCTAACCGAGTAGATGCCGTTGTGTCGTACCCACGTTATGACAAAACAAGCGATTGCGTAAGCGTGGTACTCGGGGCCTATCAAATTGATCTAGGAGCAAAACCATCGGTCAAACGCACCGCAACTTGGTTTACCAGCAAGCCCTGCGTCCCAATTAGCGCTGTACAACACGCAGCAGGCCGGATAGCGGTCATCAATAAGTCAAGTGTGTACATGACGGTGGGGGATTTGGGTTTTACCAAAATTAATCAAGTAAATACGCGACAGGATCTTGGCTCTGTCTTCAAAATCAGTAAATCTAAAGTTGAGAAGATTTCACAAGGCCATCGCAATCAGCAGGGGATTCTTTCAATTGGAAAGGATCTCTACATTTCAGAACACGGTCCACGTGGAGGCGATGAACTCAATCTGATCATACGCGGCCAAGATTATGGATGGCCGGCAGTTTCCTACGGTCAACCGTATTCATCAGGAGATTATATAAAGCCTGGCTTAACCGGGAGCCACGAAGGATTTACCAAACCACTTACCTATTGGGTTCCATCAGTTGCACCAACAGAGCTTGTTCAACTACCAATCAACTGGGGCTCATGGTCATCTCAGATTGTTATGGGAACTTTGCGCGAAGAGTCACTGATATTCATCCAGTTAACTAATCGCACTACAGTAGGTGAGATCAGCACAGTCAACGTCGGCGAACGCATTCGCGATCTTGAAATCAACAAAGATGGCCAGATTATTGCCACCACAGACAGTGGCAAATTACTCGTGATTACACCAGCTTAGTCTTCAGCTACCATCCCTAAGACATCAAAGGAGAAACTATGAAGCCAGAAACACAACTCGGTCGTCAGCTGCAAACCTTTAACAGAATTGCTGGACTCACACACCTGATCCAGGGCATCACACTCGCCTTGATTCTCAACGCCGAGACCACAATACCGGTTATCACTCGATTCTTCGACGAAACCTCTGATGGCGTGATGCCTGTAAGCAAGACACTCTTTGAATTCCCGATCGCACTGATTGCCCCAATTTTTCTTCTTCTCTCTGCAGCAGCACACCTGTTTATCTCATCCCCATATTATGTTCGCCGCTACGAGCAGAATATCGAGAAGGGAATGAACCCAGCACGCTGGTGGGAGTATGCAATGAGCTCCTCATTAATGCTTGTTGTTCTTCTCATGCTCGGTGGCCTCATTGAGCTCTCATCAATTGTCTTTATCTTCTTCCTTAACTTCATTATGAACCTTATGGGACTAATGATGGAGAGATACAATCAACTGACGGAGAAGATAAGTTGGCTTCCATTTAATATCGGAGTCCTCGCAGGAATCGTCCCTTGGATCATGGGCGGTCTCTACTTCTGGGTATCAACAAGTAACATCGCCGATTCAATCCCGGTCTACGCGCAGTTCGGATTCCTCCTCACCTTCCTCTTCTTCAACAGCTTCGCGATCAATATGTGGCTGCAGTACAAGAAGGTAGGTAAGTGGAAGATCTACGCATATGGAGAGAAGGCCTACATTGTGTTAAGCCTTGTATCAAAGTCAGCTCTTGGCTGGATTATCGTGCTTGGAACGTTGGGTATTTAAATCAACATATCGTGACCGGGCAGTGAGAGCTCGCTGAACAAGGTTTCATCTGACCAGTCACCCGGTCTCGTAGGCTCCTATCAGGCGCGCATAAAATCCTTGGGAATCATCGGTAAACCTACTGGAGTTGATTATCGAGCCCACCCAAGGAGTCCAGTGCTTATTCAATCGAAGGCAAGAGTCCGCACATTTTTAGTCGTCCTGATTGCGATTTTTTCTCTAAGTTCCACAATGGTGCCGACCTCAGCGATAGACCTCGGCGCAAAGGCAAAGTACATCATCTCAGTCACACCAACAGCTAAGGCTGCCGTAGAGGCTGCCGTGGTGAAGGCTGGCGGAAAAGTTCAATCGCGCTATAACTATGTCTTTGATGGCTTCACTGTTGAACTTCCAAAGCTTGCGGCAAGTGCTCTTTCTAGGATGCCAAATATCCTAACTATTGAAGAAGACCGCGACGTACTTGGATTGGCCATTCAAAACACACAAACACCCACCCCATCTTGGGGAATTGATCGTATTGATCAGCGCGAGAAAGTCGGATTGCCGGGATCAACCAGTGCTTATGGATATCGCAGTGCAGGCGCAGGGGCAACTATCTATATCGGTGATACTGGAATTTATCCGCATAGTGATTTAGCTGGCCGTATCTCTGATTCTGGATATTCATCGATCAACGACGGCAATGGCACAGTAGATTGCAATGGCCACGGAACACATGTCGCCGCAACGGCTGCAGGTACGAAATATGGAGTAGCCAAGAATGCTCGCGTAGTTCCTGTTCGCTTGTTGAACTGCGCTGGCAGCGGACAGTATTCAGGAGTTATTGCAGCACTCGATTGGATTTTAAGTCCTGAGAATCCAAATCCGAAAACCCAAGCAGTATTGAACTTGAGTATTGGTGGATCTGCCTCGGCTGCTATGAATGCGGCGATTCTCCGTTTAACTAATGCTGGAATCACAGTTGTTGCTGCAGCTGGAAATGAAGCGACCGATGCATGTACACGCTCTCCAGCGGGTGCGCCAAGTGCGATCACAGTCGGTGCAACTACCTCTGCTGACGTACCTGCCACATACTCAAATCAAGGCAGCTGCGTTGATATTTTCGCACCAGGATCAGGCATTGTTTCGGCTTGGATTGGTGATCCCGACATTACATACACTGCAAGCGGAACATCGATGGCAAGCCCTCATGTTGCGGGTGCTGCTGCTGTTTACTTGGGGCTAAACCCTGGTGCATCTGTGGCTCAGGTTGCTAGCTACTTGGACGCTGAATCAACCAAAAATGCACTCAGCAACTTGAAAGTTTCGACAGTCAACAAGTTTTTATATGTATCTCCAACTGACGGTGGAGCCCCTATCGTTCCTCCTGTTGTTGCCCAGAGAAGTATTACAAATATTACACATCAGTCCGCTGATGTATTGATTGATGTGAACCCTGGGTTTGCAGCGACAACCTTGAGTTTTGAATACGGAGTCGATCCCACATTTGCCACAAAATTATCGGCACCAGTTGTCCCTGGTGTTATTGAAGGACCAACTCCAACAACTGCAACGGTGAACCTAACTGGATTAAGCGCATCTGTGACATATTCATTCCGAATTATTGGTGTCAATGAATCAGGTCGCACAGTAAGTGAGATTGGTTCATTTACGACTCTTGCGCCTCCAAAGATTGCACCAACAGCCAGTGTTTTGCAGGCAACAGATATCACCGCATATAGTGCAACTCTTAATGGCAGCGCTCAGGCTGGCAATGATTCAACAAAAGTGAGTTTTATGTATGGAACAGATCCAGAGTTCAAGCTAAACACCAACAACATTGCCGCAAATCCATTTATCTTAGGCACTGGCAATACTGTGCAAAACCTTACTTTGAGTGTTTCTTTCCTTGATGGTGGCAAGAAGTACTATTACAAGGTTGTTGCAATTAATTCGACAGGCACGACACATTCATCAGTGATGACTTTTGATACTCCGGTAGCGCCAGGGTTGCCACCTACAGTTGTGACTTCGGCGAACCCAGTAAGTAGGGCAGTCTCGACGGCTGCTTTTGAGGGCGTCGTTAATCCAAAGGGACAGACAACAAACGTAGAGTTCATTTACGGTGGGGAAAAGTCGCTCACGATCGGCACGACAAAGGTTGCGATCGCAGAGAGTCCAATAACGGGCGAAGCAGATGTGAAAGTGATTGCAAAGCCAAAGGGATTACTTCCTGGAAAGGGATATTACTTCCAATTTATTGCACGCAATGCTTCTGGAATGACAAAGAGTGTCATCTACTTCGCAATTATGAATCCAGAAGCCCCAGCAATCCACAGCTCCTACGCAAATAGGAATTTAGCAAATGGGATCACGCTCAATTCATTGCTCAATCCAATGGGAAGCAATACGTATCCATTCTTTATCTATGGAACTGATCCAGCTCTGGCCACAGGTACAACAATGGTTGCCGCCTTTCCGAAGGCAGTCACTGGCTCTTCGAATATCACGGTCAATTTAGCGGTTACAGGCCTGACATCGAATACTCGTTATTACTTCCGAACCCGAGTGCTTCCGTACACAGGACCATCAACTGGTATCGAGATTTTGGGTCCAATCCAAACCTTCGAAACTTTACGAGTGGCTACACCTACACCTACACCTACACCTACACCTACACCTACACCTACACCTACACCTACACCTACACCTACACCTACACCTACACCTACACCTACACCTACACCTACACCAGTGGATGAAGCGATGGTCGTTACACCATATATATCTAGTTCTCAAGTTCGCAATTCACGTTTGAGTTCTGTTGCTGGACTGAATTTAGTAAGTAAGCAGTCATACTTATTTGTGGCCTCAACACTCTTTGCTAGTGGAAAGAACTTCGGACTTCTAAGTCTGGGTCACCTACTTGAAGTCACCTCTCAAACGCCGGCAATCTGTACCGTAACTGGTGAGCAAACATGGGATCGTGGAAGTATCTACACCAGAGCAACTGTCAATACACTTACAACTGGAACTTGTACTGTCGTATGGAGGTTCCCAGGTGCTAAAGGTCGTGCAGCGACATCAACGACCATGAATGTAGCTATCACTAGGTAGAATCAGCTTATGCGAAAAGTACTTGTGGTCCTCATCGCAGTATCACTGGTTGCTATTGCACCTGCTCATGCAACTGTGAAAACTGGAGCGAAGTGCATGAAGCACAAGGCAACGACTACTACAAAAGGCATGAAATACACATGCATTAAAAGTGGAAGCAAACTCGTCTGGAGTAAAGCGGTGCCAGTAAAGCCACCCTCTGATTTAAAACAGGGAGTCTGTCCCACGATGGCAGCTGCCGATAAAGATCCTGGTATCAGCCAAGTTCGAGCTAATACTTTGGTCGGGATGAATGAAGCCCAGGCTGTTGAATGCGCAGCAAGCCTTAGATGGCAGATACGAGTTGGACAGCGAGACGATGAGTCCTTTATGCTCACAAAAGATTTTCGAGTAGATCGCGTAACTATCAAAGTAATGCAGGGTTTTGTCACCAAGGTAGACATTGGTTAAAACTAGTTACAGTCAAAATTCTGACCGTTGAAATAGCGAACTTGAAGATTTGTCAGTTCAGACAAATTAAACAGTTCTCCCGCGTTCTAACGACATCGGCCAATCAATTTTGTGGCCAAGTTTCTCCGAAGCCATAAGTGCCCATCTCGGATTACGAAGCATCGCGCGGGCTAAGAAAACTGCATCTGCTTCACCGCTAGCGATGATCTGTTCGGCTTGTTCGGGTTCGGTGATTAGCCCTACTGCAGCTGTGGGAATCTTGGCTTCAGTACGGATTGCAGTGGCAAATGGGACTTGGAAGTTTGGCTTGGCATCAATTTTGGCGTTATGGATCGCGCCACCTGATGAGACATCGATGAGATCGACTCCGAGGGTTTTGAGTTGAGCGCAGAGTTCGACTGAATCAATCAGGTTCCATCCACCATCTGCCCAATCCGTTGCAGAGATTCGCACAAATAGTGGCGTGGTCGCAGGGATTGCTGCGCGTACAGCCGTAGTCGTTTCAAGTAGAAAGCGGATGCGGTTTTCAAAGCTGCCACCGTATTCATCGCTGCGATGGTTCATCAGCGGTGAATAGAACTGATGCATCAAGTATCCGTGCGCGGCATGGATTTCGATGACATCAAATCCAACCTTTACTGCGCGTGATGCTGCATCGGCAAAGTCGTTAGTGATTTGGTGAATCTCATCAATCGTTAACTCGCGGGGGACTGGGTATCCCTCGAACGCCGTTGCAGATGATGAGACTGCTTGCCATCCACCTTCTTCAATAGATGCGATGCGGTGGTCATCCCATGGACGCATGGTTGATGCTTTGCGACCTGCGTGAGCTAATTGAATTCCCATCTTCACGTTCATTGAATGCGCAAAGTCGATCATTGGTTTAAAGCTCATCGCGTGCGCATCAGCTTCGATTGATGGACAGCCAATAGAGATGCGACCTTGCGAGGTAACTCCAGTTGCTTCGACCATGATCATTCCGGGTGCACCGGTGGCAAGTGCGCCAAGGTGCGCGCTATGCCAGGGGCCGACGTGCCCATCGGTGGCCATGTATTGGCACATAGGTGAGACCCATACGCGGTTTTGGAATTGGGTATCGCCGATTGTCATTGGCGTAAAAAGTGCGCTCATGTGGCGATCTTACTTCTTATCCAATTGCACTGCTGCGTAGGCTTTAATTGATACATGGAGCTAATCCGCAAAGGTTTTCAAGTAATTCTAGGTGGCGCACTGATCTATGCCGGAATTACGCACCTAACGACCAATCGCACTGAGTTCCAAGCACAGGTACCAACCTGGGTTCCACTCTCTGCCGACTTCGTTGTTCTTGCATCCGGAGTAGTTGAAATCGCACTCGGCATCGCACTTGCCTCTCTGCAATATCGCCGTCAAGTTGGATGGATTACTGCGGCATTTTTTGTTGCAATTTTTCCCGGCAATATTTCTCAGTATGTAAACGGCATCGATGCTTTCGGCTTAGATACCGATCAAGCTCGCCTTACACGTCTCTTCTTCCAACCAGTGTTGGTGCTGTGGGCGTTGTGGGGGACTGGGGCGTTGACTCGAAGGAATCAATCTTTTCGCCCGATCAAAAGGTAATCGAACTTTTTGACCATTCAAAAGCTCCATGGCAACCGGTATCTGCCTCTGAGAAGGATTATTCTCCGTCAGAGACAATTAACGGGGAGTATGACGCATGGATGCATTGCGGAAAAAGGTTGTTTCAGTTGCACTAGCACTTCCTCTCCTGCTTGTGGGTTGTTCAAGTTCGGACTCCAGTAGCGAGTCATTTGACGATCCCTTCACTGATTTTTCAGACCTTTTTCAAGATTCAGCAAACGTCTCATCCGTCAAAGATGCCTATCTCAATTCATGCCCTACGGCCACATTGGGAGAGATGGCTGATGCGTTCATGTCTGGTCCAAGCTGGACAGATTTCCCATCAGATTCCGGTGGCACAGTTGTTGAGCTCACAGGTGAAATCTCTTATGACGGTTATCCATCAACAGCACTCATACAATTCGATCTGAGTGGCGGTTCGTTCGAAGCAAGTTATTTAGGCATAAACGATGTGGATCAAAGTCTCATCACATTAAATGTGCTACTCAACAAAATGTGTGAGGCTACATATTAATTCGAGCAGCAACCTCATTTAGGGCTTGTTTTCACACGCTATTCCATCGCGATCACGATCGAATTTATGTATGTCAGTTCCAATAACCTTGATGGATGAAATTCCAACTAATTAGGGAGTCAGACTCTGTCACAACTAAAACTTTTTTGAGAGACTTACTTACTCTGATTACCTGCGGCAACGAGAATACTTCCCAAGCCCATAGCTAGCCAGTGCGAGATGTCATAGATCGCATCAGGGAGATAGATGCCAAACCAGTCGTAATACACATCCACACCGTCAGTACTCATAAACCAATCGAGTCCGCCCCACATAAATAGTAGAGCTCCAAATATCTGCATAGCCTCCCCCATTCGCTCTGCGAAAATGGTACGCGTAAGAGAGGAACATTTAAAGGATATAAATCAGAAATGCGCTTGATTGACCATTCATGGCGTTGCTTCTAGATACGGCCGGACCTAGCCTTTCAAGGAAGCCATTTGGCTTTCCAATCAAGGAGAAGACCATGAAAGTTTTCAAGGTTATGACTCAAAAAGACCGCGCATTCGGCGGAAAATTCAATCCAGAAAAAATTGAAGAAGCTCTCAACGCAATGGGTAAAGAAGGTTGGGAAATTGATGGTGTCACGTCAGCAGAGTTCCCATCGATTACCGGTGGACGCCAAGAGCTCGTAATCTTTCTATCAAAAGACGTTTAATCCATGATAGAACGTTACGGTCACAAGGGGACAGAACATGACGGTGTCTTCTTCACTGAAGGAGTAATCGAAGGTGGTTCAGTTGTGGGTAACGTGGAGGCGATTTCAAATCGTCAAAATGTTCCTCTTGATGAACTCAAAACTGCACTTGCTGCAAAGGTAAAGGCTGCAGGTGGAAACGCCCTCGATAACTTTAAGTATGTTCAGAAGGGGACTGTCTGGTCTTTCTCAAGTACGCAATGGAAAGCCACGGGAAGAGCTATAAAAGCAGAGTAAAACTTTCTGGGTTCTCTTTTCATTCGAAAAGTCCATCCAAGAAGCCAGCGATGCCACCCTCTTCATCCCCGGAACCATCACTACCTTTGCCACCATCTTCATTGTTCATTTCAGTTAATTCGGTGCGAATAGCTGTTGTGCCTATGAATACACCAGCAGCTGTCGTAACTGCCTGCGGACCCACAAATCCGCCGATAGCTGCTTGTGACTTGGGATCTTTTTCCGCTTTCATCACCTGAAACTTCCACTCGTCCTGCATGGCACGCCACTCGAGATAAGCAATCTCTTCTAACTCTAATTGAAAGCGATGCTTGAATTTCGCAAGAAGATTCGGATCCATCGACTCTTCATATTGGAGTCGCTTCTCCTTTTCGATTTCATATTGTGACTTTGGCGGGACATACGGAACTTTAGGTATGGGAGTTTGAGTCGGAGTGTAAGGCACCTCTTTAAGTGAGACGAGGGTAAAAAACCTTGAATTGCATGCGGGACATCTGCCGATTGCTCTGCCGACTTCATCCTCATATTCAGTCTTGCAGTCTTCGCACCTCTTGTGATTCACATTCTTACCTTATCTAGCGTTCCAAACCCCGACAAGAGTGAGTGCGTAAATTCATCAACCTAGTGACCGAACTGTTGCTCCCGAATCCCTGACCAGTCACAAGCTCTACAAGAGATATCAGGATCACTTCCGTCACCATTCATACAGCATCCACCCACTGCATACTTTTCAAAATCAAAAGTCTCAGGATCGGGCATGCCATAAAGAATTCTGCGCAGCGTACCAACCTGTCTGCACTCAGGACAGGTCAGCAGCTTTATCGATCGTCTACGGCGCTTGGTGGTCATGTTTTAAATCTACGGGAGAGCTCTGACATATCTATCGATATTTGAGATTGCGAGTATTATTTGATCTATGGAACGGATGTCTTCGAGCGTATTTTCGGTCGTAATTTCAAGCCTAGTCATCTCTCTTGCTCTCACTGGCTGTTCACGAGCAACCACTGAAGATGCTTGTAAGCAGGTTACAGAATTCAATGCATCATTAACCGAGAAGGCTGATAGGTATTGGGAAGAAGACAATCCGAAAAATGGCGGTAGCGGGGATTATTCAAGATCAGAAGCATTGATTGTGGAAGCAGATCAACTCGTTGTAGATAACCCAACATGCTTCACAAAAGAGGAAGTCTCACTTTCGGAAGGAAGACTCGAAGTTAACGCTCCAGAGGAGACTGCTTCGGAAGAGCCAACCCCAACTGTGACTGCGCCACAAGTGAAGACACCAAAACCTAAGGCAACTACGAAAGCTTCGATCTTTGATGAACCTGCTCAGAAGTATTTGTTGGCATCAGGAATCAATTCCCTTCTAGCAGTCTGGGGAATTCCTCTTAGCGATGAAAATGGTCCAAGAACTCTCGGTGCCGTCAGCGATGACATCCTTTATTACTTGAACGCCAACGCCGCTGGCTCTGGAGATTTAACTCAAGCTGACTTGCTCGCATCTTTGCAGCCAGGTAATTCCCTAAATTCCATGATCTATCGCCTTTTTGATAACCAAGCGGTCATCGATGCAGTGGTCGAGCGGTGGCTTTCCGCCCTTGCTTAATTTTTCAAGACTTACCCACCCATCTCACTGAAACTAAACGAGAGGCTATCGCGATGAGGAAAGGTAGAACTCTTAGCTTCATTCTCCTCTCAGCGCTTTCTATCTCGACTTTAACAGCGTGCGGTGGTGCGAGCATTGAGAATTTGGAAGCTACCTGTAAATCTTTACGAATAAACATGTCTGATTTTGTGACGAATGCAAGCATAGGCAGGGAGTTGTACTACGACGGAGATTCTGTAGCCATGCTTCTTGGTGAAGAGACTCGCCAAAACAACAAAAATTTTATCTACCAAAATTTTCCTTTTATGAAAAATTACTCGATTGCTAGTATTCAGAGGGGCGAGTATCAAAAGGGCATTAACGACTCTCAAGTACAAGCGGCCATTCATTTTTTCTCCACGACCCCAAATCCAATCCTGCTCACAGACGAAGACAAAGAGCTGATAAAAACCTCCGATGATCCATACACGGAAATAATTGAACCCAAAGTTATTCGGGTGATTGGAGATCCTTATTCTGACGAGGGGTGTGCAGGACTCGATGCGGCTAATGGCTTGGACGACGACTTCCTAGGGGATGAGAGGCGTACCGTGGAGGGCTTATACGAGAATATGATTGAAGCGGCAGAGGATAGCGTGGGGCATCTCCTCGGAATCTTACTTTGTGAGCGCGATGGCAAAATCGATGGCGAAAAGTGCGACACCGAAGATTTTGAATATACCTTCACCGACCCCTCATTACTCCCACCATCACCTGAAGAACTAGAGATACTTGAAGAACGCAGACAGGATGCAGAGAGAGAATCACAAAACCCATCTACGCCGTCTTATTCAAACGCTTCACCATTCCAACTCTGTTCGAGTCTGGGAGCCGTCGTCCAAACAGAAAACTATGGACAACTCACATGCACATATGCTCGAGTTAACAGAGTCAGGGCTTTGGTTTGGATGAGATCATGAAGCGCCTTGTGATTGCCGTTCTTATTTCAACCTTGTTTAGTGGCATTCTGGCTGCACCAGCTAACGCTGCATATACCGTCAAGCCGAAGGTAGGGCAGTGTTTCTTGTATTCAGTAGCCGACGTTGATGCACCTTACGCTCGCAAGAATCCAGTCAGTTGTTCCAGCACTCACAACGCCGAGACTTACCTTGTGACCAAGTGGCCACTCAAGAAGAAGCCCTCTGAAATGTCTGATGAAGAAGCATTTAGGCTTGCTGACTCTCTCTGTCGAGCATGGGGTGATGACGGTTTGATTACAAATCCCTTCTTTACCTTCTGGGCTTGGTACACACCTGATCCAGCAGCTTGGGCAAAAGGAGAGCGTTGGCTGCGTTGCGATGCGATGGCAAAGAACAAGGCAGAAAAATACATTTCCTGGAGAGGTCAACGACTCTACTCTGGGATGAATGTGTAACTACGATTTGAATTTATTTTGCTGCGTGAGATTTTTCTACGTGCACTGCGAACAGATTTACAACTTGATACAGCAGCGAGGAGACTAACAGAGCTGTAATTCCTGTCGCGATCATGGTTGGACTAGTGACATAGATTGCTAGTGAGTCATATTCGCAATCCTCGATGCACTCACCACGAATGCCAAGAATTACGTAAATCACACTTCCAAGTAATGAAAGTCCGTAGATAACCATGTTTGTGGTTCTAAGTTGGGCAACTTCACGCATTGCTAATCCTTTCAATAAGTTTAAGTAACAGTGTCTGTAACGGCATGTGCTAGCCCTGCAATCACTGTTACTCGAAATTTTATATTTCATCACCAGCATTCAACGGAATTCAAGTAGTCATGACTGATCAAGGCAGATAAGGAGAATCGAGTGCTCAAGTAGCTGATTGCCATTTGCGTAACAAGTTAACTAAATATGCAAGCCCGAAGCCAAAGCCAACTGCTGCGTAGAGGTAGCTAAACCAAGTTATCTCTCCCGGAATAAATAGAGTTAAAACTCCAAGAGCTGTGGCACTTACGCACATCAGCTTTGCCACATTGCCGACTCGCAGGTCACTGCTCTGTCCTGCGTTATTCCACATGTTGCCAGCCAGTGCCAAGAGAGTTATTCCAATCATGCGCATCGCCCACACCATCTCGACACTATCTGTAAGAGCCAAAAGATTTAGAAAGACGGAAGGAAGCACCAGGAGAAATAGAGCAGATGCCCCAAAGACAAGTGATCCGGCCCGTAAAACCTTGCGCAGTGCTGAGTATTTCATAGGAAAAGATTACAAGGCATCAGGTAAGGAATCCTTAGCAACATACCCACTTGCCCGACCCATGTACTTACTCGGACCGCCTCAGTATGATTTACCAAATTGAGCAGAAGGAAATGACAATTGCCACAGTTTCTGATTACGGATGCCGACTTAAAGAATTTTTACGATTGCATCAAAGGTTACGGTGAAATTTCTGATGCGCTTCTGTTGCTATCAAAGCCACTGGATGAGGAGCTTCCCCGCGACCGTGTCTACAACGATGTTTTAATCCTTACTCTCACAGATGATCAAGTTGAAGAATTGGTTACCAGTATTGCCGAAGAGAATGACTCTGCTTCGATCATGGTCATCCTTGCACGAAGCGTAAAGAAAGGCCTTGCAGTGCGCGGAGACGATGACGATGACAATGACAATGAGGATGACGACGACGACGACGACGACGACGACGATTGGAACCCCGGAGACTTTGGACATCCTCTGAATGCAGATGGCACCCCAAGGCAGGCAAAGCGAATTGAAGGCTATTGCGTCACTTGCAAAACTCTACGCACCTTCGATGGCTTCATAGTCATCGCGCCGTCCGGCAACAGTTTGGTCAATGGTGGATGTCCAGTCTGCAATACGAGGATGTCCAAGATTGTCCAGTGATCCCACGCACGCCTAATCATCCCCGCCGCATCAGCACCTGCCACAACTCATCAACGCCGTAATACGCCGCAAATGCAGCGCGTGAGTGCTTCTTCGTTGCCTTGAACTTCTTCTCCCACTCAATCATCGTGATCACCTTGCGCTCTGCCCACGCCGGCACAGATTCAAAGAGCGCTCGCGTTTGCAGATGACCCCAATCAGATAGCGCCATACTCTTATGCGAAAAGGCAATCAACGCACTCGCCCCAGCCTCAAACTCTGGACGCGTTGCCGACAACGGAATGCCAATTCCATTCATCACCGAATGTCGCCCAAGCGGCAGACTGACACCCAACCACTGCGACATCCCTGAGTTAACGCTTCGACATGACTTACACGCATTCCACGAATACCGCCCAAACCCACCTGCAACAGCTCGCGCACAGATGTAACAAAGAATGAGCCCACTCGGACAATCAAGCATTCCAAAATTGACTGGAATCTGTTCTTCACACCGACAGCGCTGACTCGATTGCTTGGATAGATCACTTAACGCAAAACAACTTGTACACAATGAAAGAGACATGGCAGCGTTAGGCCTTAAACCTTTCACCGCACTTATTGCACTGGAAGTAGTAGTTGCCCACTACCCAAACCTGATTGATATCAGTTGCCCGACACATCGGACACTGTCTATTCGCTACGTTGCCCACAGGGATTCTCCTTTCGCCAAGCGGCATTGATTTCCCACTCTTTGGCATATCGATCCCGAGATTCAGTAACTTGCTCAACTCTCTTCAAATACACAGCTCGATCATCTTCTGACATGGATTCATCGCGTACTAACTTCATCCATTTTTCGATCTCTTGATCGAACCACCTAAAATCCCAGACACCCATGACTATTCCCCTTTTTTCTTAATATCAGACGAACCACATATCTTGTTATGGGCCTTCACGAATGACTTTGCGTCATCGTTTTTCACTTCAATTTGGTAGTCGCCACAGCGCTGACAGATAGAAGTCCATAAGTACTCGCCGATCTCCTCTTTGTAGATAAAGCCAACGATGAGCGCTACGGAGCTACCCTTCAGTGACGGCAATTCTCGATGACCCCAGGCAAGGTGTATCTGCTCCAGCTCAATGCCATCAAGTTTGTCTTCAACTCTTTTCGTGACTTTGACTGCTATCTCTTGATAGTAATTTCCGTGCTCGTGGAGGACCAGCCCACACGTACAGTGCTCTGTCCCCGCACCGTTCGTGTAGATGCAGTGGAGTCCTTGCCGCTGCCAACGTCGCAAGTTTCCATAGAACAATCGTGTTCGAAAGAGCCCATATTTAGCGCGATCATCGGCCGCTTTGATTTCAGCCTTCAACTCCTTCAGATATTGGACAGTAACGCGAACATCCTCGTAAGTGATGGTGTAACCAGCATCCTGCAGGTGGGGAACACCTGCAGGAGCCGATATGTCAACGTTATGCGGCTTCATCGCACACATCCTCTGCCGCAAGTTCTTCAACGCTCTTTACTCGCCGAAGGATTTCAACTGCCTGCTCATGCATGCCATTGATTTCAAAGAGTTCAGCTATTGCTGTATCCACCTTGATCAGGAACTTCCATTCTTTCCAACCCATAGCAATCGCTAGAGATTTAGCATCCTCAAAGAGTTGGCTGGCTGCCTCTAACTCTCCTAGAAGTCTCTGGGCGACCCCGAGGAAATACTTCAGAGTCCACACCTTGCGGTCATCCCTAAGAACTGTATAGAAGTCCAAGGCTTTCTGTCCGTGATGGATGATGTTGACCGGATCTTTGAGTTCTACGTAAATCTCGCTTAACCGAAAGTCACACTCAACAACATAATCAATCTCTTCATGTGATTTAAACGCTGACCTCGACTTCAGGTAAGCATCCCTTGATTCTTCATACCGTCCGAGCTCAAACAAGCCCATGCCAATATTGAAGTAATCAATCCCGAAGGATTCTTCGCGCAGAAAGATCTCTGTCTGCACAATTGCCTCTTGGTGGCACGCTATGGAGTTTTCGTATTGACCTGCTGCAAACCAGTATCGACCTTGATCTCGCAGTAGATCATCTAGCTCTTCGATGTTTATTGCTTTGGCTGCTTCTATCGCTTCGCCCAGAGCTTTCGCCGCATCTTGCTGACGATCAAGCTTTTCATAATTCTTCGATAAACCAACATTCACATCGAAGATCTCGCGCTCGTACTCACTAACACTTTCATGTTCGAAGATTTCCTTTGCTGTCTCACACAGCGCAAGTGATTCTTTGAACTTGCCCTGATCGAAAGCTATTCGACCTAAGGCAACATACGCATCGGCTCTTATAATCCCTTCGTTGTTAGCCGCACGCTGCCACAACTCTTTGCTGAATTCATCTATTGATCTCTCTTCAGACACCTCTTCCCTCCTGAGATTGATTGGACAATGTATGTGGCGCTACTGACAATTCGGTGTCACCACCGGTTTCTCCATAGACGGCTATGCCGTGAGCATGGAGTGCTCGAAGAAGATCTACCTCTTCGAGAAATGAGACGTTTGAAACCCACCCGCAGGCACAAATAGCCTGAAAGTGATCACCTTCAACATCGAATACAGCGTTTATATGTTTCCCAAACATCGAAACACCAAGCCCTTACTGGGCCTATCAAAAAGAAAGACCCGCTACTTCCGGCGGTGTCTTTCATCGCCGGCAGGTTTTCCTTTAGGGCCACCGTACGCGGGTCGTGCATTGCGCGGAGGGCACTAAGCAAGCTAAAGGGCTTATCGCTTAGTTCTTAACCTATGGAAAAGATAGCATCCATCTCCGGCGCTTGCAATTCGCAATGGCCCACTTAATGAAAGTTTTCGAAAGATTATCCTAGGATCGACAACTGCTTTGCCTTGGTTTATAAGAAGGCACAGTTTCATACAGAAAGTGGCTATGGTCTCAACGCGGGAAGATGAATTCGTATGTGGACGAGCGGAACGAGACTTTAGCAACTGTCCATGCACAAGTTTTAGGCTGGCTGAGGCAAGAATGTCAAAATTAAGCCCGGGTCTGCTATTCATCGAGCGAAGGGGGTATTGCCTTTATGGGCTCTCTATTTTACTCTTCGTGGAATCCCAAATCGAAGGAGTTGACGTGACCACACTACTTACACCTGATGACCTTGCCTCAAAGCCAGATTTCTTTGAACCTGCCGTTTCGGAGTACGACCATTCTTTGCAGCGTAATCTGACGTCCTCCCCTTTGATGACCGGAATGGGCACGCCCACTTTTAATGGTACTCAGACTTTCAACCATAACGGCCAGCCAAGCGATAGCGATCAAGATAACGACCGTAGTTCCTAGTTCGTACCAGTTTAAGTAAGTGTTATTAATCATCACCGGAAAAGGTGATGGAACTGTGGATGTTCTCTCCCAACACATGACCAAGCCTTTTTTCCGTCTTAATCTTGATGATTTTAGAAATTATGAGTTTTCATTCGAAAATTCTTTTTGGGAGATTAAAAACTCTGCTGGACTACAAATAGATTCAACTACCGCCACCAGATGTTTTTGGTGGAAAGCTTTTATGTATCAAGTCGATCCTGACAAGTTTGTCAGAGAGGAGATTAAGCTCATTGGAGAGACCCTGTATTCATGGTTTCTCCACCAGGGCAAGGTAATCGGAAATCCACCAACACTTGAATCTTCGTGGGGAAAGTTTCGCCAAGCCTCGATTGCCTCAAAGTACATGGACGTCCCCCTTCAGAAAATCGGATGGGGAAGTGATTTCCTCGCACAAATCGATTTAAAGAGTGAATGGGTTGCAAAATCCCTAAGTGCTAACCTGACTGAAAACGGAAAAGCGTTGTTTACGACCGAGGTGGATCCGACTGAGTTAGATCCAAGATTCCCTTGGTATCTACAGAACAAAGTGGTTTCTGAGGTGGACGTTACCGTCTTGGTTGCTGGAAGAAAGTTGTTCGCATTCGAACGCTCCCGTGCCCAGCTAGAAGGATTAGATTGGAGAAAAGAGCAGTTTTCTTCGGTCGAATCCTGGCAACGAATAGAGCTTGAACTAGATGAGCGCAATGCTGTTTTATCCATGTTACGAGATATGGATATCTCTTGGGGGAGAATAGACTTCTTGCGCGAGGGAAAAACCCTAAAATTCTTAGAACTCAACCCCAACGGCCAGTGGGTCTTCTTGGACCCCTCAAACAACACAGGGCTAATCACAGAAGTTGTTGATTATCTGATGAATGGTGACACACATGATTAAGAGTTATCGGAATTCCTAGGCGCTCTCGAAACCTGAGGAGATTCGAGCTCGAGAAACAACGTGCCGTTTTAGGGCTCTTGTTGTGTAAAAGACCCTAGCGTCGAGATCATCCATTTTTTCTTCATCCACTTCACGCTTGTCCAATTCAAGAATTACAGGCTCTCCGATACCGGGTTGCAATCCATTAGGCCAGAATGCTTCGGCTATGCCTAGAAGTTCCTGTGTCTCTGGATGATAAATCTCAACGTTGAGTTCAGGTGCGGAGACGCCATATTCAGAAAGCTCTAGTAAAAGCTTATTCAAGTCTGCATTTCGCTCAGCTGTGTCTTCATCCTCGACGGGAGTTAGCTTAATCAATGCGAGCTCATCAGCACTTCCAGCCAATAGCGAATCGAGGAAGCCATTTGCTGCATTGGCTAGCAGCTCGCGACGTGCAGCGAGAAACTCCCGGTAGTTCTCAATCTTCCATAGTTTCTTATCCAGAGGTATCCACTGAGAGGAGAGCGCTTCCTCGCCTGCTTCTTTTATTACTTGGTTGAAATAGTCTTCAGGTTCACGCTTAGTGATAATCAGATTGCTCTCTTGTGTTAGGAAACAGAAGTTGGCTACAGCATTGATCTCGGTGCGCTTATAACCTGCATCTCGAAGTACCTTCTTTGGAAAAATGTGATGGACCTGCAAGGAAGAGAGATTTCCGAGAAGGCTCTTTTGAAGCTCGACACCGGTGAGTAAATCCTTTCCTGCACCCACGCGAGTGAGTAGGTACAAGAGAGGGTAAAAGCGAGATCCCATCGTGTTAACTTTGAAGTCATCAGCTGAAATTTTGAGTGAGCCACCACGAGTTCGCTCTACTTCTTGAATGACACCGTCGAGTCCTGATTTACGTAGAATTTCATAGTCTTGCGCGAGCATTGATTCAGTAGAGCCAGCGAATCTTCCCCATAGACCAACATGTATGTACCAATAGAGCGCCTTGTCGGCATCAGCCTTCGTGGGGAATTTGCCCCCATGCTGATGGAGATAAAGGGCTAATACCGGAAGTGCAAACCTTCCCATGAGAACTCGATCGTGATCTAGGCCAAGGCGACTAGCGATTAGATTCAGGATTGCATTTATGTACTTCGTGGATTGCTCTAAGGCTTTCTCAAAGTCAGTGATGTGTACGTCATCTAGGTGGAGGAATTGGGAGCGACCAGTGGCAACCGCGTTTACGTTACGAAGTAGCCAATCAAGCGTGAAGTGGTAGCCATTATCTTCCCACGTAACGAGGTCATCACGCATCTTATTTCGAAGCTCAGGTGCTTTTGCTGAGATTTTGGCTAGGGCTAGATCACCTTTACTCAGCTTCGTTCCTCCGGAATTAACTCGATTGAAGATATCGACTACAACATCTGTAGTTTTGTCTTTACCAACAATCTTTTCTAAGTGAAATTCTCGCTTCAGGATGTTTGAAAGCTCGGATAAACGCTTTAAGTAGTCTGAGAATTTATCTTTGTATTCAGGGACGCTGAATTCATCGATGAATGGCTTTAGACCTTCTTCCTGGAAGAGTCTTGTTACATCAATCCAAGTGGGATCGCCCTTCATTTTTGCGGGGGAGTAGAACTCAAAAGTTTCATCTTCAACGCTGAATCTCAATCCAAGGAAGGTGTTTGGATCCCCTTCGAAGAATTTAGGTGGGCGGCCTCTTACGACACCGTAGAGCGTCGTGAGTCTTTGTTGCCCATCGAGGAGAAGCGTGCGATTTCCGACTGCAATATCCGTACCTCGTACATCTTCAGGGGAAGTTTCGGTTTCCCAAACAAGTAATCCACCGACTGGATATCCCAGGTAAAGCGAGCGGAGTAATCCACGTACTTGATCGCGATTCCAAACATAACCACGCTGGAATTCTGGAAGCAGCATTGACCCCGAATCGATTTGGCTAAGCAGAGATTCGAGCTGGGCCATGAGTCCTCCAGTTTGAGTGAATGCCTAAAGATATTGGCTATTTGCTATTTCAGTGAGTAATTTCAGGAGCTAATTCAACCCTCTAATTCTCCAATTCAACGCCGCAGCTAATGCTACCCACACTCGATAGGGCATCACTGCTTTCGCCATTGGTATTGAGATTGTTAAGGTGACTCAATTAATGGCTTTAGAAACCCAATAAACGCTCTCTCCATCCCTTTCCAAGATTCCATACTCGATCATGTAGCGCCTGATGGCTGCGGTGTCATCGTGGAATGTCGCGATGATCGCGTTGAGATCCTTCTCGGGGTACCTGGTGGTGGGGGAGAGCTCTTGGGCGATTCGGTAAAGGACTGCGATCCTCTTGGAAGACTTAGCGGGGATTGAGATTAGTGTGCCGTCGAGGTTGAAGAACTGGTCGATCTGTTCAGTCATGGCATTAATAGTAATTATTTCTCGTTCTTTATTACAGATAGATATGGCAAGTAATCCAAGGTGCTCCATCCGCATTTGTCATAGAGGAACTTGCCGGCAACAGTTGCATAGAGCATGAAGGTTTTCTGGCCCATGTTCTTATGGGTCTGCATGACGTATTTGAGTAGTTCTTGGCCGTAGCCATTCTTTTGGTGGGCGCTGGGAGTGCCCATGCTCCAGACTCCGACGGTGTCATTAAAGACCATGGCGGTAACGAGAGAGACCATTTCGTTCTCTTTGAAGAGTCCATAGGTGAAATCGTTGGGGCTGGCTAGGAGCATTTGTTTGAAGTCGTTGATCATCGCTTCCGACATCTTGTAGACATCGGAATAAATGGCGCACATGGCGTCGAGGTCGTCTTGGTTGAGACGGCGTACAGATAGACCGCTGCGTAATTGGAAGTTATCGAAGCTCTCATCTGCCTGCCAGACCATGAATGGTGTTCCGCCAAGGTTTGTGTAGCCATGTTCGACGAGTGCGGCCATCTGAGAAATTCCAGGACCAATGAGGCGAATATCTGCTGGAACTTTTTGAGCTTTGATTGCGGTGATTACTTCATCGACCAGACCTTTGCGGCTGCTATGAATGACGACGCTATTGAACATTCCAAATTGAGATCCAATGGATGTCAGATCCCAACCATCTCCGTTTTGGAGAACGGCTTGTGGAATCTTTGTCAGGAAGGCATTTGATCCTTCGTGAAATTGCTGGATCAGTGAGAGGCGTTCTTCGTAGCTCGTGTACATCCGTTGAGTTTAAATGTCAGAGGTGGATAAGGGAACAGCCGCAATCGCCATTGATGCTGAGAAGGTGAAGGGGACTGGAGCTGATTAGTGCGGAAATTAACCAGTCATTTCTGGGGGCATTAGGCCAAGAAGCAATAAAGTTGGCCCAAGGGTCGACGTCTCAGAAGACATGGTTAGAGAAAGTTTTCGAGCATAAACTGTGAGTGACGAGAGAGGCGGCAAGCGATGAGTACCAGTCAGATTATTGGGATCCGCATGTTTTGCTTGGCACTTGGCTGGTCATTTGGTGCGCTGATCTTTGGCACTGAAGCAGAGTGGATCTGGGGGATGAAGAGTTTTCTCTGGTGCGGCATGGCAGGTGGAATGATTGGGATCATGCTTACAAGTAAGTAGCAATGAAAAGAGTCATGGATACCGAATGAGAGAGGGATGTCAATGCTAAGACCACTACTCATTATCGGTGTAGGCGGCTCGGGTGGAAAAACAATTCGGGCGATGAAGCAGGCGCTTACTCGAAAACTGGAAGCGGCGCGGTATGAGAGTGGAATCCCTGCAGCATGGCAGTTCTTGCAAATCGATACGATGCATGACGGAATCAGTTTTCCTGCACCAATGTTGCGTCAGGATGAATTTCACTGTGTAGTGCCTAGTGGTGCAAAATACGCCGATATCTTGGGAAGTATTACTGCTAGATGCTCTCAGGCAGAACAACAAAATCTACTTGCGGGCTGGGGTTTTCCAGCACCAAATCTTTGGGATGTGGAAAATGATCCAGTAATTTTGGCTGGTATGGCTCGCTATGAAGGAATGAAGCGCGCACCAAATCGCTTACTATTGTTGAGGAATTCCACAGAAACTCTCACCTTCATTCGAAGTGCAATCTCAAAGATGCACGCCCCTACTGCTTTCGCAGAGTTAGCAAGTGTTGCATGGCGCTTGGAGGCGAAGCCCCATCTCCGACCCCTCAGGCCTTCATTATTTCCTCACTCGCAGGTGGATCAGGATCAGGAATGTTTATGGACGTTGCAGAACTTCTTAAGCGCGCCACTGATCAGAACTGGGCTCAAGAGGCTGTTGCCTTCCTCTACACCGCAGATGTTTTTCGTAGCCTTGGTGCAGCCGGTAGGGATGTGGCCAAGAACTCTCTTGGAGTTATGAATGAGTTGATTGCAAGCAGGTGGATTGGACTTTCCGAGCGAA
>Ga0222712_10001603_pt1 | contig 27429 bp, 3 predicted proteins | sample C33_657DmetaG_FD_165043 | JGI IMG/M metagenome (GOLD analysis project Ga0222712, IMG submission 165043) | Estuarine water microbial communities from San Francisco Bay, California, United States - C33_657D | ecosystem: Environmental > Aquatic > Marine > Unclassified | place: USA: California... | reverse complement strand
ACTTCATCCAGAAGCACATCTTCCCCGGCTCGCTCCTGCTTTCGATCAACCGCGTCGGCGACCTCATGACCCAGGAGAGCGGCTTCCAGCTCGACCGCCTCGAAGAGTTCGGTCGCGACTACGCCCGGACGCTCGACGCCTGGTGCCAGGCCTTCGAAGCCAAGCTCGACCAGGTGCGCGCCATGGGTTTTGACGAACGCTTCATCCGCAAGTGGCGCCTGTACTTCCGCTACTGCCAGGCCGCCTTCGAACACCGCAACATCGGCGTCGTCCAGGCCGTCTACGTCCGCCCGAACCGCAAGGGTTGAGCGCGACGCGACGCGTCGCAAGGGGACACGTGGGCAAGGTGACACGTGGACAAGGAACAAGAGAGGCCGCCCGGGTGGGCGGCCTCTCTGTTCTAGTCAGGAATGCGACGGATTTTATGGACTTGCTGAGATCACTGCCGAATCAAATGCGTCCTAGAACCTGACCTTGTAGCTGGCGCTCGCGCCAGGAGCGGTCTTCCCGGCCCGCATTTCCATGAAGACCTTGAATTCGGCCGAGTTGAGGCCTTCCGACCAGGTCACGCCCACGGTCGGCTGGAACTGGATGAAGGTGTACTCCGGGCTGGCCACCGTGACCACGCCGCTACCGCCCGCCGGATTAAGGAAGCGAGCCTGGGAAGTCGTGTCACCTCCGGTCACATGACGGGTGAACATGCCCTCCCCGAAGATCTGCCAGGACTTGTCGTCCTCGAACAAGTCGACCGAGTAGCCAAGTCCCATGTCCAACTGGAAGTAAGGCATGTTGATGGCGTCGTAGTTCATCACGATCGCATCTTCGCCGGTTTCCGAGAAACCATCACGATGCGCCAGGCCGGCTCCCAGGCCCATGCGCAGGTAGGTCTTCGTATCAGGTGTCCGCAGGATGGCGTTATCGTAGTCCAAGCGGATGCCCGCCCGGAAGGCATCCGGCTTACCCGCGGCCGGCCTGATCGCCGCCCCCATGTCGACCATGCGCGTATGGGTCACGGCGTAGTTCGAATAGAAGGCGGTGAAACTGACCGTGGCATCATCGCCTCGGGAGGCGGTGTAAAGGCCAAGGTCGTAGGCGGAGGCGGCGGTCCTGTCGCGGTTGTATTCGTGGGTGGCGTCGGCCTGCGAAAGACCGAAGGCGACACCCATCACCCAGCCGGTCTCACGGATGAGATCCAAGCCTGCGGCCACGCCGCCGACGCGATAATCATAGCCCCAAGGGCCGGTGCCCTGATTGGCGTTGATGGCCTGGGCATACCCCTGGACCCAGGAACCGTCCAGCGCTCCGGAGACCGCCTGGTCGAGGTTATTGCCGGCCCCGAGGAAGGATTGCTGGGTGATGCCCTGCGCAGCCGAAGGTCCGCGGCCCATGAGGCGGGCATAAGGGTCTCCGGAAACCGCCTTCAAGAACATCGATCCCGTCCGACCCATGATGTTGGGCAGGCTGGAGATGGTCCGAGGAGGAGCGACCGGCAAAGCCACGTCAAAGTAGAGCTCGGTGCGACCCGCGATGGTTTCTACCATCGGCCGGAGCGTGAGATACCGCAACGCGGTGGCGTCATCAAACGCGACCGAGTCAAAAGCCCCTGCAGCCGACGAGTGCTCGATGATGGTCGCCCGCATCGAACTGCTCAGCGCATAGGTGAGATCGAGCTGACTGATCACGAGGTTGCCACCCAGTTGGGCGGCCCCGGTCACCGCGATGACGTCGGAGGTGAGGACGGTGGCGGAAGTCGGCGAGACTTCGATCCGCGTGGCGGAACCGGCGTTAAGCGTGAGGTTGCCGTTGACGGTGTAACGACCGATCGAGTTGCCCGGAGCGAACGTCGAACCTGCCAGCATCCGCAGGCTGCCGGATGAACCGACGCCCGAGAGCGTGGCGGCGGAGACATCCAGGGGGCCGGATAGTCGGGCGTTGTTCTTGAGGGAGCCTCCCGTGACCGTGGCTGTCTGCCCGACGGCCAGATCGATGCGGAGAGCGCCCGCATCAGAGGCATGCCCTAGGAACAAGTCGCCGGACCCGGTCTTTGCGAAGGTATCCAGACTGACGACGACCGGAGCAGCCGTCGTGGCGGCCGGCGCATCCAGGGTGCCGGCCGAGAATGAGCCGGCTCCGAAGGTCTGATTGACCGCGGAGTTGAGGGTCCCTCCCGACAAGGCGAGGTTCAGCTTGGGGCCGGTGAAGGCGATGCCGAGGTTGGCAACGCCGGATCCGGTGAATTCGACCCCGGTGGCGGTTCCTGTGTTCACAAGAGGACCGTTCAGCGTCAGAAAAGAACCGGCGGCCGTCGTGACCCGCAGGCTCTGGATCAGGTCGATGCCGGAGCCGATGACGTTGGCGCCTAGTTGGGTGTTGATTTCAGCAAGGGAGACGCCCGTACCCATGACGAATTTCTCGTTGGTTGCCGATGAGAGCGTCGTCCCGACCGTGTTCGCCAAAGTGATCGAGGCGAGCTCCGGATTGACGCCCGTGAGCGTGATCGCCTGCGCGGAGGCGCCGTTGAAAGTCGCGGTATCGCCGACGCTGTACGTGCCATCGATGCCGGGAATACCACCGCGATGCTCCCACGACGACCAGTTAGCGTTGGTGTACGCGCCCGAGGCGCCCGACCAGACGCTCTTACCGGAGTAGACGAGGCCTTGCACATTGACCACGCGGTCGGCCAGATTGATGTTACCGAGGCCGGCCGTCGGCTCGAGGGACCTTGAAGCGAGGGTGAAATCGAAGCTCTTGTCTCCGACGACCTGATAGTCCGTGATCCGTACCGTCATGCTGGACGTATCGACGGCATTAGGCGCCAGTCGGGCGACGCCGCCGGTGACGGCGAGACGGGGGTCGAACGAACGAAGCCCTACCTGGAGGTCATCTGAGTAGCCGCCGGACAGGGTGGCGTCGTTGGCGATACGTACCGAGACATCCGTGAACTGTTTGCCGACGTGAGTACGGCCATTCTGGATCGTCGCGATGGAATCAAGCGCGGCAAGGGCATGCACGGTGCCTGTCACGGTGATGTCCTGATGTCCGACGGATTCGATGCCGAGACCAGAGCCGTTGACCGCTTCGGTGGTGAAGCCGACACGGGCGGTGCCGCCGACGACACCGACGCTGGCCGTGTTGTTGATCGTCACGGCCAGAGCGCTGTTGGCGCCGACGCCGGCGGCGAGTCCGCTGAACGAGCCCGTCGCAGTGATGCTGGCGCTGGTATTGGCCAGGTCGAAGGAAGCTCCCAGCGTCTCCGCCCAATTCGAAGGCGCGACGTCGTTCGTGATTGCGACGTTGCGGGAGGCGAAGGTGCCGCCGACGCGGACGACGCCGAGATTGATGCTCCTGTCGGCGGAGGCGACGTTGCCGATGGCGGCGTCATAGATCGTGCCATTGATCTGGACCTGCGTCGTCGTCACAGTGTCGCTCAGGCCGCTTCCGAGGACGGCTTTCGAGGTGCTCACGAGATCGACGGTCCTGCTCAGGTCACCCGCCGCGATTCCTGCGGTCGTGACGTACAAGGACAAGCTGGATGTGTCCGTCTGCGTCGGAGTCAGTCCGGTGATGGTTCCGACGGCTACCACGCCAGAGGCGGCATTCTGAAACTCGGCGTCCAATAGTTCGCCATAAGGAGCGACAGATTGGGCGCCGTTGGCGACCGACAGGTTACGGGCGGTGAAGTTACGGTCGCCGAGGGTCGAGCCGCGACGGACCGAACCGAGGTTTACGGTGCTGTTGAAGACCGGAGCGGCAATTTCGTAGGCGATTCCATTGACGATCACATCTTGCTGGCCGATGTCCGTAGGCGGCACGCCACTGTCGGGGTCGAGGGACGCGGACCGGTACCTCAGGTTGACGGTCCCTTGGTAGCTGCCGCCGACGGTGGGTTGCTGCAGTCCGACGCTGATGCCTCCGACATTAGTAATCCCGGCGCCCAAGTTAGTGACGGAGCCGCCGTTCGTCGTGGCGGGAGCCTGCACTGGCGTCGTGACTGTGACATTCAATCCCTGCGTGGTTCCCGGGGCTGTCTGATTATTGACGATCGTCAGCGGGGAACTCGAGAAAGGATCGCCGACATGAATCGCCGGAAGGTTGACGACCAACGGCGACACCAGCGGACTGGCGAAGTTCTCCAGCGGAGACGCTCCGTAGCGCAGGTAGATGCCCTGGCCGTCGTCATAGATCGCGAAGCGGTTAGTACCCACGATGCTGGTTCCGTCGACGTCGTAGAATCCGGTGATGCCGCCCGCGACGTTGAACGCCGAAGTGTCGAGAGCGAACAATTCGGCGATGTTATAAGAGATCGGCCGCAGCAAGGTACCCGCGTTGTAGTCGAAGATCTTGAAATCGCGGTAGTTCGAGGCCGTCAGCGTTGCGAGGTTCAGGCTGGTACCGACGGTGTCCGGCGTGATCGAGGAGAGGGATCGGAGGTTCAGGATGAACCGGTTGGAAGGACTCAGCTGACGCAGATCCAGGGTCCCGCTGACGTTGAATGAGTCGTAGCCTCCGACGCCACGGGGGCCGTTGACATCAAAGAACTCCAAGACGGCCCGGGCGCCCCCGGTGAGGGCTGTATTCCCGATGTTCATGATACCCGGTGAGTTGCCGGGCTTGAGCACGGTCCCGCTTTGCATCGAAAGATTGGCGATGGTGCCCGAACCGGAGAGCACCGTATTGGCGTGCATTTCGACCGAAGAGGCCGAACCGTTCATCCGGAGGGAAGTGGTCGACGGCGCGATGATCTTACCTCCGATCGCACCCGAAGCGACATGCATGGCGCCGGTCCAGTTGGCGTCCGCGTTGGGATCGATGGTGAGCTCTCCGCGATAAAGGGAACCGTTCGAAAGGACGCCGCCATGGTAGAGCACCTTGTTGGCGAAGCCGTCGTAGACGTCCAACTGCGAGCCGCCGAACAGGACTACGCGGCCGGAGCCGAAATTGCCGGCCACGCCGGGCAGAGCGGCACCCTCGGCGATCACGAGGTCGCCGGTATAGTTGACGGCATTCCGCAGACGACCTCCATGCACCAGGATCGATTTGGCGGAGGTAAGGTTGTCGAAGTCGACGACCGACCCGGAATGCATGACCACCTTGTTGGCGTCCAGATTGCCGCGAAGGTCGGCGTAAGTGGCGTTGTGCGGATTGAACGATCCGGTGACGACGAGATTACCGAAGACACTCAGTGTCTGCTGATAAGCGGCAAGCTGCTCCAAGGTGCCGTTGTAATGGTCAACGGGCGCGTAGAATCCGTTGCTCAGGTCCACCTTGACGCCGTTGGTGACACGTACCTTTCCGTAGAAGCCGCCGTCTGCCAGCGTCGGGAGCTCGAGAGAAGTGTGCGCCGTCGTCCGGGCCGAGGGATCATCCTGGGTGGACAGGAACTCGATGTACTTCGCGGAGCGCTGCAGGGTGATCGGATCTAGCCCCCACTGTCCGGCGTTGATCAAGGCGCGAGGAGCGTCGACGATGACGACATCGGCCCGGGAGTGGTTGAAGCCCGACATATCCAGCTGTCCGGCCCCCTTGACGACGACTCGGCCGCCACCCAGGGCATTATCGCTGGCGGTACGGAGCACTCCGTCCGAAACGACATAGGTACCGGTGAAGCCCGAGCCGAGCGCACCGCGCAGGTTGGTGACGCCGGCGGAGTTCTTCTCGATGGTTCCGCCGCCGATGATATTAAGCTGGGCTCCCGCCGGGCTTGGCGAACCGACGAACCAGACGTCGTCGATCGCGAGCCCCAGCTTGCCGCCCACGTTTAGTTGGACCTGGTTATTCAGGTCGGTATTGAGGCTGATGTTCGCGCCGGACTGGATTTCGATGACGCCGCTGAAATGGTCGGCCACGCCTCCCTGGAAGGCGGTCGAGGGCAGCAGCGCGCCGTCACCCGGGGTGTCCGTGGCGATCTTACCGGTCACTCCGGACGCAAAGGAAATCTTCCCGTTGCCGACCACGTTGTAGACGGAGCCTTGTCCGCCAGGCACCACGGCGTCCCTGCCGATCGTCAGCGTCGAGTTGGATCCTTCCAGGAAAGTGGTGGACAGTGAACCGAAGCCGTCGTCCGACCCGATGGTCGAAGTAGCCGTGAAATTGACGGTCTGAGGGATGTAGACTTGGCCGATGAATCCTTGGGCACCCTTGATCTGGGCGGCCGAATTCATGACGAACACCTCATTGGCCATCGCGAATCCACCGAGGTCGACGCGGGCAGCCGTGGTCGAACCAGCGTTGCCGACCGCGATCGCATTGGCACCCAAGGCGCCGATCGAACCGGCGACCAATGATCCGTCTTCGACCCAGGAACTGACCGCGACGGCGAGACGCGCGGCGGAGAGATCGGCATCCTGCCCGACCAAGGTGGAATCTCCGTTCACGGACAACGTACCCGCACCGAACTTACGCAGGGTAGACAGGCCGCCGCTGATGCCTGCGGCATAAGCGACGGAAGCGCCCGAGTCCACCTCGACGGAAACGTCCTTTCCGTCGATCGCGATGACCCTGCCGGCATAGCTCAGGGTGTTGTTGATGGTGTGGCGGAGGCGGCCACCATCGAACCAGATCTCGAAGAGGTTGGTCGGATCGGAGGGATCGCCGAGGGCGCCCGCGCTGTCGAGGACCAGCCTGCCCTCCTGGATCTTGACGAAACTGTAACCGTAGTTGCTGTTCGCATTGGGCGAAAGAATGAGGTCGCCGGCACCCTTCTTGATCAGGTCCGCCCAATAGATCCCGGCGTTGACGGCCGTGCCGAATCGGACGTTCTGCCCGTTGGTATCGATGTTGATCGAACTGTTATCGTCGATACGGATGCGGGAAGAGATGTCCTGCTGGTTGTCAGCGGTATATCTGATCCAACCGTTGCCGCCGACCGTCGAAGGCGAGAAGACGATGTCGCCCGCGGCGCCCAGGGCGTCGGCATGGCCCAGCTCGAGCACGCCTCCGTTGATGGTCAGGCCGCCCGTCAGGACGTTGGAACCACGAAGGACCAGCGTGCCGTCCCTGACCACCAGGCCGGCCGAGAGGTCATTGCTTCCTCGCAGGACGAAAGTATCAGCCGTCTCCTTGGAGACAGCGTTGGCGGAGCCGACGGCGGCGACCGAACCTCCGATGGATCCCGATTCGAGCACGAGAGAGGCATTGAGACCGCTCAGACTGAAGGAGCCACCGAAGTCCTGGGCCACGTTGTAACGCGTCCCGGTCCGCATGGTGAGGGTACCTGTGTATTGATCCGCGTTCTCGATTGCCCCGCCCTCATAATCGACTCCACCGGCTCCCTTCAGGATGTGGAGCTCGGTCGCAGGACTACCAGGCCGGTTGTTACGATCACCATCGGTCATGTGCAGGCTTCCGTTCTCCAGGTTAACGGTGCCACCGAAGCGCTCGTGCATGGTGAGATCGAACCTCACGCCGCCTCGCACGAACAAGGTTCCCGCATAGTTCTGAGCATTTACTACGGAGGCGCTGGCTTCCCTGAAATCGACGTTCTTGGCCACTCCGTTACCGTCGAAATCAACGACCGCGTTGGCGCCCGGAATGACGTATCCGCCCGAGGCCGACCCGAATCCGTCCGCAGATCCGGCGATCAGGCGGCCACCTCCGGTGACGGTCAGGTTACCGGTGAAAGTGCTGTCGCCTGACAAAGTAAGCGAATTGGCGTTGGCATGCTCGACGGTACCGGTCCCCGAGATGTCGTTAACGACCGCCGGCGCCACGTTATCAAGATCGAGACGTAGTTTGGCGCCTGCCGAGACGATGACGGCTCCCTCCATTCCGCCCAGGCCAGACAACTGTAGCGTGCCTTCCCTGATCTGAGTCCTGTCGGTAGAGTGCGAGTAATTGCTCCAGCCGGTGAGGTTCAAGGTGCCGGCTCCCAGCTTGATCATCCCACGTGAATCCAATCCGCTGGCGAACGTCACCTGCGCGTCGGCATCGACCTCGAAATTGGCTTCCGACGCAGCGTTGGCCGATGTGATGCGGGAAGAGATATCGCGGTGCAGCACCCCGATATCCTTGAAGCGGATGATTCCGTCCAGGAAATCGATCCGACCAGACGCTCCGAGGGCGTCGTAAGATCCTACCACGAGCGTGCCTTTCTTGATCTCCAGACCTACGAGTCCGGGGCCGATATCAAAGTAGTTGCTACCGGTAAGTTCGATCTCGTCACTCGCCCGCGAACCTTCGAGCACGACCTTCTTGGTCGGGGCGTCATACGGAACTCCCGAGAAAATGCTGACTTGGGCGGGGGCGTTGATATTCCCGACGAACCTTCCCTTGACCAAGGTAAGGCTTCCGTCCTGGGTCTGGATATTGCCGTTGAAATCTGCCGCCTCATCCAACTTCAGTCCCGCGTTGACGTCCAACGAGACGGTTCCGCGATAATTGGAGGCGTTCCTGATGTCGCCCGATGTGAAGAAGATGTCATTATAGGCCTGCTTGGCGTTCAGGTCCAGGACGGCCGTCACTCCGTTGACGTGGATCCGCGACAGTTTGGACTGGCCGGGAAGCCCCGAAGAGCGATTGCGTCCGAAGGAGTCATCGGCGCCGGCCTTCAAGGTCCCGCCCAGCACCTTCAATTCGCCGTCGCGGAACTCGCTATCTCCGGCCAGGAGCGTGAGGACGCCGTCGCCGCTCTTATCCAATCCTGCCGCCTTGAGCTGCGAGGCGAAGGTGACGTTGGCCGGCTGGCCGTAACCGTCGGTGTTGATACGAATCCGGTCGGTCGTCTCGATGATGTAAGGTGAAATGTCGCGCGAATAGAGCGCGGACATGCCCAAGACGCCGCCCTTGAAGTCGATCTGCAGGCCGGCCTGGGGGATCAGGGCGATGGTGTCGGCTAGCTTGAGGAAAGCCCCGGAGTTGAGCGTCATCTTGCCGGTGACATTGCCAGTCCCACGGAGCTCCACGTCGCCGTTCACCGTCACCGCCCTCGCCGTGAGGTTCTGCCTAAGGATACCTCCGTTCAGCAACAAGCCGACGTGGGCTGGATTGGTCGTATCGCTGAGGGTCGTATCGATGCTGCCGCCGAAATCCTGGTTCAGGATGAACTGACGTCCGTCGAGCACCTTGAGCAGTCCACCGAACAATGTCGCGTTAGCGTAGGCGCCATTGGAGTAATTGACCGTACCGACACCGCGGAGCGAGTTGACGACTCCTCCGTCATGGGCCAGCCACGCTCCTCCGTTGACATCAAGCGAGCCGCCGAAGGCGCCAGAAAGGGCCAGCGTCTTCGTGCTCTTGATGTTCATGTATCCCGTGTATGCCGAGGCGTCGGCCAGGCCCCCGGCATAATAGTCCGTGGTCTTATTGCCGGTGAGGCGGACGATGCTGCCGGAGAGGTTCAGATCGACCTTCCCGGTTCCCAACACCTGGAGTTCGCCTTGGTGGGCGGACGTCCAGCCATAGTCTACCCCTGAGACGATCGAGACCCGATTGGTAAGCGCGGAGAAATTCGCCAGAGCGGAAGCGGCCGATCGGATATTGATCGTCGCCAGTCCGTTCGTCGTGAAAGGATTGCGTCCGCCCACGTCCAGGTCACCGCCCGTCAGTTCGACGTTGCCGGCACCGAGCACGCCGGCCGCGGAGACGACAAGCTGCCCCTCGGCGATGGTCGTACCCCCGTCGTAAGTCGAGGGTGCGGACAATCTCAGCTGGCCGCTTCCATATTTAAGCAAGGTCGAGCCGGCTCCGCCCAGCCCGTTCGCGAACGTGACGGCCGAAGCGGCTGCGTCGACTTGTATCTTGTAATCCGTCCCGGCGTTCGAGGCAAAGTATCCGGACAAGTCCTGGGTTGAACTGGCATAGACCAGCCGGCCGCCGGAGAACAGGATGCCGCCGGGCAGCGGCGCCTCCAAGGCAGACCCGGCGTTCAATACCAGATTGCCTCCCAAGTTGATGTTCTTGAACTTCCCGCCACCCGTCGTCCGGAGGTCAAGCTGGCTGCCGGCATCGATGGTCAGGAGGTCAGCGTTCACGCCCTTGTCCCCGGCGAAGCGATAGGAGCTGGAGCCCGTGACGAGGATCTCGGCAGGGTTGACGCCGGCGAGTCCGGCGCGATAGCCGACCGACTTGGTGCCCGTGATCATGACTTCCCTCGCTGCCGAGGTGTTGTCGAAGGTGACCCGATCGAGGTCGAAGAACTGCTGATCCTCGCCTCGGAACGAACCGAGGAGTGCTTCCTGCCAATTACCGGATACGGCCGAAAGGTTCGTCGGATTACCTACCCAGATAAGGTCCGCCAAAGTGACGCCTTGGACCTTGATGCCGTATTCGAGCGGATTGAGGGTATTCTGCGCGAAGATGAATTCTTTGCGCTGCTGACGAGGGCCTCCGCCCTCCCAGTTGACGGCTAGCTTCGTGAGATCGACGGCGGGAGCCGGGGCACCGACTTGGAAAAGCTTGTAGAAGCCGTTGCTGATATCGCGCGGAGCGGTGCTGCCTGACAGGGAAGAAAGCCACAGGGTCCGGCTACCCATCCCGGTGAAGAGCAAGCCTCCGCTCATGGTGACGGAATCCGCGGCCGGGACGACGGAGGACTGGTCCGCCAGTCGCATCATCAGCATGGAGCCGGAGCTGATGGTCAGGTTGCCACCGACCTGGAGGTTGACGGCGGAAGCGCCCTGGAGCCTGAGACGACCGGCGGAAAGCGTCAGCGCTCCCGTACCGAGCGCTTGGCCATGGCTGACGGCCAAGTCGCCGGCGGACAAGGTCGTGCCACCCGCGTAGTAGGAAGGGCCGGTGATCGAAAGGACCGTGGAGCCGAACTTCGTCAAGGAAGCGGGGCCCGGCGACGACGGCGAACCGATGCCAGCGAAAGTGACCAGCGGTGCGTTTCCGGTGTCGATCCTGATCGCGGTGGACCGTGCCAGATCGATGCGGCCGGAGATGTCCGTATTGTTGAGCGACGAGTATCTGAGCGTGCCGCCGGCGAAAACGACCTTACCTGAGCCGCCGATGGCGGCGGCGCTCTGCAGCGATACCACGCCGTCCTGGAGTTCTAGATCTCCGTTGAAGTTGTTCACTCCGGCCAGCGTCAAGGTCTTGACACCCTGCTTGGCGAAAGATCCGCCGGCCTGTACCGTCACCGGCGGGTTCAAGGTGAGGTCATAATTCTGCGTCCGAAGTTCCATCCGCGCGCCAGGGCTGACATCGATGCCTGTCGGGCCTGTCCGCAGGTCATCGTTCAACCCCAGGGAGACGGCTAGGGTGCCCCCGGTGACGCTGAGTCCGCCGTAGAAGTAAGCGTCACCGTTGAGGGTCACCCGGCCTACGGTACGTTTCTCGACTAATTGGGCGGCGACGAGATTGCCGGCGACGGACCCGTTGCTGAGCTTCAGGGTGGAGTTGGCATAAGTATTCGCGTCCAAGCTACCGCCGAAATCGGAAAGCAGGTCATAGGTGGCCAACGGCATCGTGCGTAATACGCCCGTAAACAGAGACGTATCGCCCGTAAGGCCGGCCTCGTAGTTGATTTCCCCCGCATCCTTGATGGCGAACACATCCCCGCCTGACTTCATCCGAAGCTTGGCGCCAAGACCGACCTGGAAGGTTCCGTTGATGCGCTCATCCGCCCAAGGCTCGAAGCCGGCCCCCACCGTGATCAGGCCAGTGTAGGCGGCAGCCCGGGTCAGACGCTTGCCGTGCGCGTTGAGCGTCATCGGGTTGGCGGCGGCACGGTTCTGGAAATCAACCACGCCGGAGTTGGTCACCGTCAGGACGGTCGAAGCCGACCCGAAAGCTCCGAGCGCACCGAGCCCGAGGGTTCCTGAATTGACCGAAATTCCTGACCACGAATTCGCGGCGCCGAGCACGAAGGAGCCGGTGGCGTCGCCCGTGACGACAAGGGAATCGGACGCGTCGCCGAAGGCGGAGGCGAAAGTAATGGCGGAGCCAAAGGATCCGATGCGGAACGTCTGGGATCCCGCCGTCTGGACATAGGCGGAATAATCCGAGATCGCCGGGTTGACGGCTTCGCGGAATTCCAGCGTCCCGCCGAGGAACTCAAGCGGCTTGGCCGAGCCCGACAAGGCGAACAGACGCCCGCTCGTGGCGCCGTTCTTGCCTAAGGCCAGCGATCCGTCGAAGATCTTGACCGAGGTGAAGCTGTCGGTGGCGCGGATGATGAGCCTGCCCGCGCCTGATTTCTCCAACGAACTGGCGGCGGTGACGCCAGCCCAGACAACCGTGCCGGCATCGGCAGAAACCTCCACCTTGGCGGCCCCGGTCGCACGCGTCGAAGGGTCGATGGAACTGCTTAGCGCGTTGTCGTAGACGAGCGTGCCGCCGTTGAAGGCGACCGAGCCGGTCCCGCCGATGGCTCCGGAAGAACGCAGGAGCAACCGGCCGGCCTGCAGGTCCAATGCGCCGGAGAATGTGTTGTTTCCAGCCAGAGCGAAGGACGAGGCGGTGAGCTTCTGAACCGTACGGCTCGAAGTGATCGCGCCGTCCACGTTGCCGGAAGTGAGCGTTAGGTTCCCGAGGTTCGCCGTGATGCCGCCGCCGAAGGCGAAGCGGACGTCGAAAGTGGCGTTATCGAGGACTTGCAAGGTGCCCGTGTAGGATCCGGCCGTCTGCAACGTGGCCGAAGAACTACGATATGCGACGCCTCCCTGCCCCCTGAGGATATTGACGGCCGCGCCCGCACTCATGTCCAGGGTCGACGTGAGCAGCACGTCAATAGTGCCCCCGATTGGCTGGGCGTCCACGAAGGTCACACCTGAAGCGATGGTCAGGATGCCGGCGTAATTAGCCATGTTGGCCATGGTCACGCTGGCGTTCCGATAGGAAATGGCATTGGTCAACGCCAGCGAGGAAGCATCGAAGGATCCGGCGGCGAGGTTCAAGACGCCGGAGCCCAGCGCCGAACGATGGCCGATCTTCAGGCTGCCTTGATTCAGCGTGTTCTCACCCGTATGCGTCGAAGCACCGTTCATCGTCAGGAGGCCCGCGCCGACCTTGACGAAGGAAGTCGTGCCAGTCCCCTTGATGCCGAAAGCCCATGAGATGTTCTGGCCGGCTACGTCGACCGACACCGACTGGTTCGGCGTCGAACCGAACCTGGCCGAGTAATCGATGCTATTGCCTTCCAGGTCCAGGCCGCCGCCGGTGGGGGCGCTGTGCTTGAGAGTTCCTCCCTGGAAGATGATTTCTCCTGAAGTGCCTAGCGCACGGGTGGTCAACAGTTCCAAGACTCCTCCTTGGAGTCGTACGCCGCCGGGGAAAGAGTTGCTGTCGCCAGACCCCGCACGATTAGGTCCGGCAGAGAGGCTAAGGGTCCCGGCACCGATTTTCCAGAGCTGCATGCCCTCGGCACCGAAATGCCCCTTGTAATTGACGTTGTTCCCGTTGGTATCGATTTTCACGATCTGCCCTTGGGCCGTCGAGAACAGCGAAGAGTAATCGGTGAGGCCGTTCGGGCCGACGTGCCTGAGCGTGCCGCCGGTGAACCTGATCTCGCTGAGATAACGTAGCACGCCGGTGGTGTCGATGACCGGCCCCAGCGAATGGTTGCCCTTAAGTTCAAGGACCCCGCCTTGCAGGATCACCTTCGAGAACTCGTTGAACGAATTGACGTTGGTGTTGTTCGGAGCACCTGAAGGCGTGTTGATATCAAGCGTCAGCGTGCCGCCCGCCACATAGAGGGCCGGAGCCTCGTCCAGCGTGATACCGTCTGCGCCGGTCCGGGCGATACGGTCTCCGAAATTCACCACATCGTTACGCGTGAGCACGAAATTACCGCTCTTCACGGTGATGCTGGCGGGGGCAACGGCTCCTGAGATCTTGATCGTCTTAGGAGCGCCAGAGACGCCGGACACCGCATCATCAAGGATGACGAAGTCGGACGTGTAGAAACGGGCTGCGGCCTGGGCGCCGCCCGTGCCGGTGACGAAATTGTAAGTCGTGTCGATCGTCTTCCACACCTCGTAGCCCGCCGTCCCCTTGTAGGTCAGCTGGCGGAACCCCGCTCCCAGCATCGCATACACCTTCTTGTCGGAGGAAAAATAGAGGGTCGCAGGATTCTCGAGTCCCCAGTTCGGATCGGTGTCGAGGCTGAGCAGGCTGACATCCCCGAGGAGATTACGCTTATACTCGCCGAGGAGATAACGCCCTTCCACGAAAGGAAGGACGGTGTTCATCCTGAGTCGGATGGTCGTCGCCGCGTCGATGACCAGGTCCGTATTAGATACGAAACTGTCGAATCCCGTCGTGTCCATGGGATTACCCGTGATATCCATCATCAGGGTCCCGCCGCCCAGGGTCATCTTGCCTACGGTCAGCTTTACTCCGCCGTTACCGGCGGAGAAAGACTGGGCGACGGTGGTCGCGCTAGCGGCAGTGCTCAGCGTGAGGGTGTTCTTGACGCTGCTGAAGGTCAGGCCGGAAGCTGTACTCGTCGCCGCGTTGCTGAGAGTCAGCGTATTGCCGACGATGTTGGTCACGCTCGTGCCAGCTGCGATCCCAGCCCCCGAGATCAGCATGCCACGGTAGGCGCCCGTCACACTAGCTACCGAGACCGCGTTCGATCCCGCGGTCGTGGCGCCACCGGTCAACGTCACCGGCGCGACGGTGATGGCTGAGATGGAAGTTCCGGAGACGATGCCCGTTCCGGAGACGAACATACCAGTCGTCAGGCTGCTCGCATCCGCGACCAACATGCTGGTGCTTCCAGCCGTGGTCGAGCCTCCGGCAAGCGTGGCCGAGTTAGAGAAGCCATCCAAGCCGAACTGGACCGTGGAGCCCGGACGCGTGAGCAAGCCGAACGAGCCGGTGGCCGAACCTGCGGCAAGCGAAGACATGACCTGGAGCTTGCCGTTGATGACTTCGGTGCCCGCGTATGAACTGACTCCGGTGATTTCCAGCACACCCGCTCCGTCCTTCTTAAGCCAGGCGCCGCCAGGAACAGACCTGACGCTACCGCTCAGGCGCAACCCTCCGGTGACGACGTTGATGACCGAGTAGCCCCGGGATGCGGGCGCGTCCCCGGTGAAGGTGCCCTTGATGGTGAGGTATTTCCCGGCATCGCCGACGTAGTTCAGCGCCTCGTATGCCGTCAGAGAGTTCGCGATGACGACGCTGTTGCTGGCGCTCGTCCCGATGCTCGCGCCCGACTGGCTGGGATCGCCGCCGCGGCCGTTGACATAAATAGTCCCCGTAGCGGCGCCGACCGCCGAAGTCTCGCCGAAGAAACTGGAGCTGGCGTTGATGTCCAGGTGCCCCTGGATGACATACGTGCCGCCCTTGTAATCGTTGTTCCCGTTCGCGAGCACGAGGGCCCCCGAACCTGCCTTGAGCAAGGCAGTGCTGAGCGTGGTGCTGCGGTTGGTTACCTTTGAATCGATGATCAGGTCGCCCGCGTTCCACTGCTGGATCACCAGTTCCGCGACGTTGGCGGCCGTGAGGCTGCCTACTCCTACCCTGACAACACCCGACGAGCCGCCGGCATTCGCCGCATAAAGGATACCGTCCATCGCCCAGGCGCCCTGGGTCTGGTTCGTCTGGCTGTCAATCGCCCCCGTCACCTGGGCGGCGCCGGTGAACTTGATGCCTTTGGCTGTGGTGGAAACAGCGACCCCGGTCGCGCCTGTGCCAGAAAACTGGAGATAGCTGTTCGTATTGCTGAAAACAGACGTCGGATCATACGTCAGATAGGTCGGAGCTACCACGCTGCCCATGACCGCTGGAGAGCCGGGAGAATAGTAGGCGAAATCCGTGGAACCCACCACGGCGTTGGCACCTAGGGTGATCGCCGGAGTAAGATTAGCAGCGGCAGCGTTGAGCCCCAGTTTCGAATTTGCACCGAGACCGTAGATTCCCAAGACTACGTGGGCCGCCGGCGTGAAGTTAGCCGCCGTGGCTGCCGTGAAAGACACATTGGCGCCGGATCCGAGGATGATTCGGTGCGCCGCTCCCATGTTAGGGGCAGTGGCATCCGTCGATATCGAGATATTAGCGAACTTCTGGGTAGGGGAACCGCTGGCTACATCAAGCAATCTGAAGGTTCCGCCGATCGCACGTGAGTCGGCATCGGCGGTCAGGGTCAAGGACTGTGCCGAGTTTGCCGCCGAGGTCGCTTGGCCTAACAATCCGTTCTGCTGGCCCGAAACCATCTGCAGGGTAAGTATGCCCCCCTGGACGGAAACGTGACCGTTGAAGTCGGGGCTGGCCTTGCTGAGCACGAGTTCTCCGAGCCCCTGTTTGCGGAAATAACTGTCACCTTTGATGACCGTATTGGCCCAGGTAAGCGGGGCGAAGGGTGAGACGAATCCGCCAGAGGCCAACGAGGCGCTGATGCCTTCATCTAGATTCAACCTGTAGCTTCCTCCTTGTATGTCGATCTGGGAAGGATTGAACCCGGAGGTGCCGGAGGCCGGCGCCCTTGGATTGGTGAAGAGCAAGTCTCCTCCGATGACGTTGATCTTCCCGGTGAAGCCTCCGTCGGTCTGGATGAAGTTGTAGGTGCCGACCGACGATTCGCGTTGCAGGATGCCGTTACCCTCCAGTCGGGCGGTGGTATCCAATGATCCCGCCCAGAGTCGAAGGAGCGAATTAACGCCTACGATTCGGAAAGTGCCGAAAAAGTTAGGGGTGCCATCTGCGTCATCGAACGAGACGCTTCCGCTCGCGGTGGAAGCTAGCGCATTCCCAAGCCTGTCCTTCCGGTACTGATCGACATCAGATACTTGGATGATGGACGGGTTGTCAGCCGTAGCCCCCAAGGCTCCGGCGTAAGCCACAAACGAACCGTCGTGTTCAAGGCTAACCAACCTTACCGTGCTCTTTCCGCGCAACCCAAGAGTTGCCTGTCCGAATTGAGATGAAAATTTCCAGTAGTTCGGGTCTCCGACCACGACGATCTTATCCGCGACCAGAGTACCGCTGATAACGGCCTCACCCCAGTTAGTGTCTCCGTCGTTACCGATGCCCGCTCCGTAGCCATAGGTAAATTTGTATATGTTGTTTACGGTGATATCGCTCGTGACTGAAGCGCCGCCTTTGATGATCGCACCGGTGGAGTCGTTGAGGTTCTGCTCGTAGCCGTTGAAGCGCAAGTCGCCTTCAATGATCAGCTTACCATTAAGCAAGCTGCTTTGATCACCCCAGACGTGGACGTCGCCATTTACCCTTAAAAGTGCGTTCTTATCTGCGAGCACTGCGTCGCCTCTGTGGTAAATATGGAGATCACCTCCCATGTTTATGTTACCTGACAAATTCAAAACTGTCCCGCCGCCGACAATGACATCACCCACGCCTAGCTGATTTCCTGCAGGCAGACTTATGTTGCCGACCGCGTTCACGGTTCCGGCCGAGATGGTTAGGCCATTGAACGTGTTAGCCTGATTAGTGAGTTTCAGCTCTTCGGCACCTTTCTTATTGATGGAGCCGCTTGAAACAATTCCCGACAAAGCAAGTTTGCTTGATGGATTATTGATTTCAGCCGCTCCTCCCAGGTCAAGCGCGCCAACAATCTCCAGATCCTTGCTCCAAGTGCTCCAATCCCAAAGAGTCAGAATTGGACTCGCGCCGCGCAGGCGCACTGGACTGTTAAGTTTTCTTGTGTCTGAATCTGAATACAAGCGCCCACCGGTTAACTCCAAAGTCGCCTTTCCAAGGGCGTCGTCGACTCCTAGGGCTAAGTCTCCGGAATTCTTGACTAGGTAATCGGAAGAGTTCCAGTTCGACTGAGCTACCGTGATATGTAAGTTCTGATCTGGATTTCTCGAGTGCAGCACCACTCGGTCCGTTGTCGGATCGGTGGCAAGGCCAGTCACCGCGCTTAAACCATTAAGCTTGAGCCAACTACTGCTTGTTCCATTGTAAACAATCCTCGATGAACCAGCGAGTGACGCGTTGATGGTGACCGTGCCGGTGGTGTGACTAATATTAAAATTCCCTAAAGTCGTGATGGCGCCGCCATTGAGCGTCGGGCTACCATTGCCGAAGACGATGCTCTTGAGATAGGCCCCACCCGTGAAATTCGATATGCCGCCCGACGCGGTGAACGTGCCGGCATCCAAGGAAGTGTAGACAGGCACCATAACCGTTCCTGCCGATATCGTGAGATTCGTTGTTCCGCCCAGCGCACCCTTTGAGGCTACGTTACCTGTCAGCGTGAGCACGTCTGCTCCCGTCTTAGTTATAGAGCCGTTGGTGATCGGGCCGGATATGATTAGGGGGCTGTTATTGTTATCAATGGTAGCCGAACCTCCGAGATCTAATCCGCCGGCAAGCTCCAAGCCGTAGCTCCATGTGCTGTAATCCGCAAATTCGAACTTAGGTGCGTCACCCCTGAGTCGCACGGGGCTTGAAAGCTTTCGAACAGCTAGGTCTGGCCTGCTCGCATTGTCGGTGCTCGCGAATATACGTCCGCCTATCAGTTCCAAGGTCGCCGTCCCGAAGGCCTCATCGACGCTCAGCAAAAGGTCACCCGAATTCTTGACCAGGTTGGAGGACGTCCAGTTAGACTGAGCGACGGAAATTACCAGGTTCTGGGATATATTCTTAGAATGAAGCACGACTCGGTCGGCAATCGGATCAGCAGCAAGTCCTGTCACCGAACTCCGACTATTCAGATAAAGCCATGCACCCGCACCACCGTCGAAGATGATGCCGGATTGGCCGGCGAGTACTGCGTTGACGTTGACCGTGCCGGTGGTGTGACTAATATTAAAATTCCCTAAAGTCGTGATGGCGCCGCCAGTGAGCGTCGGGCTGCCATTGCCGAAGACGATGCTCTTGAGATAGGCCCCACCCGTGAAATTCGATATGCCGCCCGACGCGGTGAACGTGCCGGCATCCATCGAGGTGTAGTTCGGGACGGTCAAAGTACCAGCCGTAATCGTGAATGAATTAATGCCTCCGAGGGCACCTTTCGAGGCCACGTCGCCAGTGAGACGCAGCTCACCCGCGCCGGATTTTTGCACAGCCTTATCGCCGATAATCCGGGAAGAGATGGTCGCGACCCCGGAGGTATTGGTCACCGAGACCGCCGTATTCCTGAGAATTCCCCCGACGATCGAACCTACGCCGCTCAGGGTGATGCTCCCGGCATTCAGCGTTGTCTCCGTTTGCAGGCCGATATCCAGGGTGCCCGCACCTACCGTGACGGCTTGTGGCAAGACGCCGTTGACGCCCAGACGCAGCGTGCCGGCGTTGATAGTCGTGGCGCCACCATAAGCATTGGCCCCTCCAAGCACGAGGGTGCCGGTCCCTTCCTTGGTCAGGCCGAGCGCGGAGGTTATGCCGGTCTTTTCATTGATGACTCCGCCGAGATTAAGAGTGCCCGAAGAAACGGTGATGACCGGCGTCGAGGACAACGAAATCTCTCCGCCCGACTGAGCTAGCTCATGCGGTCCGGAAAAAGTGAAACTACCGAGGATTGCGAAGGGATTGCTGACCGTCGAGGAAGCGGCGGCTCCCAAGGTGGCGTTCGCGCTAATGGTGACCAGACCTGAACCAAAGGCATTGTTCGCACCCGCGGACAAAGTACCACCCGTGAGATTCGTAGGTCCCTGATAGTCGTTATTGCCGGCCAGCACCAGCACGCCGGCGCCAGACTTGTCCACCCTGTAGCCCGTGCCACCGGAAAGCCTGGAGGATACGGTAATCGTCCCTGCGGTGTTGGTTGCCGAGACCGAAGTGTTATTGATCACGCCTCCGGTGACGGCTGCGTTGACGGTTCCTGACAAATTCAACGCCGAGAACGTGAACGGCGTCGATATGAGCCCGAAATCAATCGTGCCTCCTGACACCGCGACGATTCCGTTCATGGAACCATGGTTGCTGATGGCCAACGTTCCGGCACCGCTCTTGGTGATGCTGCTCGTGCCGCTGATCACCGAAGTAACCGTCACCGTGCCCAGGGTGCTGTTCGCAGTGATCGGGGTGTTGCTGATCGTACCGCCGGTGACGCTTGCATTGACCGCACCCGAAAGGGTCAGTGCCGTGAAAGTCTTGGATCCGCTGCCCAAATCCAACACGGGAATGCTGCCTGCTGTACCTTGTAATTTAACCGATCCAGACAATGAGGCAGCACTTCCCAAGGTGAGAGTGCCTGCGCTGATGGTGGTGAGACCACTGAAGGTGTTGGCAGCCTGCAGGGATAAATCTCCTGCCCCGGTTTTTGTCAGACCTCGCGTGCCTCCGATGACCGCAGAGATCGTCGCCGAAGTTCCCGTAGGGTTGCTGACAGAAATATCCGAGCCTGTTACCCTGATCTCACTTCCCGTTAAGCTTGAACCTCCATTTATGGCCAAGGAAGTCAGACTGACAAAGCCGCTGGTAGAAAAAGTAAGCGTGCCTCCCGATAGGGTCACCCCACCAAGCGCTGCACTGATGTTACCTAGCTCGAGGACGCCCAAGCCAGCCTTCGTGAATCCGCCGCTAAAATCGGAGGTAATCCTCAGCGTCTTGAACTCATCGATGGTCCAAGTCTGGGCGCCGCTCGCGATCAGCTTAGCCGCGCCGCTGATAGTCGCCGAATTGCGGACGGTGATACCGGTTGTCCCGACGGTCAACGTGTTGGTGCTCGTCGATGAAGTAGATAGTTCGTTCCCGTCTACTCCGGTAAAAATCAGCCCTGCCGCTGAGCTTGCGCCGGTCAGGGTCACCGTCCCTGCCGAACCACCACCGAACTGTAAGACGTTGGTAGACTGATTCAAAGCCCTGGCGACGGTGACATCAGTTCCATCATCGCTGCCACTGGCCACCAAATCCCAATTAAGACCAGCGGCGGTCCAGTTGCCTGTGCCGCCCAAGCCGGCAGCTGATTGATTGAAGTCCCACTGATAGGTCGCCGCCCTTGCCGTCGGCGGGGCGCACGTGATCAGGGCCGCGGCGGTCATGAGCACGGCTTTGGAAATCTTCACCAAGGGATTGCGCATCGGACTATGGGTAATATTACCTAGGCTATTTTTGAATGAATTTACTCAATAACAATTATTAGAAGAACTCTATGACCCTAGTAAAATAGTTGTAAAACCATTACGGTAAGATTTCGTCAGTGATGTCGTTTTGTTACAAGAATGTGCTTACGAAAGGTCTCCGGAAAGGGGGCCGCGGCCCCTGGGTCGGCAGGTCGGACCTAGGTGCGGCGCCGATCCTATGCGGCCGGCGAGTCGATTTTGTTTAAATTATTTATTATGAATTACTTGCGTAGCGATTCCGCCTCGGAGGGATTTGGCTAGGGATGGCCCGGCATGACCGAGCAGGCCCAGGGCAGCACGCAGTGCTGCCCCTACCCCGATGCAGCTATGTCGTGACGCGGTCCCGACCCTACCTAAGAACGCGCGAACTCCGTCTCGCTTACTTCTTCAGCAACTCCGGCTCAGTCCACGCATCCGTGCGGCCTTTGTTCTCCTCACGGATCTTCTTCACGAGGTCGACGGACACGGGCGAGGCTTCGTGATCCCATTCGCGACGGATGTAGGTGAGGACGCCGGCGATCTGTTCGTCGCTGAGGAAGCCGGCCGCAGGCATGTCGTAACTGTAGGTGATACCCTTGACCTTGATGGGCCCGCGGAGGCCATGCATGACGACCTTCACGATGCGGTCCGGCTCGCCGAGCACCCATTCGGATTCGGCCAGAGGCGGAGCCAGGCCTTCGAGGCCTTTACCCGTCGGCTGATGGCAGGCGGCGCAGAGGCCGGCGAAAGTCTGACGTCCGTTGTCGAACAGCATCTGCTCCTCATTCGTAAGCGCCTTGGTGGTCGGCACGACGACGCCGGGCTTGCCCGGCCAGACGACGGTGCTCTTGAACCAGGCGAGCGCCTTGAGCATCGCGGCGTCCTTGCTCTTGGCCAGCTTGGCCAAGGCAGCCGGTTCGGCGTCGAGCTTGATTGGTCGCTTGGCGGTGACGGTCGGGTGCGTGGCGAGCGAACCCAGGAGGGTGACCTGCTGGGAGCGTAACGGGAGGCTGCCGATGATGGCGAGGGCCTGGACGACCCGGGTGGGCTTACGCTCGGCGAAGACGCAACGAAGCAGCGCGGCGGGCAAGGTCTTAGAATAGGCGGCCGGCTGCTTCATGACCGCGGCGAAGACTTCGAGCTCACGTCCGGAGAGGCCGCTGATGAAGGCGTCTTGGATGGCGATGTGCTCGGCGGCGCGCTGGGCGAGCGCGGCGGCCGCAAGGTCGACGCTGAGGTCCTTGGCCTCACCCATGGTCAGGGCGAGCTGCACCTGGACTTCCGGCACGGTCTCTTTCGCGGCCATTTGCATCCAGTGGGCGATGACCGCGGTACGGCGGGGGCCGGCGACGAGGCTTTCCGAGACGCGCAAGGCGGCGGCGCGCACGCGCGGGTCGGCGTCGGCCAGGCCGGCGGAGACGAGCGCCCAGTCGGCGACACCGAGTCCATGCTGCGTCCAGAGGGCATGCACCCGTCCCATCGGCAAAGAGGTCTTTGCACCGAAAGCGGTCAGCGCGGCGGCGAGGGCTTTGTCGCCGCTTTCGATGAGCAGGCGCTGGGCGGTCTCGCGACGCCACTCGTTGCCGCTGCCGAGTTCGGCGATCAGGTCGGCGGGCTTGAGCCCGGCGAGGCCGACGAGTTTCGTGCTCTGATGTCCTTCAGGCACCACGCGCCAGAGGCGGCCGAGGTGAAGCGGAGAGATCAGGCCGCGGTCCTCGCCCTGCTTGCGCAGGTAGGAGGTGAGGGAGATGCGGTGCTGGATCACGCCGTGATGCATGTCCACGAGATAGAGGGCGCCTTCCGGTCCGGTGAGCGCGTTGACCGGGCGGAAGCGCTCGTCGGTCGAGGCCACGAACTCCTGCTGGTCGTAGAAAGCCGTACCCTTCACGAGACCTTTGTCGGGATTGAGCACCAGGCGCTTCACGAGATTACCCGCCGGCTCGCAGATGAACGCGTTACCGTAGGCGTCGGCCGGGAAGAGGTCGGAGCGATAGACCCACGGACCGCAGGCGGCGGTGCATTCCTTGAGCTTGAAGTCGCGGAGCATCTCCGGGCGGTAGCCGCGGTTGATGCCAGGGTTCACGCGCGCGGGCCAGACGGTCTGCGCGACGGCGGCCTTGGTGTTGAGCCCGGTGTTCCGCAGGAGGTGCGGATTGCGCAACAAGTAGGACGAATTGACCACGTCGACGCGGAGCAGGTCGCTGTTATTGTTGGAGTACAGGCGACCGAAGTCGTCCTGCGCCAGGCCCCACTGCCCGCGGAAGGTGCTGTTCTCGCGGACCCACTTGCCGTCGACGGACCTGAAGCGGGCCGTGTACGCGCCGGCGTAGAGCCAGCCGTCATGCCCCCAGAGGAGCGCGTTCGGAGCGCGTTCCGGGTTGGCGAGCTGCGGCCGGGCCGGATCGACGCGCACGCCGAAATCCGTCGCGACCTCCGTCTTTTCGTCCGCCTTGCCGTCGCCGTCGGTGTCGCGGCAGAACCACAGGTGCGGCGGGGCGCCGACGAGCGCGCCGTCGCGGTGAAGCACGAGCGCGCGAGGCAGGATGATATTATCGAGGAAGACCGTGCGCTTGTCCATGCGGCCGTCGCCGTCGGTATCGCTAAGCACCACCACCGAGCCTTTGGCTTGGGCTTCCGTCGTGCCGTCGAAGTCCTCCATGTAGCCCGTCATCTCGACGACCCAGAGGCGGCCGTCGGGGGCGAACTGCAGGACCGTCGGGTGGCGGACCAGCGGGGCCTCCGCGACGAGCTCGATGCGGTAGCCCGGGGCGACCTTGAAGCTGCGCAGGGCCTCTTCGGCGGAAAGCGGAGGCGACGGCGGGATGAGGTGCGCGGGCACGATCGGCACCTGCTGTACCCCGGCCTTGTCGGCCTTGTCGCCGATCTGGGCGCAGAGCGGCGACAAGGCCAGGCAAAGGGCGGTGAGGAGATGACTGCGTCGGGGCATACGCATAGGGACAATATGAATGCCCCGAGGTTTCCGGGTCAACCGACCCCGCCGCTTTCCCCGGCCTTTATTCGACGGCTCGCGGACATATAGGCGCCCCATCGACGACCCTGTATATGGCCTCATGATAAAGTCCTCAGACTAGGCGGCTTGTTTTGTCCGGAGCGGACCGCCATCTCCCCTGCGTCATGCTTCTCCCCTCACGCCTAGGCCTGCTCGTCCTGCTTGCGTGCCACCTCATCGTCCCTGCTCAGGCCGCTTTCCGGGCGAGCACCCCTGCGCCGGTCATACCCATCGAGGATAGCGATGGCGACGGCTTGGATGATGAATTGGAAGACCAGCTGGGCACCGATCCGCTCGACGCAGACACGGATGCCGATAAGTGGAACGACCTAGCCGAGCTCATCCACCGCACGGACCCTTGTGATCCGACGGACTATCCACGTTTCATGGATTCCGGCTTCGGACCCATCGCCCCTGCCCTCCGCCTGCATCGGTTGCGGGCCATCGAACTTTCTGGCGGCATAGCGAAGCCAGCCTCTCGGCCGGCACCGGGCACGCGCGAAGGCTCCTTTAGCCTTCGTTACTACTACCTCCCAGGATGGCTGCCCGACCTGGCGGCGGAGGTGAAGCGTTCCGACCTGGCCGAGGGCTCCTATTTCCTCCTCTGGAATCATGAGGTCGGCCAGAACCCCTTGGAACTACGGCAGCATTACGTGGTCACGGTCCGCCGCGATGACGGCAAGATCATCGGCGAATGGCGGACTCCTGCGGACGTAGACCAGCGCAGGCGGACGGCCGGCGTGGCCTTCACCCTGACGGCGGAAGATCATCGGCGCCCTCTGACCATCTCCCTCGTGCCGGAAAGCGGGGCGAGGATGCAGTATAGCGTGAGAGATTTCGGCGTGGTGCCGGCCGGACTCGAAGTCGACGTGGACCGGGATGGCATCATCCTCGCCGGCGAACGCCCGCCCTCGGGCCGACCGCTCCGTCACTGGGTCAATGATGACGATGACAGCGGAGACTGGCAGGAGCAGGCCGACCTGCCCGGACTCATCGGAGCCCGGGCCGACCACGCCCAAGCAGGTGTCGACGGGCAGCGCGACCTCGTCGACTTCATCCCGCTTAATCTGGCCCTCGGCACGGCCGTGCGCCTGCTTCGTCCAGAGGACGGGTACAGATACGTCCTGAGGCAGGCGGATCGGTGCGTCCAGGCCATCCCCACCTCCCTTACTCGGGCGACGGTCGGCGCCATCCATCGCAACGACGAACTAGCGGTCTTCGGTCCCTCGCTCGACGGGCCTTGCGCCGCCGCGGAAGTCCTCCAGCCGGACGCCCAGGGTGCGTTCGAGCTCCCGGCTGAATTCCTCCGGCATGTCTCCCGCCAAGAACACGGCGTCCTCTTGCTCGAGTGCACTCGCCCCTCAGTCCGCCCGTTGCGGCTCGAAATTCTTCAGGACGAGCGAGTCGTCGTCAGCCTGGAACTGCCGATGGCGATCAGTGCGGTCGAGTCGATGTACCGGCATGTCGAACTGACCGGCCTCGCCCGATCCTTCGAAGGCCAAGCCGTGCCTTCCAAGGAAGTGCCGCGCCCGACGTCGAGCGACGATCCGACCGGTTTGCCGGATAAGGAGACCTCCCCGCGCTGGGTCGTGATGCTCCACGGCTACAGCGTCTCGGCGCAATCCGCCCGCGGCTGGCATGCGGAGACGTTCAAGCGGCTGCGCGCCCTCGGCAGCAACGCCCGCTTCGTCGGCGTGACCTGGAACGGCGACACCGGCCTGGACTATCACCAGGCCGTTTTCCAAGCCTTCCAGGCGGGCGACGGCCTTCCCCGCGCTCTCCGCTTCCTTGATGAGAGCCGCACGACGCTGGTCGCGCACAGCCTCGGCAACATCGTGGCGTGCCAAGGCGTGCAAGCGGGCTTCACGCCGGCTCACTTCTACCTTCTCAATGCCGCCCTGCCGCTCGAAGCGATCGCCGGCGAAGGGGTCACCCATGCTTATGCGGCCGACATGACGGAAGCATCCTGGCGCACCTACCCTCGCCGGCTCTACGCCTCCGATTGGTCCAAAGTCCACGTCTATGGCCATCGCCGCCACGGCTACGCCTGGCCGAACTGCTTTTTCCGCGTGCGGCAGCTGCGCGACGTCATCAACTGCTTCTCCGCCGGCGAAGACGTGACGAACTGCCCTCCGGCGATGACCTCGGCCTCGGTCCTCGCCACGCTTTGGGCCGGACGCTCGATCGACTACGGGGTCTGGAAGACTCAGGAGCTCCTCAAGGGCGTCGGCTGGACACGTTCGCTCGGCGCCCTGCCGATGGAGCGTTCCCAAGGGGGCTGGGGATTCAATACCGCTTGGCGCGGCCGATTCATCCCCAGCGGACCAGAAAGACTGCTCGGCGGCCGCTACGAACTGCTCTCGCCCGCCGTCGCCGTCCGGATCACGGACGCTCAGCTGCGGACGCACCCGTTCTTCCGTCCGTTCGAACAGCGGTGGCTGCACGTACTCTCGATCGCACCAGGCTCGCCGTTGGCCGACATCCCCAAGATACGCTACGACCTGCTCGCCCGAGGCCTGCCCGCGCTGAGTCCCGCGGCAGGTTCGACACCCTTCCCGCCCCTCGGCGGCAACTCCTCGGTCATTAACTACGACCTTGAGAACCAAGGGCGTCCGATCGGCGGAAACTGGCCGGCGTCAGGACATGGCTCACCGCTGACCCGTGACCGTTGGCTGCACAGTGACTTCAAGAACGTCGCCCTGCCCTCCGTCTACCCGCTTTTCCAGACGATGATCAACCGAGGGTCCCTGCGATGAGGAGCCTGGTCTGCGGTTATCTCCTGCTGACGCTCGGCGTACTCGCGGGCGAAAGAACCGTCATCATCAATGACGAAGAAGGGCGCCGCCTCGCCGGCGCCGAGGTCGAAGCGATCTTGGCCCCGGCGGAAGACCCACGGCTGTCCAGCGTGGTGGTCCGCGCTGGAGTGACTGACGCAGCAGGTCGGTTCCGCTTCGAAACAGACGACTCGTTGATCCTGAACCGCGTCCGGGCGAAACAGGCAGGGCATTTTTCCGCGGACGCCGATCATCGCCATGGACTCGGACGCGCCGCGCAACCGGCTGAGCTGACGCTGACGTTGCCTCGGATGACGGAAGGCGTGCCGCTCCATTACCGCGAAGTCCGCCTCACCGGATTGCCTGCCGGCAGACGGATTGGCTTCGATGCGGAAGCCGCCGATGCGTTAGCGCCATGGGGAAAAGGACGCGTCAGTGATTTTGAGTTCATGATCGATAGCCGCCAGGTTGGCTGGACGGAGCCCCCGGAAATCCTCGCGGAACTCAGACGCTCCGCCGAAGGCAGGCGGATGGATGACCAAGAATGGGCCGAGACCTATGGGCACTTCCGTGGCACCCTTCGGGTGTCATTTCCCCGGAGAGGTGATGGCTTCCGCACCTCGCTGGCTTTCTGGCCCTACTGTCGTCTCAAGATGCCAGCGTTGGCGCCGGCGGAGGGTTACGCGAGCGAGAGGACCTTGGCTTTCGATACGCTTCCTGGAGCCGAATCGCCGACGGCCACAACTGGCCA
>Ga0222712_10001602_pt1 | contig 27440 bp, 10 predicted proteins | sample C33_657DmetaG_FD_165043 | JGI IMG/M metagenome (GOLD analysis project Ga0222712, IMG submission 165043) | Estuarine water microbial communities from San Francisco Bay, California, United States - C33_657D | ecosystem: Environmental > Aquatic > Marine > Unclassified | place: USA: California... | reverse complement strand
TTGACCCAGGGCAATCTGGCTCACGTCATGAGGTTTTCACCCTATTGTCGGCTAGGGGGTTCAGTAGTTGACTCTCAAGGGTCTAAATCCGATACCAAAACCTCGATTTAACCCCTCGCCCCCCCCCACACCATGCGGATTTCTAAAACTCTGTTGGTGGCCGCCGCTATGCTTGCGACCGCAAGCCTCGCCCAGGCCCAACAAAACGTGACGACGGCGACCTGGGTCGGGCCGGCCTTGGGGACTTCCGGGACCTGGGACAAGTGGACCGGCACGCCGGCCCATAACTATTGGCGCGCGACCATCGGCGGGGGGCTGGTCTTGGTCAACGGCTCTCGCCTGACCAACACCGCGACCCTGACCTTCGATTACGCCGGCCCCGTCCTCGACGGCGATCCGAACGGGATCTACCCGACCCAGACCATCGATATCCTCTACGATTCCAGCAATGTCTCGAGCCAGTCGCAGACGCTGCGTTTCCTCTCGAGCGGGTACCGGATCCTCCCGGGCGCCTTCAACACGACGGTGAGCGCCCAGCCGACCGCCGCCAATTTCACCGACATCGACCTCGCGAAGTCGCCGGCTTTGTCGCCCTACCTCACTTCCCCGAACGGCACGCTCCAGCTCGGCGCCGTCACGTTCACCAGCGCCACGCCGGCCCTCTCCACGGACCCGAAGCCCTTCGTCGTGCTGCGCAACACGACCACCGCCGACCGCATCACCGTCACCAACGCCGGCACGGCCGTCATCCTCGAGAACCTCGTCGCCTCCACCATCTCCGGCGCCTTCCGCGGCGACGGCGACATCACCAAGACGGGCGGCGGCGTGCTCCAGTACCAGGGTCACTACGGCCAGATGTTCGGTTACACGAACAACAACGTGGCCCTGCCGTATTCCTACATCCAGACCCCGTTCGGTTACGCCCTGGCCTCGCCCGGCACCAACAACATCTACGGCCGCCGCCCCATCGACCTCAGCCCCAACGTCGCGACCCCGGACGCGACCAACGCCAACAACTGGCGCCTGTCCGGCCTCCAGGGACGCGTCCAGGTCGACGCCGGCCTGCTCATGGTCAGCGGTTATCTCAACATGTGGCACGACTACGGCGCCCGCGTGGAGAGCCAGATCCTCGCCGCGGTCGAGATCCCGACCGTGGTCGCCCGGATCTCCCCCAACGCCGCCGACGCGCTCGGCGTGACGTACGCGCTCGCCAAGCGCATGACCGGCGCGAGCAGCATCGTCCTCAACGGCTCGGCCGAGCTGAGCTTCACGAACACCGCCGCGCAGGTCGGGTCCCTCCGCCTCAACTTCGCCCATAACCTCCAGGCCGGCGACAACCATGACCAGTTCCAGACGACCGTCACCACGGGTCCGGACGAGAACTACCGCCTCGGCATCCACATCGACCAGGACCGCATCGGCTCCGTCGGCATCCTCGCCGGCGGCGGCAAGGTGATCAAGACCGGCGCGGGTACCCTGCGCGTCCTCAACGACTCGCGGATGACCGGCGACTTCATCGCGGCGGGCGGCACGACCATCCTCGAGTCGGCCACCGGCCTGACCTTCGCCAACAACAGCTCCTTCAACATCGCCGGCACCCAGGACACCGCCGACTTCAACGGCTCCCAGGCGACCGAGGCCGCCCTGGGCCTCTCCCGCCGCGGCGCCGACATCCGCTACGCGCAGGTCGCCTCGAACTCGAACAACTACCTCCGCTGGGATTACCGCCCCGCGCTCTTCCCCGACACGGGCACGCTCACGGTCCAGACGGACGCCGCCGGCCAGTACACCTCCTACTCCAGCACCGGGGCCGAGGTGATCCTCCGCAACAACCAGACGGTCCGGAACTTCCAGGCCGACTTCGCGCTGCGCTCCAAGGGCACGACCAACGTCGGCAACGCCACCACGGGCGAGGTCTACACCGCCGTCGACGCCGTGCGCACCGCCGCGGACGTCAACAACAAGGGCGAGCTGGTCATCGTGGGCACCGGCATCGGCGGCACCCTCCGCCTCGACGGTCACACGCTCACCATCAACCAGGACGCGGGCCGCGACGGCTACTACAACGGCAACATCTTCGGCTACGACACCGTCAACGGCGTGGCCGGCGGTCGCATCATCAAGACCGGCGCCGGCACCCTCGTGCTGCTGCTGTCGGGCGGCTCCTCCTACGATTACACCGAGATCCAGGGCGGCACCTTCATCGCCAACGTGCAGGGCCTCGGCCAGAAGCAGGTCTACATCGGCGACGGCGGCACCTTCGCGATCCTGCAGAACAACGCGGGCACCCTCTCGGCCAACCTCGCGGGTTCCGCGGGCTCGACGCTCAAGCTCCTCGCCTCCGCGGTGATCAACAACGGCAGCGGCGCGGGCATCCAGGTCAACCCCGGCCTCGACCCCGGCGAAGTCAACGTCATCAACGGCCAGGACGCCTTCTTCGGCAACATCGTCGTCAACGACGGCGTCGACCTCTCCTTCACCGGCGGCCGGAACAACACCTTCATCAACGCCTCCTCGGTCACGCTCGACTCCGGCTCCGCGCGCGAGACCAAGCTCTCCTTCGGCGACACCAACCAGCTGGTCCGCAACCTGTCGGGCAACGATTCGGCCAAGGTCGAGCTCGGCCGCGGCGACATCACGCTCGAGCAGAACGCCAACCTGACCTACCTCGGCTCCATCACCGGCGTGGGCAGCCTCGTCAAGCAGGGGTCCGCCGCGTTCACGCTCGCCGGCACGACCGGGACGAACCTCTTCAAGGACGCCTACTATGGCGCGACCATCGTGCGCCCCGGCGGCGGTCTCGCGGCCGGCACCGCCAACGCCACGCCCAACACCTCGGCCCTCGTGCTCGTGGGGGCCGGCGCCTACGCCAACGGCAACCAGGCCCAGGTCGTCGGCGCCCTTTTCGGCTCCGTCGGCTCCGTCCTGAACCTCGGCACCGGCAGCCTCACCGTCGGCTACACCGCGGCGCGCGCCTCCTCCCTCACGACCGCGCTGCAGGGCTCCAACCCCCTGCTCGCCGACTACCTCGGGACGACGACCCAGTTCAACCCCGTCACGGACGCGACGGTGGCCCCGGTCCTCGCGACCGGCGCCGCGGGCGAGCTCGGCTCCACCTCGGTGGCCCTCAGTTCCATCTCCAACGTCGCGGTGGGCCAGACGATCGGCGCCACGAGCCTCGCGGCCGGCACCTACGTCACCCGGGTCATCGCGGGCGGTTCGGCGCCGATCAACGGCATCGTCGCCGCCGGCCTGGCTGTCCTGCCCAGCACGAACACCGCCGGCCTCGCCGTCGGCCAGATCGTGACCGGCACGGGGATCGCCGCCGACACCGTGATCACCGCGCTCTCCGCGAACAGCATCACCCTGAGCAAGCCGCTCGTCGCCAACGCGACCGGCCTGGTCACCGGCTCGGCCGGCGTCATCGTCAGCGCCCCGCTGACCGCCGCGGCCGCGGGCGTCACCTTCTCCGTCCTGCGCACGCGCACCATCGACGTCACCGCGCTCTCCCTGACCGCCGCCGAGCTCAACCAGCTCTACACCGGCGCGCTGTCGATGCCCGACCTCACCTCGCTCTACCTGACCCGCGTCGCCGTCGGCGCCGACATCGGCAGCTACCAGGTCCTGCGCGACACGACCTTGGCCGATCGCGCCTTCGCCGCGACCCGCTCCTTCGACGGCAAGCTCGTCGGCTCCGGCGCCCTCATCAAGATCGGCGCCGAGGATCTCAACCTCGGTGGGTCCAGCCCCGGCTTCACCGGGCCCGTCCAGATCGACGGCGGTTCGCTCAACCTCATCTGGGCCGCGGGCTCGGCCCTGTCCCCGCTCCCGAACATCCCCTACTTCCAGACCACCGCCCCGGGCGTGCTCGCCGTCACCGTCAACGACGCCTACGACCCGCTCACCGACGCCACCAAGCGCACCTTCGTCACCCCGATCCTCGGCTCCGGCAGCTTCGTCAAGCGCGGCGCAGGCTACCTCGTCCTCGCCCCCGGCGTCGTCGCCGGCCAGACGCCGTACACCGGCACCACCACCGTCGCGGAAGGTTGGCTCGAGATGGCCGCCCTGGCCACCAACGGCGCCGCGGTGATCTCCGCGGGCTCCCACCTCGTCCTCACCACCGCGGCCGATGTCAGCTACCCCGGCGCCGTCTCCGGCGCGGGCCAGCTCGAGATCCGGGCCGGGACCAAGACCTTGACCGCCGGCGGCGCCTTGACCCACACGGGCGGGACCTTGGTGCGCTCGGGGACCCTCCTCGCCTCCGCCGGCTGGGCCGGCGCGACGACGGGCGACATCACCGTCCTCGCCGGAGCGACCGCGCGCCTCAACGTCGTCAACCCGCTCGCCGCCACCGGCGTCTTCGTCGGCGCGGGCACCATCGTCAAGGAAGGCCTCGGCGCCTTGACGCTGAACACCCCGACCACGGCTTTCTCCGGCACCTACCGTTCGCTCGCCGGCACGACGAATCTCGGCGTCGACAACCTGTTCGGCGACCCCCTCGCGAACCCGGTCCAGTCCGTCGCGGCCGTGGACCTGCAGGGTTCCTCCGTCCTCAACATCCTCGGCGGCACCGAACAGAGCTTCCGCAACCTTTCGGGCACGGCCGACGCCACCATCGTCTTCGCGGCGCCCGGCTCGGAGGTCAACCTGCAGGTCGATCCGACCGGCAACTTCAGCTTCGCCGGTCGTTTCCAGCAGGCCGCGGGCGTCACCGACGGCACCATCGTGAAGACCGGCGCCGGGGTCCTGACCCTGGCCCCCACGGCGGGCCCCAACAGCCTCGGCAACGTCGTGGTCCTCGAGGGCCAGCTCGTCGGCACCGTCGCCGGCTACGCGTCCGCCGACCTTTACGTCGGCTCGGCGGGCAACATCGCCTTCCATAACGCGGTCGCGGGCGAGGCCAACCTGGTCACCTTCACCAACACCGTGCTCGGCGCCGAGCTCCTCGAGGCCGGGCTCGGTGTCGGCACCGTCGGCAAGACGGGCGCGGGCATCGTCGTGCTCACCGCCGCCGCGGACGACCTGGCTTTCAACATCGAGGCCGGCGAACTCCGCCTGACCGACAGCCGTCCGGGCCTGCAGGACCTCTTCACCGCGACCATCGCGGCCGGGGCGACCTTCCGCCTGGCGCTGGCCGGCGACCGCGACATCGGCGTCCTGGGCGACCCGCTCTCCAGCCAGATCACCGGCGGCGGCACGCTCGACCTCCGTTCCGACACGGTGGGTGGCGCGCGCACCGTCTTCGCCTACGCCCAGCCGGGCGTGGCCACCACGAACCTCGGCGCGGACGTCACCCTCGACGTCTCCACGCTGACCGACATCACCGGCATCACCGGCGAGACCGGCTCGACCCTGGAGATCGGCTCCGTCGGCGGCGGCCGCGCGCTCACCCTCACGCAGTCGGTCGACGGCGCCTTCGGCGGCGTCGTGCAGGGCACGGATAACCTCGTGTTCAAGGGCCCCGGCATGTTCCGCTACACCGGCGCCACCAGCCTCTCGTCCCCGGCCACCGTCACCGTCCTCGGCGGCGGTCTCGGCGTCGACGTCACGAACACCAAGGCCATCGACCTGATCAAGGACACGACGCTGACCCCCGGTCGCCGCGCCCGTCTCGGCGTCATGGTCGATACCGGCGTCACCGCCGCCTACGCCGGCGCCCTGACCGGCAACGTCGGCGCCGCCGAGCTCGTCAAGCTCGGCGCCGGCACGTTGGACCTCACGGATGCCGCCATCCTCGCGGGCAGCACCCTCGCGAACCAGGTCTTCGGCGCCTATGTGGTCAAGGAAGGCACCCTTGCCGTCACCCTGGACGCCAACGGCCACATCCTGCCCGACGCCTCCAACCTCAGCCGCCCGTTGCGCCTCGAGGGCGGGACGCTCGCCGTGGAGGTCTCCGCCACCGGCGGCACGCTCCAGTCGGAATCCGTCGCCGGCAGCAGCGGCAGCCTGAACGTGACCACCAACCCGGCGACCTTGCCGGCTGATTTCGCGACGCTCACCGTGCTGGGCGACATCGGCGGCGACGTCTCCGTCGCCGGCGGCACCCGCTTGGCGCTCGGCGCCTCCGGCGCTCCGCACCTGAGCATCGACGGCGACGTCGCCGTCACCACCGGATCCATCCTGAGCGGTTCCGCGAACATCGGCGGCGATCTCACCGTCGGCGTCGGCGCCACCGTGGCCCCGGGCTATTCGCCCGGCTCCCAGGTCGTGGCGGGCGATTTCACGCTCGCGGGCGCCGCCAACCTCGAGGTCACCGGCACCCCTGTCACCGTCGCCTTCACGGCCGCGGGCGGCGCGTCCGGCCAGAAGGTGATCACCACCGCGAACACCGCCGGCCTCGTGGTCGGACAATCCGTCACCGGCGCGGGCATCCCCGCCGGTTCCGTCATCACCGCGATCTCGGCCAACACCAGCGTCACGATCAGCGCCAACCTGACCGCGGCCGCCGTGGGTTCCATCACCGCCAGCCAGTACAACGATATCGTGAACTTCGCCGGCGTCGCCGACCTCAACGCCGGCGGTACGGGCAGCCTCGTGATCAAGCGTTGGAACGCCCCGACCACGACGACCGCCCCGGGCTACGGCCGCCGCTTCGTCCTCTTCCGCGACACCGCGGTCGACGCGACGCCGACCGTGGCGGAGAGCTTCGCCACGCTCCTGCCGGCGAACGCCATCGGCACGACGGACACGAACGGTCGTTACCTCATCGTCGAGCCCCGCGCGACCGGCGCCTTCCCCGGCCTCCCGACCTCGCCTTCCGAATACGCCGCCTACTTCGTCGGCGGCGCCGACCGCTACGCCATCCCCGGCGTCGCCGACGGCATCGTCACCTACCTCCAGGGCCTCACCAAGACCGCCGTGGGCGGCGCCCTGGCGGCCGGCGGCACGACCTTCGTGCCCAGCAACGTCTCGACCGACGCCAACTACCTGAGCGAGCTCGGCGCCCGCCTCATGATCATGGACGACGCCGCGTTGGCCCCGGCGATCCGCTCCCTGCAGCCCGGTTCCCTCGCCGCCATCCCCGCGACGGTCGCCCTCGAGCAGCGCGCCGAGACCGACGCCCTCCAGCGTCGCCTCGACCAGCGTCGTTACGACCGCGCCGGTTACAGCGTCTACTACAACGAGTTCTTCGTCGAGGCCACCTCGACCAGCTTCAAGGGTGGTTCGGGCGCGGACGCCCCGCCCTTCGACTCGACCCTGACCGGCCTGCTGGGCGGTTACATCAAGGACCTCAACCCGTGGTCCGTCGCCGGCTTCACGCTCGGCGCTTCCCGCACCAAGAGCACGCTGGCGGAAGGCGCCGGCTCCGTCTCGGGCAACGCCTACCGCGCCACCGCCTTCTTCTCGGGCATGCTCGGCGAGCGCCGGGACACCTACTACCTCGACGCGGGCCTCTCCCTTGGCAAGAGCTCCAACACCAGCGACCGCGTGACCTTCATGGGAACGCAGCACGGTTCGCCGTCGGCGACCACCTACGGGGCCTTCGCCCGCTTCGGCGCCGGCCTGGCGACCAAGGGCGGCGTGAACTTCACCCCGTTCGTCGGCCTGGACATGGTCCGCGTCAGCGGCGGGTCCTTCACCGAGAGCAACACGACCGGCGACCCCACCAAGCTGAGCGTCAACTCCTACGCCTACACCTCCGCCCGCGCCTCCACCGGCACCGGCATGGCCTGGCTGTCGGTCCACGAGGGCCAGATGATCAAGTTCGCCTTCGACATCGAGGCCTTCGCCGAGCTCGGGGGCGGCAAGTCGGCCGAGATCGACGCCAATTTCGGCGGCGTGGGCGACTTCACGACCAAGACGAACGTGGCCGCCGGCGCCGGCTTCCGGATCGCGCCCTCGTTCACCTTCGGCCCGAATCCCGACACCGCCTACTACCTGACGCTGTCGCTCGAGAAGGCCGGTTCCACCAAGACGACCGGCCTCGAGGCCGGCTACCGCCGCCGCTTCTAAGTCCCACCCTCCACGCACCTTCCGCAATGAAACTGTCCCGCCGCTTCCTCGTCCTGGCCGCCACCCTCGCGGCCGCGCCTCTCGCCCAGGCCGACGTCACCGTCAACTACGCCTCGCCGCAGACCAACCCGGCGCAGGTGCTCTCCGGCGCCCCCGTGACGGGCATCGTCAACCTCACGAACCTGAGCGCCCCGGGCAGCTTGCCGAGCCCGACGCAGATCCAGGAGCTGAACCGCACGATCACCTCGTTGAACCTCAGCCTGCCGGTCGTGGCCGGCGCCCCCCGCACGCAGCTCGTCCTCGACCAGCAGGTCGCCGCGACCACCCAGGTCAAGCTGCTCAGCGCCGACTTCACCTCGACCGTCACCTACCCGGTGACCGGCGTCACGATCGCCGATGTGACGCCCTTGTTCATCAAGACCGGGGGCGGGACGCTCCAGTACGACGCCTTCAAGGACATCAACTATTTCGGCAACAACACCTTCACCAACAACTCGAGCCTGCCGAACGACCTGCGCTCCCAGGGCGCCTTTTCCGGCATCGCGATCGTCCAGCAGGGCTCCCTGGTGGTCAGCGGCTACCTCAACCAGTGGGCCGAATACGGCGCGTACGGCCCGGTCGGCTTCACCTCGCGGATGGTCGGCGCCAAGGCCGTGATCGTCCAGGGCAACTCCACGCTCAGTTTCCAGAACACCCCCTATAACATCGTCGGCGTCGGCCCGACCCTGGGCGACAGCCAGCTGGGCAATCCCTCGACCCCGCTGCTCTACCGGCTGAACTTCGTCCACAATCTCTACGCCGGCACCTTGGTGGATTTCGTCAGCGGGGCCGAAGGCACGGACGTCAACACCATCCTCGATGTCGGCAAGGACGCCGACTACGCCGTGGACGCCCATTTCGACGCGGGCATGGTCGGCTCGATCGGCCGCATCGACGGCGCGGGCCGGCTCTACAAGTCCGGCACCGGCCAGCTCACCATCCTGAACAGCAGCCGTCTCACCGGCGACGTCTTCATCGCCGGCGGCGACCTCGTGCTCAACGACCCTAACGGCCTCGCCCTGCGCCAGGCCGCCTCGGTCAACCTGATCGGCGGCTCCCCGACCGGCCAGACGACCTTGTCCGAGTTCAACCAGGCGACCGACGCCGCCCTCGGGGTCGAATGGCACCCGGGTTACCTCCCGGCCGGCGGCGCGCCCGTGCTCGAGATCCGCAGCAACCAGACGATCCGCAACCTCCAGGCCCTCTATTCCGAGACCGCGGCCAACCTCTGGGACGCCGGTCCCGGCAGCGGCTCCCGCATCGATGTCTCCGCCAACCAGCGGCTCATCGTCATCCAGGACGAGAACCTCGACGGCTACTACACCGGCAGCATCAACGGCGGCCAGGGCGTCCTCGAGAAGCAGGGCGTCGGCTCCCTCGCGCTGATGGGCACCAGCTCCAGCATCGGCCAGATCGACATCACCGCCGGCAAGATCATCGCCAACGTGCAGAGCCTCGGCTACGGCCGCGTCGTCCTTGGCGCCGCCGGCACGCTCTCCATCGTCCAGAACAACGCCGGCACGCTCCGCGCCCAGATCAACGGCGCCGCCGGCTCGGTCCTCACCGTCGCCCCGACGGACGCCATCGTCAACACCCGCTCCGGCGGCGTCACGATCGGCAACGGCCAGCTCGGCGTCATCGACGTCTACAACCGCCAGGACCTCTTCTACGGCGACCTCGTCGTCAAGAACGGCATCACCCTGGCCTTCTCCTTCGGTCAGGACAACACGTTCGTGAACGCCTCCTCGATCGTGCTCTCCTCCGGCCTGGGCACCGCCGCCGTCAACGGCGGCCTGGGTTACGAGACCACCATCCGTTTCAACGACACCACGCAGCGCGTCAACAACCTCGTCGGCGACGCCAACACCCGCATCGAGCTCGGCCGCGGCAGCGTCACCCTCAACCAGAACGCCGCGACGACCTACCAGGGCAAGATCACCGGCGTCGGCAACCTCGTGAAGCAGGGCGCCAACACCCTGACCCTCTCCGGGCTCAATTCCTACTACGGCGCCACCGTCGTCAAGCAGGGCACCCTGGCGCTCACCGGCGCGAACAGCATCCAGAACACCGCCGGCCTCGTGTTGCTCGCCGGCGGCACGCTCGACGCGACCGGTGACCAGACCGTCGGCTCCCTCTTCGGCCAGGTCGGCGCCACCATCAACCTGCACGGCGGCACGCTCACGGTCGGCAAGACCACCGGCCAGATCGTCCAGCTCAACGCGGCCCTCGACAACTTCCCCGGGGTCTCGCCGGACGCCAACCCGGCCTACTACCTGCAGACGACGCCCACCGTCGACGCGGACATCACCCTGCCGTATGGCGTCGCGGGCGCCAAGACCCTCAGCCTCACCAGCGTCAACGGCCTCAGCGCCGGCTCCCCGGTCACCGGCATCGACCTCAAGGCCCCGGTCACCGACGGCGATTTCTATATCCAGACCGTGGGCACCGGCGCGGCCCTCGGCAACACGCTCACGATGGCCGACGTCACCGGACTGAGCGTCGGCCAGGCGGTGGGCAGCATCGCGATCGTCAAACCCATCAACAACTCGACCGCCGCGGGCGTCCTCCCGGCCACCGTCACGGTCGGCAACGCGGACAACCTCGCCGTCGGCCAGACCGTCACCGGCCTGGGCATCCCGGCCGGGACCCGGATCCAGAACATCAACGGCAACACGATCACCCTGTCCGCGGCCCTGACCGCCGCCTCGTCGGGCCTCCTCACCGTCGCGACCGGCATCCCCGCCGGCACCACCATCGTCAACATCAACGGGAACACGCTGACCCTGAGCAACGCGCTCACGGCGCAGGCCGCGGGTAGCCTGACGGCCTCCCAGCCGACCGTGGTCGTGAACGACCCCGCCGCCCTCGCCAGGCTCGCCGTCGGCCAGACCGTCTACTCCACCGCGCTCAGCAAGGCCCTCGTGCCCGGCAACATCAACGCCGGCTTCGTCACCGTGGCGGACCCGACCGGTCTCGCCATCGGCCAGATGGTCACCGGCGTCGGCATCCCCGCCGGCACCACCATCACCAACGTCGTCGGCAATGTCGTGTCGCTGAGCGCCACGACCACCGCCGCCACCACCGGCACCCTGACCGTGCTCACCGGCATCCCGACCGGCGCGAAGATCGCCGCGATCAACGGCAACCTCGTCACCCTCAGCGCCAACCTGGTCGCCCCGGGCGCCGGCACGCTCGCCATCAAGTCCGGCATCGCGCCGGGTTCCGTCATCACGGGGATCAACGACAACGTCCTGACCCTCGACACGTCCCTCACCGACCAGGCCGCCGGCGCCCTCACCAACCTCCCGGTCGCCGGGATGTCGCGCGAGAACACCGTCGGTTTCCTCGCCAGCACGCTCGGCGAGCAGGTGGTCAAGACCGTCGTCGCCGGGACCGCGGGCGCGAACACGCTCACGCTCGCCGATGTCGGCGGCCTCGCGGTCGGCCGCACCATCCTCGGCACCGGCATCCCCGCCGGCGCCAAGATCACCGCGATCAACGGCAACGACGTCACCCTCGACCTCGCCTTGACCGCCACGGCCGCCGGCTCCGTCCGGGTCCTCACCTCCACCGACCTGCAGGTCCTGTCCTTCCGCGGCGACATCACGGGCACCGGCGGCCTCACCAAGATCGGGCCGGAGCGGCTCATCCTCGGCGGCGTCAGCACCTACTCCGGCGCCACCAGCATCCAGGGCGGCATCCTCCAGGTGAACTGGAACGCCCTCCCGAACACCTCCGGGATCGTCATCGGCGCGCTTGGTTCCCTGGCCATCAACGTCGACAGCGGCTCCCATTCCTTCGACCGTCCCATCACCGGCACCGGCGGCTTCGAGAAGCTCGGCGCCGGCACGCTCGTCATCAACACGACCAGCGGCTGGTCCACCGGCCGCATCGACATCATCGAAGGCTCGGTCCAGTTCAACCCCGGCAACCTCGCCTCGATCACCGGCGGCATCGTCAACGTCCGCGCCGGCACGAACTTCCAGCTCAACACCCCGAACAACCTCGCCTGGACGGGCTCGATCAGCGGCGCGGGCGACACCTCCAAGACCGGCGCCGGCACCCTCACGATCGGCGGGACCTTCACCTCCACGGGCACCTTGTCCGTGCTGGCCGGCAAGGTCATCGTCAGCGCCTTGCCCACCGACGGCACCGACCTCGGTGTGATCGCCGTCTCGGCCGGCACCACCTTCGTCGACAAGGTCGCCGACACCACCGGCTCCCAGCTCGCGGCCGGAACCATCATCCCCGTCGCCTCCTCCGCCGGCTTCTACGTCGGCCAGGAGGTCTTCGGCGACGGCATCGACCCGGGTTCCAAGGTCGTCGCCGTCGGCGCGAACTCGCTGACGTTGGACACCCCGACGACGTCCGTCGCCAACGGCGCGATCTTCGGCGCCGAGAGCTACGGTCGCGATGTCGACCTCGCCGGTACCCAGATCGGCGCGGGCGCTTCCGTCACGGTCGCCGACACCGCCGACCTCCGGGTCGGCATGCGCGTCTTCAATGACGCGGTCCCGGGGCTCGCCGGCTTGCTGGGCACCATCGTCTCCATCGACGACGCCACGCACTTCACCCTCAGCGCCGCGACCACGACGGCGCTGAACGGCAACCTCACCTTCCTGCAGGGCGACATCAAGGGCGCGGGCGACTTCGAGAAGGCCGGCGGCGGCGTGCTCGAGCTGAATGTCCCCCTCTCCCTGACCGGCGCCGTCAACCTCACCGGCGGCGCGATCATCGTCAACACCGCGGAGGCGTTCGCCTCGGCTTCCTCCGTCAACCTCGGCGCCGGCACGACCCTCGACATCTCCGGGTTCGACCAGGACCTCGCGAACATGTCCGGGGCCGCGACTTCCACGCTCTTCGCCATCGCCTCGACCTTGACCGTCAACGTAGGGACCGGGCTCACGACCCTCTACCGCGGTCAGGTCATCGGCGGGACCATCGAGAAACTCGGCGCGGGCACCTTCAACCTGGCCCGTCTCGGGACCGATAATTCCATCGCCGCGATCAACGTCCACGCGGGCACCCTCATCGGCAGCGAAGCCGGCTTCGGCGCGGCGACCCTGTCCGTCGACAACGGCGCCGTCATCGGCTTCAACAACGACGACCCCACGCAGGACTGGGTCTATTCCGGCCAGGTGACCAGCACCGGTTTCGGCGCCGGCACCGCGGGCGGCACCATCCTCAAGACCGGCGCCGGCCTGGTCGAGCTGGACAACCCGTTCAACACCGCGACCAACTTCGTCGTCCAAGGCGGCAAGCTCGTCGTGCATGACGACCGGGCCAACGGCACGGGCCTCACGACGAACGGCTACACCGATCTGCCGACCGCCCTCATCTCGGACGGGGCCTCGTTGGCCATCCAGCTCGGCGACCAATCCGTCCGCGTCTTGGGCGGCCAGATCGCGGGCGTCAGCCCCTCGTCGATCACCACCTTGGAGCTCGCGACGACCGGCAGCGCCAACGTGGATCTCTCGGGCCCGCAGGCGGTCACCGCCCTCAACCTGCTCGGGGCGGTGGTGGTTCGCAGCGCTGGTCAGGCCAATGTGGTGGCCTTCGCCGGCGACTCCGCCTCGCAGTTCATCTTCACCGACAATACCCGAGGCATCGCGGCGCCCGGTTCCCCGGCCCAGGCCGTCACCCTGCGTCAGGCCGTGCCCACGACCATGCTCGGTTATGTCTATTCGTTCATCGACACCGACCTCACCCTGGTCGGCCCCGGGCGCGCCAGTTTCGTCAGCCCGACCTTCGCCGGGACTTTCCCGGGTTCTGGTGCCTACGGTTTCAACAACACCCTGACCGTCGGCACCGTCGCCGAGGCGGGTCATCTCGAGATCCTCGCCGCCTTCGCCAATAAGACGATCACCTTGGCGAAGAACTCGACGGTCCTCGCCGAGCAAGGCTCGGTCGCCGTGCGCGCCGAGGGCGGCAGCCTCGTCTCCCCGGTGGTCTTCGACGGCACCGTCGACGGTGTCGCCAACGCCGGCCGCTTCATCAAGACGGGTTCCGGCTACCTCGATGGCCGCACGGCCAGCGTCACCGCCGCGGTCTTCTCCTCTTACGAGATCGAGGCCGGCCACTTCGTCGTCCAGGCCGCCAACGGCAGCATCCTCGGCAATCGCCCGATCACCCTGAAGGGCGGATTCCTGGACATCGAGCAGGACAGCAACCCGGCCACGCTCTCCACCGGTTCCTTCGCCGCTTCCAGCGGCACCGGGGTCATCGAGGTCCACGGCTCGGCCAACTCCGGCTTGCTGACCATCGACGGCAGTTTCGCCGGCGGTCTGCAGCTGTCCGACCAGTCCAAGGTCGCGCTCGGCACCTCGCTCTCCCCGAACGTCGCCATCTCCGGCAGCATCACGGTCGACGCGACTTCCTTCCTGAAGGGATCGGCCGTGCTCGGCACGCTGGCGGCCCCGGCCGACCTGACCAACGCGGGCATCATCGCCCCGGGTTACTCCCCGGGCGTGATCACCGTCACGGGCGACGTCACGAACTCCAACACCTACCAGCTGGAACTTTCGGCGGCCCCCTCGGTCCCGAATGGCCCCATCAACGACCGCATCGAGTTCTACGGCGTGGCCGACCTCGACCAGGGCGGCACCGGCAGGATCGAGCTTTCGCGGTTCGGCGCCGCCGCCCTCCCGTATGGCCAGCGCTACGTCCTCTTCAAGGGGCTCACCCCGGCCAACGTCGCCGCCACGGGCGGCGTCGCCGGGAAGAGCTTCCTCGCCACCGCCAACGTGAACGGGCTCAAGGTCGGCCAAGGCCTCGCCGGCACCGGCCTCGCCGCCGGCACCACCGTCGCCGCGGTCATCCCGCAGGTCGCCCTCACCGCGACCGGCGGCTCCGGTTCCGACGTCCTGGTGGCCAGCGCCACCGGCTTGGTCGTCGGCCAGGTCATCACGGGCACCGGTATCGCCGCCGGCTCGGTGATCACCGCCATCAACGGCACGACCCTGACCCTCGACAAGGCCACGACCGCCACCCCGGCGGGCACCTTGACCGCCGCCGCCGGCGTCACGCTGAGCGCCGCGCTCACCGCCGCCCCCGCCGGCACGGTGACGATCACGCCGAGCACCCTCGCCTCGGCGTATTACACGTCGGTGATGCCCGCCACCTCCATCTCGATGGTCGGCCTCGCCCCGAAGCCCTACCTGCTGTCGATCCCGACGGCGCCCGTCGTGGGCGTCCCGGTCTCGCCGAACGAGATCGCCGTCTACTCGGTCCGCGCGGCCGACGACTACCTCGCCTTCCGTGGCCCGTCGCCGCTCATCACGGTGATCCAGGACCTGACGCGCGTCGACATCGCCCGCATCGGCAACGGCGTCAACACCCTCCAGGGCGACGCCGATGACGTCTGGCAGGCGACGCCCGCCGGCACCTTCAACCTGCTCGGCTCCAAGCTGGCGGTGATGACGGACGCCCAGCTGCAGAACGCCATCGACAACCTGACCCCGTACGGCGCCGCCTCCGTGGCCGCCATCTCGATCGAGGGCCTGCGCGTCACCGAGGACGCCCTCGCGAAGCGTCTCGAGATGCGTCGTTTCGACCGTTCGGGCCTCTCCATCGTCCAGTCCGAGTGGTTCTTCAACACGGACGCCCGCCAGCTCAAGCTCGGCGCCGGCGGCGAGGTCCAGACCAAGGGCAATCTGACCGGCGTCTCCGCCGGCCTGCTCCGCCAGTCCGATGATGGCGTCAACTACGGCTTCGTGCTCGGCGGCAACCATGTCACGACCTCGGGCGACACCAGCGCGCGATTCAGCGGCAACGACATCCGGGCCGACGTCTTCGCCGGCGGCACGTTCTTCAACGACCTGATGTCGTTCGACGTCGGCGCCTCCGTCAGCCACCTCTCCGGTTCCGCGACCCGCGCCTCGATCGTCACCCCGGGCCAGACGAACACCTCGTCGCCTTCCGCCACGACCATCGGCGGCTGGGCCCGCCTGGGCACCGTGCTCCCGCTGAAGTCCGTCGGCGTCTACGCCACGCCGTTCCTCGGCGTCGAGGTCTCCTCGACCAAGGTCTCCGGGCTCGGCGAGACGGGCCAGGCGGACGCGCTGCAGGTCTCGGCCAGCTCGATCACGCAGACCGCCATCCGCGCCGGCGTCGGTTTCCACAAGCAGTGGGAATCCGAGGACGGCACCTGGCGCTACCGCTTCTCGACCGACGTCGGTTATCTCAAGCAGGGCTCGGGCGAGACCGGCGATTTCAGCGCGACCAACGCCGATGCCGCGGCCCTCGATGGCACGAGCTACACCTCCCCGTTGCGGGTCACGGGCGGCTCCGGTTTCTACCTGGCGCCCTCGCTGAGCTTCGGCCCGGACGAGAACACGACCTACAGCCTCGGGCTCACCTACGAGAAGTATCAGGGTACCTCCACCGGCCTGAACTTCAGCTACCGCAAGCGGTTCTAAGTCGGAAACAGGGTCATCAGCCCCTCTCAGGGCGGCAATCCGGCGGATTGCCGCCCTTTTTGTTAACCGACCAAAATCCTTGACCAAGGCACCTTGGTTCCTAAGTTCGGCTCTTCCACCGTCCGCCCCCTTCGTCTAGCCCGGTCCAGGACACCTCGTTTTCATCGAAGTAACTGGGGTTCGAATCCCCAAGGGGGCGCCACGGTGGACAACTTTCCGCCGACCGTCAGACCGCCAAGGTCACGGTCCGGCCGGAGCGTCGGGCTTCCTCGGCCGCGAAGGCCATGAGGTGGCTTTGCAAGGAGACTTCCAGCGAGGTCCGCATCGCGGCGGGATCCGCGCAGGTGAGGTCGGCGTGCAAGGTGCTCATCAGCCCGAGGTCGCCCCCGCCATGGCCGGCGTAGCCCACGGCCGGGGTCTCGACCACGATCTTCTCCGCGGGCTGGTCCCAGCCGTGCCGGGTCAGCACGAGGTCGCAGCCCAGCTGCTTCTTCACGAAGGCCCCGCCGCGCAGCACCCCTTCGGTGCCGAAGATCTCCAGGTGGCGGCCCTCGTCGAACGCCGTCATCGTGAAGGTCGCCGTGACCGCGCCGGTGAAGCGCGCGGCGATGACCTGATGGTCGACCACGTCGTTGTCGCAGCGGTAGACGCAGCGCCCCCAAGGGCTCGTGCGCAACCAGTCGAAGATCTCGGCCTCGGTCGCCTCCTTGGCCCGGTCGTGGACCATGGCTAGCCAGCGGCGGCCTTCGGGGCGGGCGTAAAGGTGCGCGTCGTAGCGGCAGGTGGCGGCCGCCGGGCACCCGTCGGTGCAGCGGGCCGGCGCCCCCGCGGGCGCGCGGGCCGCGGTGAAATGCGTGAGGGCCCCGTGCGACGACACGGCCTCGCACGGCCGGTCGATGAGCCAGGCCAGCAGGTCCATGTCATGGCAGCTCTTGGCCAGGATCATCGGGGAGGACTTCGCCTCGACGGACCAATGGCCCCGCACGAAGGAGTGCGCCTGATGCCAGGGTTGGACGCCTTCGATGAAATTGGCGGAGACGATCTCGCCGATCGCGCCGCCCCGCAGCAGGGCCTGGACGCGCGCATAGAAAGGCGTGTAGCGCAGCACATGGCAGACGACCACGCGGCGTCCCAGCCGGCGGGCGGCGTCGCGGACGGCGAGCGTGTCCTCGAGCCGATGGGCGATCGGCTTCTCCAGCAGCAGGTCGCAGCCGAGCTCCATCGCCCGGAGGGCGTGCGCCCGGTGCTGGGCGTCCTGGGTGGCGATGACCACCACATCCGCCGGTTTGCCCGCCGCGAACATCGCCTCGGCGGAATCATAACCGCGGAACTCCGGCCGGTCACCCGCCTGCGCCCGGATCGCGGCGACGCGTTCCGGGACCGGGTCGGCCGCGGCCACGAGGCTGAATTGGTCCCCCATGCCGGCCGCGATACCCGCGTAAGTGCGAGCCCGGGAGCCGCAGCCACAGAATGCCAAGGTTAGACGGCGCATGCTCAGGCAGGGTAGGGGGTGGCCACCCTCGCTGGCAAGGGGATGGCCACCTCGTTTTTGAGGTATTTAGCCCATAAACTAAGAAACCCTTGCCAGAGTTCAAAAATTATTGAAATATGTTCCGGCTGCCCCCTTTGGTCCGATGACGCCCCCTCCTAGGAAATCTTCCGTCGCGCGGCCGCGAAAGCCCAACGCACGAACGCTCTCGTCCCACGAGGTCGAGCTGGGGGAGTTTTTCGTCCAGATGGCCGGTATCCTCGGGGTGCCGCGATCCGTCGCCCAGATTTACGCCCTGCTTTACGCTTCGCCCGCCCCCCAGGATTTCGAGCAGATTCAAGCCAAGTTAGGAATGAGCAAAGGCTCTGTCAGTCAAGGACTTAAGTTCTTGAGGGATCACGAGATGATCCTCTCGGTCAAAGCCAAAGGTGCCCGCCGGGAGCGCTGGGAGCCCACCCCCTCGTTGGCGGCTTCGCTCGTCAACCTTGTCCGCAGCCAGGTGCTGCCGGCCCTCCAACAATCCACGCCCGTTCTCCAGCGGGTCCTCGAGGGCGCCCAAAACTCCGGGGCGACCCCGGAAGTCCTCGAACGGTTGAGCCGCCTCAAGCGCTGGAACGCCCGCGCCCTCGAGCTCTTCCCCCTCATGCTCCCCCCGCCCAAGGGGAGCTAAGACCTTTCGCCGGGCGACCGGCAGACATTTTCCAACGCACCGTACGTGTCGGCCCCCAGCGCCGCCACGGGCGGTAGCCTGCCCGCCTCTCCCGATTATCAACCCGTAGCCGTAGCCCGGCCTCACCAACCTCCCCAGTCATCATGCGAGTCGCCATCACTTCCGGCTACTTTGACCCCATGCATCGCGGGCATCTCGAACTGCTCGAACTATCCCGTGCCCAAGGCGACGCCCTGTGGGTGATCGTCAACAACGACAAGCAGGCCGCCATGAAGAAAGGCCGTTCGTTCCTCGACCAGGATACCCGCATGGCCGTGACCCGGGCTCTCCGCGTGGTGGACCGGGCGGTGCTGGCCATCGACGCGGATGAGTCCGTCTGCCTTACCCTCGAAAGGCTGCTGGCCGAGGCCAAGGCCGCCGGGGCCGACGCCGTTTTTTGCAAAGGCGGGGATCGTCATGCGGGCAATATCCCCGAACTAGCCGTGTTGCGACGCCATGGGGCCCTGCTGATCGACGGGCTCGGGGCCAAGATCGACAGCAGTTCCCGCATCATCGCCCGGGCCGCGGCGGGTCAGGCCTGAACCGTGGCGCGGAGGTGAGTCGCGCCTCCGGCTTTGCTTCACGAAACCTACCGCTCCCCTTCGCCCACCCGACTGCTTTCTTTCAACCCATGCCCACCGTCACCCTCTGCATCCCCGCCCGCATCGCCTCCACGCGCCTGCCGCGCAAGGTCCTGCTCGACCTCGGCGGCAAGCCCGTCGTCCAGCACGTGTGGGAGCGCGCCCGCCAGGTGCGCCAAGCCGATCGCGTGGTCCTGCTCACCGATTCCGAGGAGGTGGCCGGCGTCGCCCGGGGGTTCGGCGCCGAGGTGCTGATGACCGACCCCGCCTGTCCCTCCGGCACGGCGCGGATGGCGAGCGTGATCGACCGCTTGCCCGGGGACTTCTTCCTGAATGTCCAAGGTGACGAGCCGTTCATCCAGCCGGAGCTTCTCGACGGGCTGATCGCCCGTTGGCAGGAGACCCGTTGCCCGCTCGTCACCGCGGTCTCCCGGATCGCCACCGCCGAACGGTTGCTCGCCCCCAGCGTCGTGAAGGTGGTCCGCGCGGAGAACGGCGAGGCGATCTACTTCTCGCGCAGCCCGATCCCGCACCTCCGGGGGGTCGACCCCGCCGAGTGGGTGTCGCGGCGTGATTACTGGGTCCACATCGGGGTCTATGGTTACGACCGCGCGACCCTCGCCGGCTACGCCCAGCTCCGGGCGACCGAACTGGAGGCGACCGAGTCGCTCGAGCAACTCCGGTTCCTCGCCCACGGCCGGACCTTCCAGACCGTCGTCACCGATTACCATCCCGTCGCCATCGACACCCCGGAGGACCTCGCGGTCGCCCGGGGGATGGTCGGCGGGAAGAACCATTGATCCGCCTAATCCATCGACTTCCCCTTCCCACCATGACCACCCCCCTCCACTCCGCCCGCGCCTTGCTGCAGGCCGAAGCCGCCGCCCTCGGTGAGCTGGCCTCGCGCCTGGATGGCGCCTTCACCCGGGCCGTCGACCTCATCGCGGCGCATCCGGGCAAGGTCGTCCTCTGCGGCGTCGGCAAATCCGGCCTCATCGGGCAGAAGGTCGCGGCCACGCTCTGCAGCACAGGCACGCCGGCGATCTTCCTGCACGCCGCCGACGCGGTGCATGGCGACCTCGGCATCCTCCAGCCCGGCGACCCGGTCATCCTCATCTCCCGCTCGGGTTCGACCGCCGAGCTGGTGCGGCTCCTGCCGGTGCTCCGCGGTTTCAAGTCCCCGCTGATCGCCATCGTCGGCAACCTGCAGTCGCCCTTGGCGAGCCAGGCCGACGTGGTCCTGGACATCGGCGCCCGGCCCGAGGCGGACCCGTTGGGCTTGGTGCCGACGACGAGCGCCTTGCTGACCTTGGCCTTGGGCGACGCCCTGGCCGCCGCGCTCATGACGAAGCGCGGCTTCGGCGCGGCCGATTTCGCCCGCTTCCACCCGGCCGGTCAGCTGGGCCGCAACCTGCTCCTGACGGTGGGCGAGGCCTTGCAGCCGTTGGAACGTTGCGCGCAGGTCGCCCCGACGGCCTCGTTGCGCGACACCGTGATCGCGATGACGAAGTTCCCGTTGGGCGCGGCGGTCATCCTGCGGCCGGACGGCGGCCTGGCCGGTCTCATCACCGACGGCGACCTGCGCCGGGCGCTCAGCCGCGGCGTCGACCTGAACACGGCGACGGCGGCCGACATCATGACGCGCGACCCGATCCGGGCGCACGCCGCCATGCCGCTGGGCGAGGCGGCCCGCATCATGGAGGACCGGCCGTCCCAGATCTCGGTGCTGCCGGTGACCGCGGCCGACTCGGCGCGCTGCCTCGGCCTGCTGCGCATCCACGACATCTACCAAGCCGGTCTCGTCTGAGCCGTCGCCCATGTCGGACCACTCCAGCCTCCGGACGCGCGCGTCCCTCACCGCCCGGGAACGGGCGGTCGCGACGATCGCCGCGCTCATGCTGGTCCTCGCCCCGTGGGGGTGGGGCGGCGTCGTCTTCTGGGTGGTCGCGGCGACCTTGGGTCTCGGCGTCGCCGCCTTGCTCGCCGCCTGGGGCGGACGGCGCGTCCAGCTGGTCGCGGCCGGTGTCTGGCTCGTGTGGGCCGTCGTCGCCGTGACGCGCGCCGCGCAGGCCTTGAGCGGCAGCGATGAGCCCGGGTTGCTCCCGTTCGTCGCGCCCAGCTTCACCTGCGTGAACGACCCTCGGTGGGAAGCCCTCGCTTTCCCGCTCGCGGCCTTGGTCGGGCAGCTCGTCGCCGCCGCGTCGCTGGGCGCTGCGCCGGCCGCGTCCGAGGCCTGGCCGCGCCTGCGTCGCTCGGCGCCCTTCTGGGCCGGGGTGGCCTTCGCCGCCTATGTCGCGACGCAGGCCTGGAACGCCTACGGGACGGTGGTCGAACGCGACCTTTTCTGGCGCATCGTCCCCGAGCGGCCGTGGGGCTGGTTGCCCTCGGGCTTGCGCGCCCCGTTGCGGTCCGATGAATTGGATCCGGGCGCGATGAACGCCTGGCGCGTGCTGATGATCCTCGGCGGCCCGTGGGCCCTTTTCTGCGCGTTCCGCGCCGCCGGCCTGCGGCGCCGCGCGCTCGTCGGTCTCGCCTGGGTGTCGGTCGTCACCGCCGGGCTGTTCGCGGTCTGGGGCTACCTCAACCAGCCGAGCTATGGCACGATCCTCGGCTTCGTCATCCCGCGCGACGCCCAGGTCTACGGCACGTTCATCAACCGCAACCATGCCGGCGTCTACCTTTACCTCAACGCCGGCCTGGCCCTCGGCCTGGCCGGCTGGCATCTGCGGCGCGCCGGGGAGTCCGCCACGCGCGGCGGACCGCACCTGGTGGCCGCGTTCGCGGCGGTCATGCTGTCCTTGTTCGCCGCCCTGACCAACAGCGTCGGCGCCGTCATCGTCGTCGGCCTGCTCGGCCTGGTGGCCGCGCCGCTGATGTTGTTCCGCGGCTTCCGCGACGACCGCGGGGAAGTCCGCCGGGGCGCGTGGGCCACCGTGCTGGCGCTCGTCGTCGTCGTGCTGGCGCTCGGCGCCGTCGCCGATTTCGACAAGCTGGCGGAGAAGGCGAAAGGCAAGGCCGACCGCTACCGGCAGGCGGGCGCCGACGACCGGGCCCCGTTGCGCGCCGCGACCTGGCGGATGGCCATGGACAAGCCTTGGACCGGCTGGGGCGCGGGTTCCTACCGTTGGGTCTCGCCGGTCTACCAGGCCGAGCAGCCGGCCCTGCAGGATGAGCGCGGGCGTCTGCGCGTCCGCGCGCTCTACGCGCACAACGACTGGCTGCAGCTCTTCGCCGAGGTCGGCGCGCTCGGCCTCCTGCCGGGGTTGTTCGCCCTCTATTGGCTCGGGCGCAAGGTGCGCGCGGCCTTCCGGCCCGGGCACCCGGAGGCGATCCCGCTCGCGGCGGCGCTGCTGCTCTTCGGGTTGCACGCCGGCTTCGACCTCCTCTGCTGGTTCACGCCGTTGCTCTGCGTGCTCGCCTTGGCGATCGCGATGCTCGCGGCCTTCACCGAACAGTCCTCCGCCGGCCGCGCCCCCGCGGTCGCGTCCTGACGCCCTTCCTTGCGCCAGCTCATCCAACATCTGGGGTCCGGCCGGACGGAACTCATCGACGTCCCGGCCCCCGGTCCGCGCCGCGGCCGCCTGCTCGCGCGGGCGCGGTGCTCGCTGGTCTCGCTCGGCACCGAACGGATGCTGGTCGAGTTCGGCCGGGGCGGCTGGCTGAGCAAGGCCCGTCAGCAGCCGGAAAAGTTCCGCGCGGTGCTCGCCAAGGTCCGCGTCGAGGGGTTGTTCCCGACGTTGGCCGCCGTCCGCAGCAAGCTCGCCCGGCCGCTTCCGCTCGGCTATTGCCACGTGGGCGAAGTCCTCGACGCGGGCGAAGTCCCGGGCTTCGCCGTCGGCGACCTCGTGGTCTCCAATTCCCCGCACGCCGAGGTCGTCTCCGCCGATCCGGCCTTCGCCGCGCGCGTCCCCGCGGGCGTCCCCGCCGAACACGCGGCGTTCGCGCCGCTCGCCGCGGTCGCCCTCCAAGGCCTCCGGCTGGTCTCCCCGCGGCCGGGCGAGACGGTGGTCGTCATGGGGCTCGGGCTGATCGGCCAGCTCGCCGTCCGCCTGCTCCGCGCCCGCGGTGTCGTCGTCGTCGGCCTCGATCCCGACGACTCCAAGCGCGCCGCCGCCGCGCAGGCGGGGGCGATCGCCTGGGATCCCGCCACGCCTTCGCCGTCGGCGCTGGCGGCCGGCGCGGCCGGCGTGCTCATCACGGCCAGCACCTCGTCCGACGAACCGGTGAACCTCGCCGCGCGCCTTTGCCGCCGGCGCGGCCGCGTCGTCCTCGTCGGCGTCGCGGGCCTCGCGCTCAACCGCGCCGACTTCTACGCGAACGAGGTCTCGTTCCAGGTCTCGCGTTCCTACGGCTCCGCCGACCCGGCCGACCCTTCGTCCGCGCGGGCCAATTTCGACGAAGTCCTCGGCCTCATGGCCGCCGGCTCGCTCGACGTCGCCCCGCTGCTGACCGCGCGTCACCCGTTCGACGAGGCGCCCCGGATCTACGACGACCTCCGGCGCCCCGGCGCCTATGGCCTGCTCATCGAGTATGCCGTCCCGGACCGAGCCCTCATCCGCACAATCGTCGGAGCCGGCGGGCAGGATGTGCCCCGCTTCGGTGGGCTCGGGGTCATCGGTTGCGGCAACTTCGCGTCCCGGGTCCTCGTGCCGGAACTGCGCCGCCTCGGCAGAGCGCCCGGCTCCTTCGCTTCGGCCCATGGGCTTTCCGCCCGCCGGCTGGCCGGTGATGCCGCGACGGCGACGACCGATGTCGCGGCGATGCTCGCCTATCCGCGGCTCGAGGCGGTCTTCATCGCGACCCGCCATGATGAACATGGCGAACTGGCCCGCGCGGCGCTGCGCGTCGGCAAGTCCGCCTGGGTCGAGAAGCCGCTCGCGCTGACCGAAGCCGACCTCGCCGCGACGCTGGCCGTCGCGCGCGCGTCCGAGGATTTCGCCGTCCTGGCCGTCGGCTTCAATCGCCGCTTCGCCCCGCTCGCCGTCCGCCTGCGCGCCGCGCTCGCGGCGAAGCCGGGTCCGCGGCGTTTCACGGTCGAGGTCAACGCGGGCCGCCTGCCCGCCGACCATTGGACGCTCGATCCGCGGCAGGGCGGGGGACGCATCGTCGGCGAGGCCTGCCACTTCGTGGACCTGCTGCGCTTCCTGACCGGCAGCCCGATCGGCTCCGTCCGCTGCTTGTCCCGCGACCTGGACGGACAGGATGGCGGCTGCTTCGAGCTGGCGTTCGCCAACGGTGACGCCGCCGTGCTCCGCTACCGTACGGACCTCCCGGCCCATCTGCCCAAGGAACGCCTCGCCGTCGCCGGCGCCGGTTGGTCGGCCGAGATCGACAACTGGCGTTCGCTGCGTTCGACCAATCTTCCCGGGGCTTCGGCCCGGCCGGCCTGGCTCGGCGGTCCCGCCCGCGGCAAAGGCCATCGCGAAGCACTTTCCGCTTTCCTGGACGCCGCCCATCACGTTGCCCCACCGCCCATCCCGCTCGACGAGATCGAGGAAGTCTCCCGCTGGAGCATCCGGATGCAGGGCATGCCGGGGCCGCAAGGTTGATCCGTCCCGCGGGTCAAGCATCGCCTCCGCGCCCTCCGCCACCTGTCCCCCTCGCCTTTTCATCCCATGTCCTCGGTCTGCGTCCTCGGTCTCGGTTACATCGGCCTGCCCACCGCCTCGATCTTCGCGACGAAGGGCCGCGCCGTGCTCGGCGTCGACATCGCCCCGGCGGTCGTCGCGACGATCAACAGCGGGCGCATCCATATCCAGGAACCGGACCTGGATGTCCTCGTGCGCGCCGCGGTCCAGTCGGGCAACTTGCGGGCCGCGACCACGCCGGCCCCGGCGGACACCTTCATCATCGCGGTGCCGACGCCGTGCGCGCTCGGCCCGGACGGAGCCCGGCGCCCGGACCTGAGTTTCGTCGAGGCCGCGGCCCGCTCGCTCGCCCCGGTGGTCGCCGCCGGCAACCTCGTGGTCCTGGAGTCCACCTCGCCGGTCGGGACCACGGAGAAGGTGAAGGGGTGGCTCGAGGATGAGCTGCGCCGCGCGGGCCGGCCGGTCCCGCCGCTGCTCTACGCCCATTGCCCGGAGCGGATCCTGCCCGGCCAGATGCTCAAGGAGCTCATCGCCAACGACCGGATCGTCGGCGGGCTGACCCCCGCGGCCGCGGCGCGCGCGAAGGCCCTGTACGAGACTTTCTGCACGGCGCAGATCTTCGTCACCGACGCGCGCACGGCCGAGCTCGCCAAGCTCACGGAGAACGCCTTCCGCGACGTGAACATCGCTTTCGCCAACGAGCTCTCGATGATCTGCGACCGGCTGCACGTCGACGTCTGGGAGCTCATCCGTCTCGCGAACCGTCATCCCCGCGTGAAGATCCTCCAGCCGGGTCCGGGCGTCGGTGGTCATTGCATCGCGGTCGACCCTTGGTTCATCGTCGACGCCGCCCCCGCCGAGGCGCGCCTGTTGCGCGCCGCGCGCGAGGTGAACGACGCCAAGCCCGGCCACGTGCTGTCCCGCATCCGCGCCCAGGTGCCGGCCGGCGCCGCCATCGCCTGCCTGGGACTCGCCTTCAAGGCGAACGTCGACGACCTCCGCGAATCCCCGGCGCTCGACATCGCCGTCCACCTCGCCGCGGAGGGGTACCGCGTCCTTGCGGTGGAGCCGCACATCGCCGCGTTGCCCGCCGCCCTCGCGGGCCGCGCCGAACTCGTCGACCTGCCGGTCGCGCTGGCGCGGGCCGACGCCATCGTCCTCCTGGTCGACCATCGCGCCTTCGCGGCCCTGACCTTGGCGGATCTCGCCGGCAAGGTCCTCATCGACACGCGCGGGCAGATCCGCTGATCCCTTTGTACCTCTCGGCCCTCCAGCATCTCGGACCGGCGTGGTTCCTGCGCCGGCTTTGGTTCAAGGCCGAGCGCGCGTCCGGTTGGCTGGAGCGGCGCTGCCCCGCGCGGACCTGGGACCAGGTCGAGGTGCCGTCCGACTACGCGGAGCGCTGGCGTCGCTCCGCCCCGCGGCTGCCGATCGCCAGGATCGACCGGGCTTACCTGGCCCCGCATGTCGAGGCGTGGGCGATCGCCACCGGCCATTCCCCCGTCGCGGAGGCCGACCAGCTGGCGCGGGGCCGGTTCCGGATCTTCAACCATGACCTGGTCGAGGTCGGGTCGCCGCCCCGCTGGAACGTCAGCGTGCTCGACGGGGCGACCGTCGACGCGTCGACGCATTGGACGAAGCTCCGCACCGACGGGCCCGTGGACATCAAGGGAGTCTGGGAGCTTTCGCGGTTCGCCTGGGTCTACCCCTTGGTGCGCGCCTGGGTCGCCGATGGCGAGCCTCGGCATGTCGAGCGGTTCTGGACGTTGCTCGAGCATTGGATGGAGGCGAACCCGCCGAACCGGGGGCCGCAATGGATGTGCGGCCAGGAGGCGTCGATGCGGCTCATCGCCGTCGCTTTCGCGCTCCAGGCTTTCCGCGACCACCCGGCCACGACGGACGCCCGGGTGCGGCTGACCGCGCGTCTGGCGACCGCGACCGCGGGGCGGATCCGCGCGCATCTGGGCTACGCCCTCTCCCAGCGCAACAACCATGGCATCAGCGAGTCGCTCGGGCTCTTCACGGCGGGAGCGTCGTGGCCGGGTCTGGCGGCTTCCGCGGCATGGCGCGACCAGGGGCTGGAAACCCTCTTCCCGCAAGTCGAGGACCTGGTCGACTCCCAGGATGGCGGTTTCAGCCAGCATTCGACGAACTACCACCGGCTCTTCCTGCAGCTCATGACCTGGGCGGAGGTCGTTCTCGGGGCCGAGGGGCAGATGCTCCCTCCGCGGACCCGCGACCGCGTCGCGCACGCGACCCAGTTCCTCGCGAACTTGCTGGAGCCCGATGGCACGGTGCCGCGTTATGGCGCCGACGACAGCGCGAACCTCTTCCCGTTGAGCGGTTTGCCCGCCCACGATTTCCGCCCCGCGGTCGTCGCCGCCCAGGCGCTCTTCCTGGGAGACCGGCCAGCCGCCGGGCCTTGGGACGAAGCCGCCTTGCTGCTCGCCGGCCCCTTGCCGATCTCCGCGCGCGTCGCGCCGGGCGGCGCCGGCGTCCGCTGCCCCGCCTCCGGGGTCGGGCTGCTTCGCCACCCGCGCGGCGCGGCCTTCCTTCGGGCCCCGCTCGGTTGGCGGCACCGGCCCAGCCAAGCGGATCAGCTCCACGTCTCGCTGCGTTGGGACGGCGCCTGGATCGCCGAGGATGTCGGCACGTTCACCTACG
>Ga0222712_10001601_pt1 | contig 27474 bp, 24 predicted proteins | sample C33_657DmetaG_FD_165043 | JGI IMG/M metagenome (GOLD analysis project Ga0222712, IMG submission 165043) | Estuarine water microbial communities from San Francisco Bay, California, United States - C33_657D | ecosystem: Environmental > Aquatic > Marine > Unclassified | place: USA: California... | reverse complement strand
CCCATCTTGCCGCACATGGGCTGGAATACCGTTTCAACAACTCCGGGTTCAACAATTTTTGCCGGGGTGGAAAATGAAAGTTTTTACTTTGTGCATTCATATGCAGCAACCGCTCCAGTCGGGCAATATCAAGCCTGGTCTGAGTACGGCGAACCATTCTTAGCTGCAGTTGAAGATGGCGCACTAACGGCTACGCAGTTCCATCCAGAAAAATCTGGCACCGCCGGACTTAAATTGATTTCGAACTGGAGTAATAGCCTGTGAAAAAACTAGAACTTCTACCTGCCGTCGATGTTAAAGATGGTCGCGCAGTTCGCTTAGTTCAAGGCGCACTTGATAAAGAAAGTATTTATGGCGCACCACTTGAAGTTGCGCTGGAGTTTCAAGCCGCTGGCGCCGAATGGCTGCACTTAGTCGATCTTGATGCGGCCTTTGGTCGTGGGAGTAATGCAACGCTACTGGCCGAAGTAGTTGCAGCTTTAGATATTAAGGTCGAACTATCTGGTGGTATTCGTGATGATGAATCGTTAAAGCGCGCATTAGCAACTGGCTGCACGCGAGTTAATTTAGGAACTGCCGCTCTTGAAGACCCAGAGTGGACAGCTAAAGTAATTAAACAATATGGCGACCGCATCGCAGTTGGTCTTGATGTGCGTGGCACGACTCTGGCAGCTCGTGGCTGGACTAAAGAGGGCGGCGAACTTTTCGAAACTATTGAACGACTTGATCGCGATGGTTGTTCACGTTACATCGTTACCGATGTGGCGAAAGATGGCACCTTAACTGGGCCGAATCTGGAATTACTAAAGTCAGTTTGTGCGGCAACCAAAGCGCCTATCGTTGCAAGTGGCGGCGTCTCTTCGTTGGCCGATATCGCCGCAATTGCACAACTAGTTGAAATCGGCGTCGAAGGTTCTATCGTCGGCAAAGCTCTCTACGCCGGTGCTTTCACACTGCCTGAAGCGTTAGCCGTTGCAAATGGAAAGTTTTAAGAGATGACACTTGCTAGTCGAGTTATTGCATGTCTCGATGTAACAGATGGTCGAGTTGTGAAAGGTGTTAACTTCACCGATTTAGTAGATGCCGGCGATCCGGTTGAGATGGCGAAAGTTTATAACTTAGAGGGTGTTGACGAGTTAACTTTCTTAGATATTTCAGCAAGCAACATGAATCGTGCGACAACTCTTGATGTTGTGGCACGCACTGCTGAACAAGTCTTTATTCCGCTAACTGTCGGTGGTGGCATTCGAAGTGTGGCTGATGTAAATAGTTTATTGCGTGCAGGCGCGGACAAAATTTCGATAAACACTGCTGCAATTGCTCGGCCTGAATTAATCTCTGAAATTGTTGATCGGTTTGGCTCACAAGTATTGGTTTTATCCGTTGATGCTCGTCGCGCAAATACCCCTTCTGGTTTTGAAGTAACTACACATGGCGGTCGCGAAAGTGCTGGCCTTGATGCTTTAGCTTGGGTAGAAAAAGCTTGCGCACTTGGGGTTGGCGAAATTTTGCTTAATTCAATGGATGCCGATGGCACTCGAGCTGGGTATGACATTGGCATGATCAAAGCTGTCCGCCAAGTTGCAAATGTTCCATTGATTGCAAGCGGTGGGGCAGGGGCGTTATCTGATTTTGCAGCAGCCCTTGATGCCGGCGCCGATGCGTTATTGGCCGCGAGCGTTTTTCACTTTGGCATTCATCGCATCGGTGATGTTAAGCGCTATTTGAGCCAGCAAGGCTATTCGGTTCGCACCAGCGCGCTTGCGTAGGGCAGAATTACCTAATGAGCGCAATCGAGTTTCCAGCTGAGTTATCAGCTCGGTTCAGTGATCCCAGCGCCTTAATTCCAGCGATTACTCAAGATGCCATAACTGGTGAAGTTTTAATGCTGGCATATATGAATCACGAAGCCCTGACTCAAACGTTAAAAACTAAAGCAGCCACCTATTGGTCGCGTTCACGAAATGAACTTTGGGTCAAGGGCGCTACTTCAGGGCACACCCAAAAAGTTGTATCAGTTTCGCTAGATTGCGATAGCGATGCAATTTTAATCAAAGTAGAACAAGTAGGCGCTGCCTGTCATACCGGCGATCGCACCTGTTTTCACAATGAATTGATCGGCGAGTAGTCACGATGCAGTTAGCTGAATTTCGCGAGTACGCGCGCAACTTCAATGTAGTTCCGGTTTCGCGTAAGTTGTTAGCCGATGGTGAAACTCCACTTGCGGTATATCGCAAACTAGGCGCTAACCGACCAGCTACTTTTCTATTGGAATCTGCTGAACATGGTGGCGCATGGTCACGTTATTCATTCATCGGCGTAAATTGCGAAGCGACTTTGACGGCCGAAAATGGTTTAGCAACTTGGTTAGGTAAGCCACCTGCTGGTGCGCCAACTGGCATTGATCCATTGGCAGCGCTTCGACTCAGTGCTAATCATTTGAAGTCACCAAAGATCGCTGGGCTCCCACCGCTAACTGGCGGGTTAGTTGGATATCTAGGTTATGACAGCGTGCGCAGATTAGAGAAACTGCCCAACTTAGCAATCGATGATTTACATATTCCGGAATTAGCTTTTATGTTAACTACCGATCTTGCCGTCCTTGATCACAGCGATGGCACGATTACTTTGATTGCTAATGCGATCAACTGGGATGGTAGTGATGAACGAGTTGATGAGGCTTATCACGCAGCTGTCGCACGGCTAGATCAAATGCAAAAAGACTTAACCGCGCCACTACCTGGATATCTCTCACAATTAAGCAAACCTTTAGCGGGGTCGATTGCATCTAATATTTCATCGCCTGAGTTTCTAGCTAAAGTCGCGCAGATCAAGGAAGAGATTTTGGCGGGTGAAGCATTTCAAGTTGTGCTTTCACAACGATTTGAGATCGAGTGCAAAGCCGAACCAATCGATGTTTACCGCATGCTGCGCTTACATAATCCAAGTCCTTATATGTATTTATTCCATTTCGCCGATGGCGTATCAGTGGTCGGTTCAAGTCCTGAAGCTCTAGTCAAGGTAACCGATGGCGAAGTAATGGTTCATCCGATTGCGGGCACTCGTAAGCGTTCTGATTCACCTGAAGAAGATGCTCGTCTGGCAACTGAATTGTTAGCAGATCCCAAAGAGCGAGCCGAACATTTAATGTTGGTCGATCTTGGGCGTAATGACTTAGGCCGGATCTGTTCTGCCGGAAGTGTTGAAGTTGTCGATTTCATGCACATTGAACGTTATTCGCATGTAATGCATATTGTTTCTACCGTAACTGGAAAACTGGCAAGCGATGCACTGCCGGTTGATGCCCTCTTCGCAACTTTCCCAGCTGGTACGTTATCTGGAGCTCCTAAACCGCGGGCAATGGAAATTATCGAAGAGTTAGAACCAACTAGACGTGGACTTTATGGCGGCGCAATTGGCTACATCGATTTCACTGGAAATATTGATACTTGTATCGCAATTCGAACTGCGTTGATCAAAGATGGCAAAGCATATGTACAAGCAGGTGCTGGCGTCGTAGCTGATTCAGATGCGGAGTCTGAAAATCAGGAGTGCCACAACAAGGCAGCAGCAGTGTTAGGTGCAATCAGTGCGGCGAATGATTTGGTTAGCAAATGAACCGCACCGTTGAAGTTTTAATCTCAGTCGTAATCGTCGTTTCACTAACTTTATTCTTAAGTCGTTCAATCAAATTATCTTCCAGGTATGAACGCAAACCACACAAGCTCTCTGATTGGAATGCGCAAGATCAGGGGATTGACCCAACTCTAGATAACGAGTCTGACCGATGAGCGTTCTCGATGAAATTATTGCCGGTGTTAAAGAAGATTTAGCTGAACGCAAAATTCCACGAAGTGAAATTGAAGCTGCAGCTTATGGAGCAGCACCTGTAATTGATTGTTTACCAATTATGCGCGCGCAAGAAATGGCAGTTATCGCCGAAGTTAAACGTGCATCACCAAGTAAAGGTGCCTTAGCAACTATTGCCGATCCAGCAGCGTTAGCTGAGCAATATCAAGAAGCTAGCGCCAGCGCGATTAGTGTTCTAACTGAACGACGTAGATTTAGTGGTTCATTGGCTGATCTTGATGCTGTTCGCAAGCGCGTAACTTTACCTATATTGCGCAAAGATTTTATGGTCGATGAGTATCAGTTCTTCGAAGCACGAGCCCATGGCGCTGACCTCGTTCTATTAATTGTGGCCGGTCTAAGTGATAGCCAATTAAATGAGTTTGCCGCACTTACAAATGAGTTAGGAATGCGAGCACTTGTTGAAGTTCATACTCATCAAGAATTAGAACGCGCACTTGAAATCAATCCCGAATTAATCGGAATTAATTCACGAAACCTTAAGACCCTTGAAGTTGATCAGAAAGCATTTGCCGAACTATTGCCGCAGATTCCAGCCGAGTTAATCCGGGTTGCTGAATCAGGAATCTCCCAGCGTAGTGATGTGGAATTTGCCCAGAAATATGGGGCGAACGCGATCTTGGTTGGCGAAGCCTTAGTTAAAGCAGGAGATCCGAATTTGGCGATGCGCGACCTATTGGGCCAAAGGTAGGCTTACCCCATGTTAGATTCGAAATTGGTTATCGATGGCCTCGGTCATTTTGGTCCCTACGGTGGCCGTTTCGTACCCGAAGCGTTGATCGGCGCTCTCGAAGAACTCGAAGCTGCACATTCTTCTGCTTTGCTAGATCCAATTTTTCAGGCTGAACTTAGCGAACTTCATCGCACTTATAGCGGTCGCCCAAGCATCATTACTGAAGCTAAACGTTTTGCCGAGCATGCTGGTGGCGCACGAATTATTTTAAAACGCGAAGATTTAAACCACACTGGTAGCCATAAAATAAATAATGTTTTAGGACAAGCGCTTCTTACCAAACGCATGGGCAAGACCCGCATCATTGCCGAAACGGGCGCCGGTCAACATGGTGTCGCATCTGCAACGGCTGCAGCACTTATGGGCCTTGAGTGCGTGGTTTACATGGGCGAAGAAGACACCAAACGCCAATCATTGAATGTCGCCCGCATGAAATTGCTAGGTGCCCAAGTAGTTCCAGTAACGTCAGGTTCGCGCACCTTAAAAGATGCGATCAACGAAGCGATGCGCGATTGGGTTACCAATGTTGAAAATACCCATTACTTATTGGGCACAGTTGCCGGGCCGCATCCGTTTCCAACTATGGTGCGCGATTTCCATAAAATAATCGGCGAAGAAGCGCGCGCTCAAGTTATTGAATTAACTGGCAAACTACCTGATGCAGTGCTGGCGTGCGTCGGCGGTGGTTCAAATGCAATCGGCATCTTCCATGATTTTATAAAAGATAAAGATGTTCGCTTAATTGGTCTTGAAGCAGGTGGCGATGGTGTTGAAACTGGTCGCCATGCCGCAACAATTACTGGCGGATCGCGAGGAGTACTTCACGGTACTCGCTCATATGTTTTGCAAGATGAAAATGGTCAGACCATTGAATCCCATTCGATTTCAGCTGGTTTGGATTACCCAGGTGTTGGCCCTGAACACGCGTATCTGCACGATATCGGTCGTGCCGAGTATCGCGCGATTACAGATGCACAAGCTATGGCAGCGTTTGCACTTCTTTGCAAGACCGAAGGAATTATTCCAGCAATCGAAACAGCGCATGCACTTGCTGGTGCGATTCAAGTTGGAAATGAACTTGGCCCTGATGCAACGCTGCTAATTAATCTTTCTGGTCGCGGCGATAAAGATGTGCAAACTGCAGCTGATTACTTTGGAATCCCACTTTAGTGAGCACTAATACGGCGCTTGATCAACTGTTCGTTAAAACTCGAGCCGAAAATCGCGCAGCGCTAATTGCATATATTCCGGCTGGGTTTCCATCACAAGCGGGTTGTCATAAAGTCATTGAAACACTGGCAAAAGCTGGCGTAGATGCCATTGAAATTGGTTACCCATACAGCGATCCCGTTATGGATGGCCCAACGATTCAGGCAGCAGCAACACAGGCTCTAGAAAACGGAACTGGAGTTACCGAAGTTTTCGCAGCGCTAAAGCATGCAACTGATCAAGGTGTGGCTGCAGTTGTAATGACTTACTGGAATCCAATTGAAAAGTATGGCGCAGCAAAATTTGCCCAAGCAATTGCCGATAATGGTGGTTCCGGGGTAATTACGCCAGATTTAACCATTGAAGAATCTGATGAATGGCGTGCAGCGGTAAACACAAGTTCGATTAATCCAATTTACGTTGTCGCGCCAAGTACTAAGCCTGCACGTTTAGTAAAAGTTACCGAGCAATGTGGCGGATTTATTTACGCCGCCAGTTTGATGGGCGTAACTGGTGCGCGATCTGGAATTTCAAGCGGTGCTGGCGAATTAGTAGCCCGCCTACGCAAAGTTAGCGATAAGCCAATTAGTGTTGGGTTAGGCGTTTCAAATCGAGAGCAAGCCAAAGAAGTTGCCGCATTCGCAGATGGCGTAATTGTTGGTTCGGCTTTCATAAAAGCAATTCAAGATGCCCCTGATGAAGAGAGCGGTTTAGCTGCAGTTGCGCATTTAGCGAGCGAATTAGCGAAAGGAGTACGTGAAGCGCGATGATTTCAAACTTATTAAATAAATATGGACAGTGGTTCGGACTCCTATCTCGCTTAACTTTAGGCGGCGTACTATTTGCTGCCGGCTGGTTGAAAATTTTCACGCCTGCTAAATCTCAGATGGCAGTTCGGGCTTATGAAGTACTTCCGATTCCGTTAGCTAATTTTCTTGGAATTGTTCTTCCCTGGTTTGAAGTTGGCTTAGGTGTTCTATTGATCTTAGGAATCGCAGTACGACTATCTGCGTTCTTCGGTGGCGCCTTAATGGTCGTCTTCATCGCAGCAATTTCTCAGGCTTGGGCACGCGGACTCTCAATTGATTGCGGATGTTTCGGTGGAGGTGGCACCGTGGACCCAAGTGAGACCAAATATTTGAGCGAAATCCTGCGCGACGCTGGCTTGGCATTGTTAGGTTTATATTTATTTCGCTACCCTTTGACTAGATTTGCAGTAGAAAAATTAACAAAAACCCAAGGAGAGTAAGCACATGGCAACTGGTTCATCTGGTGGAGATAAGTTCACACGTAATTTAGTAATCGGAATGGTTGCTTTAGTCGTTGTGGTCGGTGCTTCATTCTCATACTTCGGTTCAAAGGGCTCGACAACTGCAGCGATCCCTTCTAGTGTTTCTAAAGATGACGGTTACGGAATCGTCTTTAACGCCGATGTACCAAATGTGCCAACAATTGATGTTTATGAAGACTTCCAGTGCCCAGTTTGTGCGCGCTTTGAAGCGATAAACGGCATAACTTTAGAAAAAGCAATTGAAGAGAAAAAAGCTAAAGTCGTTTATCACGTTCTTTCCTTCCTCGGTACAGAATCAATTTTGGCTGCTAACGCATCAGCATGTGCTGCCGATGAAGATAAGTTCTTAGCTTTCCATAAGGCGTTCTATGCCAATCAGCCAGCTGAAAATGCGGGCGCGATTAATGCCACATTCCTAAAGAGTATTGGTGCAGCAATCGGAATCGATTCAGCTAAGTTCGCAGCCTGTGTTGATAATGGTGGATATTCCGATTGGGTTAAAAATGTTGCCGAAGCGGGCGCAAAAGCAAATGTTAATTCGACACCAACAGTATTTGTAAACGGTAAAGAACTCGACCGCAATACCGAATACTTCAATGTCGAGGCATTTGCTAAAGCAATTGCAGGCTAATTAATGCTTTCCTCGATTCCAACGCCAACTAATTCGGGGATCGGAATTGGGCCGCTAACTGTTCATTACTACGCTTTATGCATAATTGTTGGCGTGGCAGTTGCAATCTGGTTAGGCAATAAGCGTTATCGCACATTCGCAAATGACAGCGAACAGTCAATTGGTGTCGTTGCCGATGTAGCAATTTACGCGGTACCTGCCGGCATAATCGGTGGCCGTATTTATCACGTCATAACATCACCTGCGCAATACTTTGGTGAAAATGGAAAACCAATTGATGCGCTAAAAATTTATGAAGGCGGTTTAGGTATCTGGGGAGCGATCTCACTTGGTGCGCTGGTTGCCTGGTTTGGTTATCGAAAACGCGCTAAAGATTTAGATTTGCCAAGTTTTCGCTTATTTCTAGATGCGCTAGCGCCAGGCATTTTGATTGCGCAAGCAATCGGACGTATTGGAAATTGGTTTAATGGTGAACTTTTTGGTCGCCCTTTTTCAGGGCTATGGGCGTTGGAAATACCAGTATCTAAGCGTCCAATCGGATATCTCCAATTTGAGACCTTTCATCCGACTTTCCTATACGAAACAATCTGGTGCTTGCTGGTTGCGGCGCTGCTGATCTGGTTAACGCCAAAGTTAAAGGCAGGGCAAAGCTTTGCAATTTACGTGGCACTTTATTGTGTTGGCAGGTTTGCCATTGAATCACTTCGTATTGATGATGCAAATGAAATCTTAGGTTTGCGGGTTAATTTATGGACAGCGCTAATAGTTGGTCTAATTGCGAGCGCGCTGGCACTTCGTTTTGCACGTCAGAAAGTGACCGAAATCGGGTAGTATTTCAATATGGCGCTCGAAGATGTTTATCAAAGAAACTTACATCACCGCACTCATCGTGCAGGTTGGTTGCGCGCCGCAGTACTAGGTGCCAACGATGGTTTGGTTTCAACTGCCTCGTTAATGATTGGTGTTGCCGCTGCCCGAGTTAGTGACAGTTTTTTAATTACAGCTGGCATTGCCGGAATTTCAGCTGGTGCGATGTCGATGGCAGTCGGTGAATATGTTTCAGTTCGCGCGCAAAATGATGTCGAAGAATCTGATCGCCTGCTTGAGATCGAACATTTAGCGGCAGACCCCGAAGGCGAATTTCTTGAGTTAGTTGAGATCTATGTTAACCGCGGTTTAACCCCCGAGTTAGCTCGCGAAGTTGTCGAGCAGATGCATGCCAAAGATCCGCTGGAGGCACATTTACGAGATGAACTTGGTCAATTCGAAAGTACTAAAGCGCGCCCAGTTCAAGCTGCGGTAGCTTCGGCGCTAAGTTTCACAATGGGCGGACTAATTCCATTTGCTGGGGCGTTTGCACCAACTCCTGGGGCGGTAGCGGTGAGCATTGTTGGTTTCACGCTAGTCGGTCTTTTGGCCACTGGCATTATTAGCGCTCGCTCATCAGGGGCTGCCGTTATGAAGCCAACTATGCGAGTAATGATTGGTGGTTGCCTGGGCATGGCAATTACCGCGGGCATTGGCCATTTTGCTCACCTAACCGGAATCTAGATAACTAGCGGAATCTAAATCGCCCGACGTAGATCACATCAATTCCCTCGATTAAATCGGAACAGGCTTACCTTTTCCTAGGCTAAATTGCTACCCTTACCCATCTCGAAGACCGAGAAACTGTACGACCAGGGCCAAAGTTGTCCCGTGAAAGTAACGGCACAAGACAACTAGTAGCAAAGGATCTGGCGACAACCTAATGGCAATCCCAAAAGAGTTTCCACCAGCACAAGGTCTTTATGACCCAGCAAACGAGCATGATGCATGCGGCGTTGCGATGGTTGCTACTCTAAATAAAGTTGCCACTCACGAAATTGTTGCTCAAGCGTTAACTGCACTTCGCAATCTTGAACATCGTGGCGCTTCAGGTGCTGAACCAGATAGTGGTGATGGTGCTGGAATTTTAATTCGCGTTCCTGATGAGTTTTATCAAGCTGTAGCCGGATTTAGATTGCCTTCCGCCGGAAGTTACGCCACAGGTATTGCCTTCATTGGTCAAAGTTTTGATTTCCAAAATGAAATTGCAGCAATCGCAGCTGAAGAAGGTTTAGTTGTCCTAGGTTGGCGCGAACTTCCAATTAACTCAGCATCTCTGGGCAAGACTGCCCTTGGCGTTATGCCAAAGTTTGAACAATTATTCCTAGCTGGCGCTAATGGTGAATCCGGAATCGCACTAGATCGCTTAGCTTTTTGTCTGCGTAAGCGAGTCGAGCATTCGTTAGATATTTATTTCCCATCGCTATCTTCTCAGACCATTGTTTACAAAGGCATGCTCACAACCGGCCAGCTTGAAGAGTTTTTCCCAGATCTAAGTGATGCTCGAGTTAAATCTCCATTGGCGCTTGTTCACTCACGTTTTTCTACCAATACCTTCCCGTCTTGGCCGCTTGCACACCCATACCGATTCATTGCGCATAACGGTGAAATCAATACCGTTAAGGGAAACCGAAACTGGATGCGTGCTCGCGAATCACTCCTTGAATCCGATGTGATTCCAGGTGACTTAAAGCGCTTGTTCCCAATCGTGGAAATGTCAGGATCGGATTCAGCTTCCTTTGATGAAGTACTTGAATTGCTTTACTTAGGTGGACGTTCGCTGCCACATTCAGTTTTAATGATGATTCCGGAAGCTTGGGAAAATCATGCAACCATGTCGCAAAAGCGACGAGATTTCTATGCTTTCCATGCCTCTCTTATGGAGCCTTGGGACGGGCCTGCATGCGTAACTTTCACTGACGGAAACCAAGTAGGCGCAGTGCTTGATAGAAATGGTTTGCGACCATCGCGTTATTGGGTAACTAAAGATGGCCTAGTTGTTTTGGCCAGTGAAGTCGGCGTTCTAGATTTCGCACCTGAAGAAATTGTGCGCAAAGGTCGCTTGCAACCAGGAAAAATGTTCTTGGTTGATATCGCTGCTGGTCGCATTATTGAAGATGATGAAATTAAGGATTCACTGGCAGATGCCGAAACTTATGGCCTGTGGTTACAAGATGGCATCGTCAAGTTAGCTGATCTACCTTCACGTGAGCATATTGTTTACCCACACTCTTCGGTTGTGCGTCGTCAACGCGCCTTTGGTTATACCGAAGAAGATTTGAAAATCTTGATTACGCCTATGGCGCGAAGCGGGGGAGAACCACTTGGTTCAATGGGCACCGATACCCCGATTGCGGCAATCTCAGCTAAACCACGATTGCTCTTCGACTATTTCTCTCAACTCTTTGCTCAAGTTACTAATCCACCACTAGATGCGATTCGCGAAGAACTAGTTACCTCTCTCGGTGGATCAATTGGTCCAGAACATAATTTGCTAGATCCTGGCCCAGCTTCTTGTCGTCAAATTTCATTGGCATTCCCAGTAATTGATAATGATGAGTTAGCCAAGATCATCAACGTGAATGCTGATGACGAGTATCCAGAATTAGCTGCCTATGTTGTGCGCGGATTATTTCCAGTAAATGGCGATGGCCAGGCACTTCGCAAGCGAATCGATGAAATTAAGCGCGAAGTTTCCAAAGCTATCGATGATGGTGCTCACTTAATTGTGCTTTCTGACCGTGACGGCGATGCCGAAGATGCACCTATTCCATCTTTATTACTTACCTCTGCAGTTCATCACCATTTAATTCGCGAGAAGAAGCGCACCCAGGTGGGCTTAGTTGTCGAAGCTGGCGATGTGCGCGAAGTTCACCATGTTGCACTACTAATTGGTTATGGCGCAGCAGCGGTAAATCCATATTTAGCTATGGAATCAGCCGAAGATTTAGTTCGCCAAGGTGTCATCACTGGCATCGCACCTGAAAAGGCTGTGCGTAATTTAATTAAAGCGCTGGGCAAAGGTGTGCTTAAAGTTATGTCGAAGATGGGTATTTCAACTATCGCGTCATACACCGGCGCTCAAGTTTTCGAGGCAATCGGCATTAGTCAAGAAGTGGTCGATGAATTCTTTGTCGGTACAACTTCTCGCTTAGGCGGAATCAGTCTAGACATCATTGCTCAAGAAACTATTGCTCGTCATCACATCGCATATCCGCCAGGGGGAGAAATTCCTGGTTCTAAACGTCTACCAACTGGTGGCGAATACCAATGGCGTCGCGATGGCGAACCACACTTATTTGATCCAGAAACTGTATTTGCACTTCAACACTCAACTCGCAATAAGCGGTTTGATATTTTCCAGCGTTACACCAGTCGCGTTGACGAACAGAGCAATCGTTTGATGACTTTGCGAGGACTCTTCAAATTTGCAGAGGGCATTCGCCAACCTATTTCTATTGATGAAGTTGAACCGGTTTCAGAAATCGTAAAACGTTTCTCAACAGGTGCGATGTCATACGGTTCGATCTCACAAGAAGCGCATGAGAATTTAGCAATTGCAATGAATCGCCTTGGGGCTAAATCAAATACTGGTGAAGGTGGCGAAGATCCTGCTCGCTATATCAAAGAAGCAAATGGTGATTCCAAACGTTCCTCGATTAAACAGGTTGCATCAGGTCGATTCGGCGTAACCTCTGATTACTTAGTTAATGCCGATGACATTCAGATCAAGATTGCACAAGGCGCTAAACCTGGTGAAGGTGGCCAGTTACCTGGAAACAAGGTTTATCCCTGGATTGCAAAAGTGCGATATTCAACGCCTGGCGTGGGTCTAATTTCGCCACCTCCACATCACGATATTTATTCAATTGAAGATTTAGCTCAGCTAATTCACGATCTTAAGAATGCGAATAAGAACGCTCGCGTTCACGTTAAATTAGTGGCCGAAGTTGGCGTTGGCACAGTTGCTGCTGGTGTTTCAAAAGCACACGCAGATGTTGTTCTAATCTCCGGTCACGATGGAGGCACAGGCGCATCACCACTTACTTCACTCAAGCATGCTGGTGCACCATGGGAACTTGGTTTAGCCGAAACTCAACAGACGCTGTTGCTCAATAATTTGCGTGATCGCATTGTGGTTCAAGCTGATGGTCAGTTAAAGACTGGTCGCGATGTAGTTATCGCAGCACTACTTGGCGCTGAAGAATTCGGTTTTGCAACCGCTCCACTAGTTGTTTCGGGTTGCATCATGATGCGCGTATGTCATCTTGATACTTGCCCAGTTGGTGTTGCTACTCAGAATCCAGAATTACGCAAAAACTTTAGTGGAAAGCCAGAATTCGTAGAAACTTTCTTCGAATATATTGCCGAAGAAGTTCGCGCGTTGTTGGCACAGCTGGGTTATCGCACATTGCTCGAAGCGGTTGGCCATGTTGAGTCTCTTGATACCCGTGATGCGGTAAATCACTGGAAAGCAGCTGGCCTTGATTTGGCGCCGTTGTTAGTGCGACCAGATGTTGAGAGTCCGCTGCACAACACTTCAACTCAAGATCATGGGCTGGCTGCAGCACTTGATAACAAGTTAATTGAATTAGCTGACGTCGCGCTTACTAAAGGCGAGGCAGTAAAGATTGATCTGCCAGTTCGAAATGTTAACCGCACAGTCGGAACTATGTTGGGTGCCGAAATCACTCGACGCCACGGAGCAAATGGTTTACCTGCAGGCACTATCGATGTAACTCTGCACGGTTCAGCCGGTCAATCACTCGGTGCGTTTATTCCAACTGGTCTAAAGATTCGCCTTTATGGTGATTCGAATGACTACGTGGCAAAGGGAATCTCGGGCGGCACAGTTGTGGTGCGCCCTGATGAAAAAGCTTCCTTTAAATCTGAGGAAAATGTAATTGCCGGAAACGTTATTGGTTACGGTGCTACTTCCGGCAAGATCTATGTGCGTGGAAAAGTCGGCGAGCGCTTCTGTGTTCGTAACTCTGGCGCAATTGCAATTGTTGAAGGTATTGGCGATCATGGTTGCGAATACATGACTGGTGGCACCGTGGTGGTTCTTGGTGCAACTGGCCGTAACTTTGCAGCCGGCATGTCTGGCGGTCGCGCATTTATGCTCGATATTGATAGCGCCAATGTAAATACCGAGATGGTTGATCTGATGGCGGTTCCAGAAGATCAAAAAGAGATCTTGAAATCTTTGGTTTCAGATTTCCTAGTTGAAACTGGTTCCGAAGTTGCAGCAGGGCTATTAGCAAATTGGTCAGCGGCGCTAACTCGATTTACTTTAGTCATGCCACGTGATTACGCGCGCGTGCTTGCGGCAATTGAGCGAGCTAACCGCGAAGGTTTACCGGTCGATCAAGTTGTAATGGAGGTAGCAGCAAATGGCTGATCCCAAGGGATTTTTAACTACTGATCGGGCTGTACCGACACGACGTCCGGTTGATGTGCGCATTAAAGACTGGAAAGAAGTTTACGAAGAGCAAGCTTTCCCTGATTTACAGAAGCAAGCTGGTCGTTGCATGGATTGCGGAATTCCGTTCTGCCATTCAGGTTGCCCGCTTGGCAACTTAATTCCAGAATGGAATGACTTAATTTGGCGCGGGGATAAAAACGAAGCTATTGATCGTTTGCATGCAACAAATAATTTTCCAGAATTCACAGGGCGCTTATGCCCAGCACCTTGCGAAACAGCATGCGTAGTTGCAATAAACAAGACGGCAGTAACAATCAAGCAAATTGAATTGCGCACGATTGAAGAAGCATTTAAGGATGGCAACGTCGAACCCCTGATTGCTGATCGCTTAACTGGCAAAACAGTTGCCGTAATTGGTTCTGGCCCAGCTGGCCTAGCGGCTGCCCAACAATTAACTAGAGCGGGTCACACTGTTGCGGTTTATGATCGCGCGGACAAAATCGGTGGCTTGCTTCGTTACGGTATTCCAGAGTTCAAAATGGAGAAAGCAATTCTCGATCGTCGACTAGATCAGATGACCAAAGAAGGCACTCGTTTTCGTCCAGGTGTAAATGTAGGTGTTGAACTAACTGGTTCTCAATTGCGCACTAAGTACGATGCAATCGTCTTAGCGGTTGGTGCAACGCAATGGCGTGATATCAATGTTCCTGGCCGTGAGCTAAAAGGTATTTACCAAGCAATGGAATTTTTACCTTGGGGTAATCGTCAGGGCTTAGGCGAAGTTGAGACACCAGAAATTAATGTGTCAGGTAAGCATGTGGTAATTCTTGGCGGTGGCGATACTGGTGCTGACTGCCTTGGTACTTCTGTTCGCCAAGGTGCTGCAAGTGTCACTCAGCTTGAAATCATGCCGCGCCCAACTGAAGAACGTCCGGCCGGGCAACCTTGGCCGACTTATCCGATGATCTATCGTGTTTCAAGTGCACACGAGGAACTTGATAACCGGTTATTTGCGGTAAGCACTGAAGAATTCTTAGGCGATGGAAATGGAAACTTGCGTGCGCTAAAGATTGTCGAAACTAAATTTGAAAACGGTAAGTTCGAGCCAGTTCCCGGAACTGAGCAAGAATTACCAGCTGATTTTGTTTTCCTGGCAATGGGATTTACAGGCCCAGAAAAAACTGCGCTGATCGAGCAACTAGAAGTTGAACTTGATGAACGCGGAAACATAAAGCGTGGTTTGGATTACCAAAGCACTCAAGAAGGAATTTTCGTGGCCGGCGATGCTGGTCGTGGACAATCGCTCATTGTTTGGGCGATCGCAGAAGGTCGCAGCGCAGCGGCTGAGGTAGATAAGTACTTAACTAGCGATACGCAATTGCCGGCGCCAATACTTCCTACTGCTCGCCCAATGATGGTCTAGTTAAAGAACTTCAACTAGTCACTAAACAGATAGGCTATAGATATGCGCCGCGCCAAAATTGTATGCACGATGGGTCCAGCTGTTGAATCTTCCGAGAAGGTTCATGAGCTAATTGCAGCTGGCATGAACATGGCTCGCTTAAACCTGTCACACGGGGGATACGACGAGCATCAAAGTCGTCTTGATCTAGTTCGCTCAGTTGCGGCTGAAACAAATCAACCAGTTGCTATTTTGGTTGATTTACAAGGCCCCAAGATTCGCTTGGCTCGATTCGCAAATGGCCCACATGATTTAGCTCGCGGAGATATTTTCACCATCACAGCCGATGAAGTCGAAGGTACTAAAGAGCGCGTTGGTACCACTTACAAAGGCCTGCCTGGTGATTGCAAACCTGGCGATCGTATTTTGATTGACGATGGAAAAGTAACTGTTGAAGTTCTTGAAGTTAACGGCAACGACGTCGTAACTAAAGTTATCGAACCAGGCGCGGTTAGCAATAACAAAGGTATTAACTTGCCCGGTGTTGCAGTTTCGGTTCCGGCGCTCTCTGAAAAAGATAAAGAAGATCTTCGCTGGGGATTAGCAGCGGGGGCCGACTTTATTGCGCTCTCTTTCGTTCGAAGCGCTGCTGATATCGATGATGTACACGCGATCATGGATGAAGTTGGAATCCGTCGCCCAGTAATTGCCAAAATTGAAAAACCACAAGCTGTCGAAAACTTGCAAGAAATTGTTGATGCTTTTGATGGCATCATGGTTGCTCGTGGTGATCTCGGCGTAGAACTACCTATTGAAGATGTGCCATTAGTTCAAAAGCGTTGTATCGAGCTTGCTCGCGAAGCTGCTAAGCCAGTTATCGTTGCTACTCAGATGCTTGATTCCATGATTACTAATTCAACGCCAACTCGCGCCGAAGCAACTGACTGTGCGAACGCCGTTCTAGATGGCGCAGATGCCTTGATGCTCTCAGGTGAAACTAGCGTTGGCGCTTTTGCAATCCAAGCGGTTCAAGTTATGGCTCGCATAATTGTTAAAACTGAACAAGACATGATGGACCGAATTCGCCCTATGCGCACTCAACCAAAAACCAAGGGTGGCGCTATTACTAAGGCCGCTGTTGAAGTAGGCAAAATTGTCGATGCTAAATTCTTAGTTGCATTCACCAAGAGCGGTGACTCAGCTCGTCGTATGTCGCGCCTTCGCTCACCAATTCCAATCTTGGCGCTAACCCCAGATCCTGCGACTTTCAATCAACTAGCTCTTTCTTGGGGCATTGAGTCGATGATCATGCCGATGGTTAGCCACACCGATGAGATGGTAAAACAAGTAGATACGTTGCTAGTTGAAAGTGGTCGTGGGGTAGTGGGCGAGAATGTAATGATCGTTGCTGGCTCACCTCCTGGAATTCCGGGATCCACAAATGCGATGCGTGTACACCGAATTGGCGATGCGATCTCTGGCGCTGCGCCTGCATATCGCTAACGGCTTGCGTTTCGTAGCCAATTTTCTTACCGCTACAATTGCCGTTCTAGCCTCGGTACTCCAACGGTAGAGAGGGCAGTCTCAAACACTGCATAGTGTCGGTTCGAATCCGACTCGAGGCACATGAGTTCACAAAGTAGTAGCAAGAGCTCTACTTCACCTGCCACTCGCATTTTAGTTGCCGAAGACGAAACTTTAATTCGTATGGATTTAGTCGAGATGCTTACCGAAGCCGGCTATGAAGTTATTGCGCAGGCGACTAATGGCGAAGAAGCAATCGCGCTTGCAAATGAGCATAAACCTGATCTCGCAATTCTTGATGTGCAGATGCCAGTTCTCGATGGAATTTCTGCGGCAGAAAAAATTATCGCAATCGCACCGGTTCTAATGTTGACTGCATTTAGTCAGCGAGAATTGGTTGATCGCGCCCGCGATGCTGGCGTAATGGCCTATGTAGTAAAACCATTTACGATCTCTGATTTAGTTCCAGCAATTGAAATTGCAATTAGCCGTCATACCCAAATGCGATCACTTGCAGATGAAGTAGCAGATCTTCATGATCGACTCGAAACTCGCAAAGTAATTGATCGCGCTAAAGGTATTTTGATGAAGGCGCTAAACCTGACTGAACCTGAAGCATTTTCTTGGATTCAACGTGCTGCCATGGATCGCCGGATTACTATGAAAGAGGTTGCCGAAGCGGTTATTTCGCCATCGGCTGTTCCGGATAAGTAAGGTGCAAGGCCTTCGCAAATAGATGCGATGCTAGGCGTGAAATTTGCCAAGATGTTACAAAGATGTAATTTATCAAGCGTGCAATAAACGAGATTTTTGGACTTTGGGCTTGTCCAACCCTCACCCCTCCCGTTACCCTCATCTCCTCCCTGTCCCGGGACACAAGAACAGGAAAGGCAATAAATGAACAAGAAGATCCAGCGTTCACTTGCCGTTGTTTCAGCAGCAGCACTCGTATTCGGAGTTGCAGCAGCACAGACTTCAGCAAACGCAGCACCAAAGACCGTTTACATTGCATACCAGGGTCCACTATCTGGTGGCGAAGCATCAACTGGTACTGATGAGCAGAATGCAGTTAAGTATGCAATCAAGCTTTTCAATGCAAAGAACAAAGCAACTTACAACGTAAAGCTAGTTTCAGTTGACGATCAAGGCGACCCAGCAGTAGCTGGAACAGTTGCTCCAGGAATTGGCAAGAACAAGGCAATCCTTGGCGTAGTTGGACCTGCATACTCAGGCGCAACAATCGCATCACTACCTTTCTACAAGGCTGGCGGATTAGTAATGATCTCTCCATCAGCAACTCGCGTATCTCTAACAGATTCAGCTTCACCTGACTTCGGCGGACCTGTTTTCCACCGTGTTGTTGGTAAAGACGATCTACAAGGTCCAGCTCTAGCTAAGTACGCAACAGCTGGCATCACAAATCCAAAGGTATTCATCTTTGATGACCAATCTTCATACGCTGTACCTCTAGCAGGTTACGTAACAGGTGGTCTCAAGAAGATTGCAGGAGCAACTGTTGTAGGAACTGACTCAGTTCCAAATACAACAACTGACTTCTCACCAACAATTGCAAAGATTGCAACTTCAAAGGCTGATGTAGTTATCTACACCGGTTACTACAGCCAAGCAGCTGTATTCATCAAGCAACTACGTGACTCAGGTTCAAAGGCGATCTTCGCTGGCGGCGACGGAGTCTTCAACCAGGAGTTCCCAAAGCTTGCGGGCGCATCTGCTGAAGGTTCACGCGTTACTGGTGTAGGCGGACTTGCTGGAGTAAGCGAAGCACTTGAGAAGGACTACAAGGCAAAGATGGGCGTTTCATCAGGCGTTTACTCAGTTGAGTCACTTGATGCAGCAAACATCCTTCTTCAGGGAATCTTGAAGGGCAACACAACACGCGCAAAGATGCTTGCTTGGGTTAAGGCCTATAACGGCAAGAGCATCACTGGTAACACCATCAAGTTCTCTGCAAATGGCGACATTTCATACGGACTCTTTGCTGGTTTCACCACAAAGAATGGCGTACTAGTTAATACAGGTATCGTTAAGTAATTAACAAAGCCTGAAAAGCTTCAAAAGTAAGTGGGTGCTCTGACTCTCGAATAGAGGGGAAGAGCACCCATTTCTTTGATTTTTCGACTATCTTTGCCCAACGCGGTTTCGCTGGTAAGAGGAGAACAATGTTTTCAGTATTGATCGACCAGTTCTGGTCTTTGACCATTGCGGGAGTTGCCCTGGGCTTCATCTACGTTTTGGTCTCCCTTGGCTACACCATGGTTTACGGCGTACTTCGCATGATTAACTTTGCAAACTCCGAAATCTTTATGTGGGGAACTTTCGGAACTATTGTCACCTCTCGAGATATTTTTGGTTACACCCAAACATCAGCCCCTGCGACTGGCGGAAAATTAGCGCTAGTTCTAATCAGTCAGCTCTTGATGTCTATGGCAGTTGCCGGAGTAACTGCAATCTTTGTTGAATATGTTGCCTACCGCCGCTTACGCGCGAAAGGTACTAACCGTTTAGCAACTTTGATTTCCGCAATTGGTATTTCAATTGTGCTTTCTGAACTAATGCGTTTGCTAACTGATTCTCGCCCTGTGGGTTCACCACGAGTGCTCGAGAAGATCATTTTGACTGAAGTGTGGGGCGCAAATATTCGCCTCGATACCGTAGTTACTATTTTTGCAGCAGCTTTGATCTACTTCTTGCTAGAGCGTTTCGTAAAACTTTCTCGAATGGGTAAAGCAATTCGTGCAGTTTCAATGAATGAAGATGCCGCTAAATTGATGGGTGTTAATTTAAATCGAGTTATTACAACCACCTTCTTAGTTGGTGGTTTAGCGACTGGTGCAGCTGGCTTCTTCTATATAACCGTGTTTGAATACACGAAATTCAATATTGGTTTCACTATGGGTATGGCAGCCTTTACCGCAGCGGTACTTGGTGGAATTGGAAATATTCGAGGTGCGTTTTACGGCGGTCTATTCCTCGGTCTGCTCGAGGTTTACGCCTCTGCCGTCCTTGGTACCCAATGGAAAGCAGTTACCGTCTTTATTGTGTTGGTATTAGTACTCCTCTTTAAGCCAAATGGTTTGTTTGGCGAAGCCGTTCAGACTACGAGGGCATAATTATGAAAATACGTAATTACTGGAATCTGCGCGACTACGGCGCCAATATTTGGGAGAACGCTGGCCGTCCAGTACGGGTAGCAATTGTTCTCGTTTCGATTGTGTTGGTGGGACTTCTGCCGTTTACAGGTGGCAGCTTCCTAGCTACGCCAATTGCGTCATTCGACGCGGTTCTCGTTTATCCAGTGGGCATGTTCGTACTTATGTCACTTGGTTTAAACATTGTGGTCGGTAAATCAGGCATGCTCGATCTTGGCTATGTAGCTTTCTTTGCAATCGGTGCTTACACCATGGCGATTCTAGGAACAACTACAAAGCTAAACACTTGGGAAATCATGCCGATCGGTATTGCATTTGCGATGATCGCAGGAGTTTTACTCGGCATTCCAACTCTTCGCCTGCGCGGAGATTACTTAGCGATTGTTACTTTAGGTTTCGGTGAAATTGTTCGACTAGTTGTATTGAACTCAACTTGGTCAAAGGGTCCTAACGGAATTGCAAATATTCCGATGCCACCGCATATTGGTCCCCTAAAGTTCGAACTAGAAAACCAAAGAGTTTTCTTCTGGGTTGTTATGGCAATGATCTTGTTAACGATCTGGATGATTCGTCGCCTAAGTGTTCGTCGCCCAGGACGTGCTTGGGAAGCAATTCGCCAAGATGAAGATGCAGCAGAACTTATGGGTGTGCCAACGCTTAAGTACAAGATTTGGTCATTTACTTTAGGCGCAGCCGTTGGTGGCGCAGCAGGTGTTCTTTATGCATCGAAGAATCTTTATATCGCGCCAGAAATGTTCACACTAAACGTTTCAATTTTGATTCTGGCTTGCGTGGTATTCGGTGGAATCGGAAACATTTGGGGTGTAGTAATTGGCGCTACAATTTTGGGTTATTTGCCAGATCGAATCCGATTCATCTCTGATGCTCGTCTTTTAGTATTCGGCTTAGTTCTAGTTATCGTGATGAACTTCCGCCCAGATGGCTTGCTGCCTCGCAAGAAGCGCGAGAAAGCTATCGTTAAAAGAGAGGCGAACGCATAATGGCTAAAATCGGAAAGACTTTATTAAAGCTCGATAATGTCACCATGAAGTTCGGCGGCGTAACTGCGCTAAATGGCGTAAACCTTGAAGTCAAAGAGGGCGAGATCTTGGCACTTATCGGCCCTAACGGCGCTGGTAAAACAACTGTCTTCAATGTGATTACTGGTGTTTACAAGCAGACCAGTGGCATCGTTGATTTCGACGGTATCTCACTTGGTAATCAAAAGCGTTATCAAGTAACAGCTCTTGGTGTTGCTCGTACTTTCCAGAATATTCGCCTCTGGGGCGACATGACCGCACTTGAAAATGTCATCACGGCAACTGATGTACATAAGAAGAGCGGGCTAGTTGGAGCGCTCTTTGGTTTGCCTCGTGCCCGCCGCGAAGAAACTGAAAACCGCGAACGCGCGATGGAAATTTTGCGCTTTATCGGTATCGATGAATATTCAGATCGCTTGGCTAAGAACTTGCCATATGGTGTTCAGCGTCGCCTAGAGATTGCTCGCGCACTCGGAACCGCGCCAAAACTACTTCTTCTCGATGAGCCAGCTGCTGGTTTCAACCCAGCTGAAAAAGTAGAGCTAGCAGCAACTATTAAGAAGGTTCGCGATGCGGGCTACACAGTTCTGCTAATCGAGCACGACATGTCGCTGATCATGGGAATCTCTGATCGCGTTGTTGTTCTAGATTTTGGAACCAAGATTGCCGACGATATTCCATCTGTTGTGCAAAACGATCCACGTGTTATCGAAGCATATTTAGGAGTACCAGCAGATGCGTCTTGAGATTAAAGATCTGCACGTTCACTACGGCAAGATTGAAGCGATTAAAGGCGTTTCAGTTGTCGTAAATGAAGGCGAAATCGTAACTTTGATCGGTGCTAACGGCGCTGGTAAGACCACGATGCTTAAGACCATCTCAGGTCTACGCCCAGTTACATCTGGTCAGATCATCTTCGATGGCAAAGATATTTCTAAGGTCCCAGCGCACGAGCGCGTTGACCTTGGTATTTCACAAGCACCTGAAGGTCGCGGAATTTTCCCTGGCATGACAGTTCTAGAAAACCTTGAGATGGGTAAATTCCACCGCAAGAATCGCAAAGCTGAAATGCAAGAAGACCTCGAAAAGGTTTATCACTTATTCCCACGTCTGAAAGAGCGCGTTAGCCAAGCTGGCGGAACTCTTTCCGGCGGTGAGCAGCAGATGCTTGCAATTGGCCGCGCACTTATGACTCGCCCGAAGGTACTGCTCCTTGATGAGCCTTCAATGGGTCTTGCTCCGCAGATGATCGCAAATATTTTCCGCATCATTACTGAAATCAATAAGACTGGCGTAACGATTCTGCTAGTTGAGCAGAATGCACAGCAAGCGTTACAACGTGCACACCGTGCTTATATTTTGGAAACTGGAAATATCGTTAAGGAAGCTAAAGCTTCTGATCTACTTAATGATCCAGCAGTACGCGAGGCATATCTCGGTACTGGCGCTCACTAACCAGATTTTCAATACTTAGTCGCGCTTAGCCAAAATAAAGCAGGTAATTCGCGCAGTACAAGTGCGTTCGCCTGCTTCATTAGAAATCACAACTTCGTAGCAGCACATTGTCTTGCCCAGAGAGATTGCTGTTGCAACGCCGGTCACAATTCCTTCAGTGGCAGACTTGTGATGAGTGGCATTGATATCTACACCAACAATACGACGATCAGCACCTGCATGTAATTGAGTGCCGACAGAACCTAAACTCTCGGCCAATACAACATTGGCGCCGCCGTGTAACAAGCCCATTGGTTGGCGATTGCCGATAACTGGCATGGTCCCAACTAGTCGTTGCGGAGAAGCTTCAATGATTTCAATACCCATTTTGCTATCGAGTTCGCCACTGCCTCGAGTACGGATAGCTGCTAAATAATCGAAAGATTCGTTCTGCGTCATAGTCGGTGAGTCTAACGCTATCAACCTAAGATGAGCGCATGACTAAGCGCCTTTTGCTAATTGATGGCCACTCGATGGCTTATCGCGCTTTCTTCGCACTTCCGGCCGAGAATTTCACTACCGCAAGCGGCCAGCACACCAATGCAATTTATGGCTTTGCTACCATGCTGATTTCGTTGCTTAAAGAAGAGAAGCCCACACATATCGCGGTTGCCTTTGATGTTTCGCGTAAGACTTTCCGCACTGAGATTTTTCCAGAATATAAAGCTAACCGTGCGAAAACACCGGATGAGTTCCGTTCGCAGATGTCTTACCTGCACGAGCTAGTTGAATCATTTGGAATTACCCAATTTGAGCGTGAAGGATATGAGGCCGATGACATTATCGCCACCATTGCAAAGAAAGCTGAAGCTGAAGGTTTCGAAGTAGCTATCTGTACCGGCGATCGTGACAGTTTCCAACTTGTTAATGACAAAACCACAGTTCTTTATCCAAAGCGTGGCGTAAGTGAGATGGCACGTATGACGCCGGCCGCCGTTGAAGAGAAATATATGTTGACGCCAGCTCAGTATCCAGATTTCGCAGCTCTTCGCGGAGACCCAAGTGATAACTTGCCTTCTGTTCCGGGCGTTGGCGAGAAAACTGCTGCCAAGTGGATTATCGAATACGGATCGCTTAAAGAGTTGCTCAATAAGGCAGATCAAGTACCTGGCAAAGCTGGTGAATCGCTACGTGCCAATCTTGATTCAATCGCAAAGAATCGCGAACTAACTCAGTTGATTCACGATGTGCCGATAGAACTTTCGCTTGCTGATTTAGCTTGGCAACCAATCGAAGAGAGCAAGATTGCGCCACTATTTGCAACTCTTGAATTTCGTACTTTAAAAGATCGCCTTGGTCCTCTTCTTAACTCGAAGAGTGCGAAGAAAGTCGAAGAACCGTTAGCGTTATTTGAAATCGCCGAAGAAGTCACACCAGCAGCTGCGACTAAACGAATTCGGGCGGCAAAGAGTGAACTGGCTCTAACAGTTGAATTTACTGAAGGAGTATTGAGTTCATATTCAGTAGCTCTTTCAGGCGGTGAGTCTTTCACCGTTAATAGTGGTGACATTGGCGACTGGTTAGGCGATGCCTCGGTGCCAAAAATTATGCATGATGCCAAAGCACTTGCTAGGGCGTATCCAGTTGCCGGTTTGATTTTCGATACTGAAATTGCGGCTTATTTAGTTAATCCCGGCGTGCGTAATCAAGATATTGCTTCCTTACTTGAGCGATGGGGAAGTGGCTCAACAGAGGTAAGTGCTGCTGCGCTCTTTACCTTGCGTGATTCCTTGCAAAAGGAACTTGATTCCAGATCTCTTACCAAGTTATTCGTTGAACTTGAAATACCGATAGCTAATTTGCTTGCGCGCCTTGAGAACTCAGGCATCTGCGTAGATCAAAAAGAGTTAAATAAGTTAAAGGAATTCTTTGAAGGCGAAGTGGCTCGTGAGAGCAAAGCCGCTCATGAGGCAGCTGGGCATGAGTTCAATGTGGCATCACCAAAGCAACTACAAGTCGTTCTCTTTGACGAACTGAAGCTTCCAAAAACCAAGAAGATCAAGACTGGTTTTACCACCGATGCCGAGTCCCTTGAATGGCTCTTTGAAAAAACCAAGCACCCGCTTCTGCAATCGCTACTTCGAATTCGTGAAACCAATAAGTTAAAAACCACAGTTGAAGGCTTACTAAACGAGATTGCCGAAGACGGTCGCATCCATACTCACTTCCAACAAACTGTTGCTGCAACGGGACGTCTTTCATCAACTGGTCCAAATCTGCAGAACATTCCGGTACGAACCGAAGAAGGTCGCAAGATCCGTGCCGCATTCGTTGCGGGCAAAGGTTATGAAACTCTACTTACTGCTGACTACAGTCAAATTGAAATGCGCATCATGGCCCACCTTTCTCATGATGAAAATTTGCTCGCTGCCTTTGAAAGTGGTGAGGACTTGCACGCCACGGTTGCTGCTGAAGTATTCGGCGTGAATGCAAAGGATGTTGATCCCGAAATGCGCCGTCAGATTAAGGCTATGTCTTACGGCTTGGCATATGGACTTTCCTCTTTCGGGCTTTCTATGCAGCTCTCAATTTCACCCCCTGAAGCAACTGACTTAATGGACCGTTACTTCCAACGATTTGGCGGTATCCGCGATTACTTAAAGAACGTTGTTGAAGAGGCGCGCAAAGTTGGCTACACCGAAACGGTTATGGGCCGTCGTCGCTATCTACCTGACTTAACTCACGACAATCGCATGCGCCGCGAAATTGCAGAGCGCGCTGCACTTAACTCACCAATTCAAGGTTCAGCCGCCGACATCATTAAGCAAGCGATGCTTAACGTTGATGCCGCAATGATTAAAGCTAAGTTGCAATCACGCATGTTGCTTCAGGTACACGATGAATTGATCTTCGAGGTAGCAAAGGGTGAGCTTGAGCAGTTAACGGAGTTAGTCCGCAAAGAGATGGGTGGGGCGTATCCACTCAAGGCACCACTAGATGTGAACGTTGGCGTGGGTAAGAGCTGGGATGAAGCCGCGCACTAACTAGAACTACTTAGTAGTTGGTGAGTTATCTTCCATCGCTTTTAAGTCTTCTTTATCTGTTGGAATTCGGTCTGCTGCCATTAAACGAGGCTTTCCGATAGTTAAGAAGATGCAACCGAGTGCGATACAAACTGAAGTTATCGAAAGTGTAATGCGAGCGCCGTAGAACTCACAAAGCCAACCGCCAATTGCGGCGCCTAACGACATCACTGTTCCTTCGACACTCCAAAGGAATCCCATATAAGAAGTGGCTGAACCTTTCGGACGAACCGCTTCCATAACTTCCCAATAGAAAACTTGAATTGCACCACCTACGAAACCTAGGAAAGCTCCGGCAATTACCATTGACCAGCCTGGATAGGTAAATGCAATAGGCAGTGAAACTAGGAACCAAATAAAGTAAGTTTTTCGTAAAGCGGAAAGCGATGAAGTGCGCTTAGAAAGCGTGCCTGCGATCAAACCACCTGCAATACTGGCAATTCCCATAGCGGCAAATACCCAAGCTGTTCGATTAGGTACTTTTTCAAGGGTTGCAAATGCAGGCACCGCTACATCGAAGATGCCCCAGCCAAAACCTATGAAAGAACCTTCCAGCATTAATAGTCTTAGGGCTGGATTACGCCAAAGTGGTTGTTGACCTTTGTCTTTAATTTCTGGTTTCCAGGTACGCGAAACTTGCGAAACCATGATGGCAGTTCCACCAAAAAACATCAGTGCTGAAGCAACTGCAAGTGCGCTACCTGGGTGAGACGAAAGAGCAAGAGTTGTAACAACTACTGGCCCGATTACGCCAGCTGTATTCATCATCGAGGTGTCAATCGCGTAAGCGGTTCGAAGTTGAGTTCCAGAGACCACTGATTTCCAAAGAGGTCTGATTGAAAGATTAATTGGGGGAGCGCTTACGCCCATGATGGTTGCCATGATCAAGAGAAATGTTTTGGACTCGGACATATTTACAGCCATGATCATGGCGGCGTAACTTGGCACGAAAATGCGAAGCGGCCAACTTTGACCGTATTTATCGATTAAGTAACCACGAAAGCCAGCAGTAAGTGAACCGCCGATTGAATTAAGGCCGATAGCTAACCCGGCGAAAGCAACCGAACCTGTTTCCCGCTGGACCTTGAAGAAAATGCCGAGGCCGATCATTCCGTAGGAAAGTCGTGCTGGAAATGAAGCCAATACCAAAGTCCAGGCGTGAGGCAGGGCAAGTATTTCTAGATAGCGCTTCATTGCGTAGACGATCCTACCGATCTAATTGATTACTTGTGCGTACTTTGAGCGCGAATTGACCCCATCAGGGCCTCACCCGTACCCTTGCCTTTCGGTCAACCGGGCCGACTCGAACTACTACTCATCTGTCCCTACGGAGCAACTTGATTACCTCATCAACAAAAGCAGCATCACCAGTAATTGCAGTAAATGACATCGGATCAGCCGCTGATTTCCTAGCCGCGATCGAAGGCACAATTAGAAATTTCAATGACGGCGACTTAGTTACCGGAACAATCGTTCAAGTAGATCGCGACGAAGTACTTGTTGATATCGGATACAAGACTGAAGGCGTAATTCCAGCCCGCGAACTTTCAATCCGCCACGACCTAGATCCATCAGAGATCGTTAAAGTTGGCGAAAAAGTTGAAGCTTTAGTTTTACAGAAGGAAGATAAAGAAGGCCGCACAATTCTTTCTAAGAAGCGCGCACAATACGAACGCGCATGGGGAGATATCGAAGGCAAGAAAGAGCGCGACGAAGTTGTCATTGGTACTGTTATTGAAGTTGTTAAGGGTGGCTTGATCGTTGATATCGGTCTACGCGGCTTCTTGCCAGCTTC
>Ga0222712_10001600_pt1 | contig 27478 bp, 28 predicted proteins | sample C33_657DmetaG_FD_165043 | JGI IMG/M metagenome (GOLD analysis project Ga0222712, IMG submission 165043) | Estuarine water microbial communities from San Francisco Bay, California, United States - C33_657D | ecosystem: Environmental > Aquatic > Marine > Unclassified | place: USA: California... | reverse complement strand
GCCGATTTTCTTATGTCCCTGATTGACTAAATGCTGAGTAGCAGAGCGAGCACCAGCAATGTCATCAATCTTTACCGAAGCACACTTTTCGTGATCCATACCAACTAGGGCAATTGGAATACCAAGGCTGAGCATGGAATCAAACTCCTCAACTGTTGGTGGCAAGCTAATAACAATGAGGGCATCAACGCGGCCTTTAAGTAGCTGGTGTTGAAATAACCTCTCACGGCCCTTCATCTGGCTGAAGTTATAAAGAAGCAGATCTAGGCCAGCCTCGCGCAAAGCTTGCTCTGCACCGCTAATTACTTGAGAGAAATACCAGCGAGAGATGTAGGGCGCTACAACTCCCACGCTATTTGTTCGTCCAGATGCGCTACTACCCTTAATTGGCGTGAGCGGATAATTTAATTTCTCAGCAGCAGCAAGAATCTTTGATCGCGTGGAGTCATTAACGTGGTGCAGGCCACGGAGAGCGCGTGAAACAGTTGCCGTTGAGACACCGGCTTCCTCTGCAACTTCTTTAATTCCCGCCACTTGGCCCCTCCTTACGCTGTAAAAAACTGCAAAAACTTCCGCAAGAGACTGCAAAATAGGGCATCACTACTGCAATTGGCAATAGCTGGGTTCAAATTAGGGCTAAATTGGTGGTTATGAGTAATCAAATTGAAACCCAGATTGATGTCTGCCTAACGGAGCGAAATCGCCTAACCGCACTCTTTCGCATCATTCTTATTGTGCCAATCGCAATCTTTGTTGCATCCTTTGCGCCACAACAATTTGATTCCAGCAACATGTCATGGGTTGCAGGGTTTTTTGTACTGCCTGTAGCGCTATCACTAGTTTTTCGCCAGGCCTATCCCACATATTTATTGGCATTCAATGAAGCATTTCTCTCACTCTCATCACGTGTAGATGCATATCTGCTGGTCCTTACAGATGAATATCCTTCATTAGAAGAAAATGATGTTGTGAGTGTGACTTTCCCAGAAGTAGATTCAAAAGCCCTTAACCGCTATCTCCCTCTTGTGAAATGGTTTCTAGCAATTCCTCTTTACCTAGTTGGCCTTGTTTATGCCATCTATGCCTTCTTCCTCACAATCTTTGCTTGGGTAAGTGTTGTTATTACTGGTAATTATCCTGAGTGGTGTGCTGAAGGCGTTGTTGGAACGATTGCTTATTGGAACCGCGTTGTTGGTTATGCCCTTCTTCTAGTTACTGACGAATACCCAACCTTCTCCCTCTAATTTATGGCGGTCCACTCTGCTCAAAAGATGCGGCGTATTGTCGCGCAAGTTGGACAGATGGATCGCAAGTTTGCACCACTCATAGAACGTCGCCCGTTGTGCACGTTAGGCCGCAGTGCTCCAACTGAATCTCATTTTGAATCTTTAGTCAGTTCAGTTATCTCCCAGCAGTTAGCTACTAAAGCTGCAGAGACTATTCATGGGCGCTTAGTTGATCTATGTAAGGGAACAGTCAACGCCAAGAAGTTAATCAAACTCGATGAGATTGCACTTCGAGAAATAGGTGTTTCTGGCGCCAAAGCCCGCACACTCAAGGGCCTTGCTGGAGCTGTTGTTGATAAAACAATCCCAATAGATTCCATCGATGAGATTCATGATGATCAAGAGATCTATGACAAGTTAACTTCGCTATGGGGCATTGGCCGATGGACAGTTGAAATGTTCATGATGTTTCAATTAGGGCGCTTAAATGTGTGGCCCACGGGAGATTTAGCAGTGCGTCGAGGGTGGGACATCATCCATAAAAATAAAGAAGAGACCTTGGCGAAAGCCTTAGATTTAAAAGGTGAGAAACTGCATCCATACCGCAGCGTTGTTGCTTGGTATTGCTATCAGGCAGTCCATGAAAGCCGTGGCTTGGACTACTAAATATCCTCAAGAATGAGTGAGACTGAGTTAATGCACCAGCGCTCATCGGTAGGCACGTCATAACCCTCGCCTTTAAAAATATGTCCCAAGTGTGAGCCACACGCTGCGCATCGAACTTCAGTTCGCACCCGCGGAAACAGTGAACGATCTTCAATGAGCTCGACTGCATCATCGGCAGTCGGTGCATAGAAAGATGGCCAACCACATCCAGAATGAAACTTAGTTTCGCTACGAAAAAGTTGGGCACTACATGCTTTGCACTTATAGACACCCACCTTGTCGGTGTCGGTGTATTCACCGGTAAATGGTCGCTCAGTTGCAGCATTGCGCAACACATCATAGGAAAGTGGATCTAACTTAGCCTTAAGAGCTGATTCATCAATTGAAACTGGATAATTCTTCTCGCTCATACATTAATTCCTGCACTGGGATAAGCAACACCTGTGCTGGAATGGCAGTCATATCCGTTAGGGTTTTTCGCCAGATACTTTTGGTGATACTCCTCAGCTAAGAAGTACTCAATTCCTTCGGCGCTCTTAATCTCAGTAACAATCTCATCTAAGCCTTGTGGAGTTAATACATTTTGATAAGTATTTCGGGAATTAACCGCTGTCACATATTGCTCAGGGGTAGTTGTGTAGATAGCACTTCGGTACTGTGTTCCGATGTCTCCACCTTGTTGATTCAGAGATGTTGGATCATGCATGACCCAAAACTCTTCTAGCAATCTCTGATAACTCACTTGTGACTCATCGAATGTAACTGCAACCATCTCAGCGTGACCAGTGACCCCAGTACACACTTGTTCATATGATGGGTTTGCTCGTGTGCCACCCATGTATCCAACAGATGTTTCTGTTACGCCATCCATCTGCCAAAAACGGCGCTCAGCGCCCCAAAAGCAACCTGTTGCAAAATACGCGATTGAACTCATGCGCTCATTCTGACAGTTTCGCAAGATAACTGCACCCGCTGATAACCTACTCATGCTCATGAGCCCCCGTAGCTCAGGGGATAGAGCACCGCCCTCCGGAGGCGGGTGCACAGGTTCGATTCCTGTCGGGGGCACTGACTAGACGCATATCACCCAAATTTTCTAAATCTTTATCCATTCATCCTTGTTAATCACTGCCTAACAAGGGAGAATTGGCATCTTGCGCAACATCGATGTGCGTATCTCCACCTAAAGATTTACCGTGATTTGGGTATGCCCAAATCTTTTATATGAAGGGGGCATCCCATGGATTGGCGACATCAATCAGCCTGCCGTGATGAAGATCCTGAGCTCTTCTTCCCAGTTGGAAATACTGGACCAGCAATTACTCAAATCGAAGAAGCTAAAAAGGTTTGTAATCGTTGCATCGTTAAAGAACCATGTCTTGCGTGGGCACTCGAGAGCGGACAAGATGCTGGAGTGTGGGGCGGACTATCAGAAGATGAACGTCGCGCACTTAAGCGTCGTGCTGCACGTAATCGTGCGCGTTTAATAGAGCAGCAAAACCAGTTCTAAAGTGGGAAACGCAAGTTTGCTTGCGTTCCTGAATCAGTAGATTCTAATTTCAACACACCTTTGAGTTCATTCTCTGTCAATGTTCTAACAATCTGAAGTCCTAGATTTGACGAAGTTGCTAAGTCAAAACCTTCAGGTAAACCAATCCCATCGTCTGTAATATTAATGACGCACTCATTGCTATAGCGAGATAGCTCAATAGATAGAACAGAGCCCTGCTCAGCCAAACCGTGCTCGAGTGCGTTGTGCATTAACTCTGTGACTACTAGTGAGAGTGGTGTTGCCAGCCTGGATTCAAGTGATCCAAGTTCACCTTTTCGCTCTATTCGCAGCTCTCCCATTCGAGGACTCAGTTCCAGGGCATGAGTAATCAAACTAGTAAGAACTTCATCAAAGGCAACTGTGTTTTCACTACTTGTCGAAAGAGTGTCATGCACTAGCGCGATAGAGGCAATACGTCGCACAGCTTCATTCAGAGCTGATGATGCACTTGGATCTTCGATTCTGCGAGCTTGCAAGCGAAGAAGAGCAGAGACAGTCTGAAGGTTGTTTTTAACACGGTGGTGAATTTCTCGAATAGTTGCATCCTTAGTGACGAGTTCTCTATCTCGTCTGCGAAGTTCAGTCACATTTTGTAGTAAAACAATGGCACCGATTCGATCCTCACCTTGTAAAAGTGGAAGCACCAACAGGTCGATGGTTGCGCCTTGATTATCAATTTCAACACGTCGCAAAGTTTTTCCATTCAGGCGTGTGCGAACTCCTTCTTCGTGGGGATCGGGAGAGTTCTTAGCAACAGCTTCGGCCACCTCACCTAACTTGTTATTTTCAATCTCACTTTTCCAGCCCATACGGCTAAAAGCAGATCGAGCATTAGGGCTTGCATATGAAATAACACCGTTCACATCCAAGCGAATTAGACCATCTCCCACACGTGGCACTGGCTCAAAAAGTGAACCTGCATCTTGATAAGGAAATGAACCTTGAGCAACCATGCGATAAAGGCTGTGGGCAATCTCGCGATAATTTAATTCAAGTCGACTAGGTGAGCGCATTAAATCAGCGTTGCGATGTCGTGTGATAACAGCGATGACTTGACCATCAAAGAGAACAGGAACTGCTTCTTCTTTAATCATGAGTTCGCCGACTTGTTCAGCTCCTGAATCGCGGACAATTTCACCACTTGAAAGTGCAGAGTCAATTCTTGGCCGGCTACCCCACATCTCTTCATCACCAATAACATCATTAGTAAAAACCGTTGCTGCAGTTGTTGGACGGATATGAGCGACAGCCACGTGCCCTGTTGGCCACATCTTCATATCTTTTCGAATAGGAACCCAGAGAATCAGATCTGCGAATGAGAGATCTGAGAGCAGCTGCCAATCTGCAACCAGTTCGCGCAGCTTGTGCGCCTGATCAATTGTTACTGAGCTGCGGCTATGTATTAATGTCTCAAACTGGGGCATGTTATTTCCACTCCCCTAAGTTTATTTCAATCTCTTGGGTTGCAAACCAGATGAGTTCTTCTTCCTCAGGAAAGAGAAGGAGTGCACATTGAACTTGTTCCCATGTAATTGGTGAGTTTAGAGTCACTGAGTTTTCATTGACTGTATTAACCTGCTGGGCTGCTAACTCAATGGCTAGAACAATTCCGGGTGCCTTATTTGAAGGGCGCATTCCCATTGATGCCTGTGCTGCTTCGAGAGACAAGAGATATTCAATCTCTTCTTCATCTAGATCTTCATTTTCACCAACATAAAATGGCGTTGGGGCTAAAATTGATTCAAGTTCTTTGCTTCCAGTATTAAGGAAGGCAGCAAGCTCATCGTGAGATAGTGGAAGATAGGCTCGCATGCCTTAATAGTATTAGAAGTTAGCGCTTGAGCTCACTGGCCATTGTTGCAATTGATTTACGCAGCGCAGAGCGCATATTGACCTCAATGAGTGTGGCTTTTTCCTCTAGCGCCTTGGATGCGGCCCGTAGATCGCGGTTTATGGTTCGAACACACAATGGTCGCAATCTCGTAGTGATTGCCAAGAATTGAGCTTCTTCATCACCACCTTTTTTACCTTGAGATCGCATATTGAGTGTGAAGCTCAGCGCAGCTCTAATCGAAGTCTTTTCAAGCAGTCCACAGACCTGTTCTAACCGATGGATCCCAAGTAAATCTGGGCGAGCAATAACCATTAACTCATCGCCCTGGTCACAACTCCAGGTAGTCATAGTTGATGTCCAGCGTCTATCTGTTAATCGATTTGATAACCCTGAGATAGATCCTAAATCAATAACAATGTTGTCAAAGATCTGCGTTGCACTCTCCATCAATTGATCGATAGTTCCGGCTTCTTGCTGGGTAATTTCAGCAATTGCAAGTTGCGGGGCAATAGTTCTCCAGCCAGCTTCTGATTGCACATTACGAATGGCAATGAGGGCAGCAATAGAAGGTGCTCGAAAATTTGCATCAATGAGCAGTGTTGATTTACCCAAGACACTTAACTCCATAGCCAGGTTAAGAGCAATAGTTGTGCACCCAGTGTCACTTCCTGCAGATCCAATTGCTACTACATGAGCTTTTCGATTAGCTCGACTTACCTGACTTACCTGGCGAAGCATGGGTGCGCGGACAAAGCCTCGCACAATGCTCACTAAATCAGTGGCAGTTGCTGGATTGGGATGTAAGTCTGCAAACTCAGTATTGGTTTTTGATGAGAACCCAACTACCTGCTTAACACTAGTAGTTAATCGCTTAATAACATCATTATTAACTCCTGGTAAATCTGGCGAATAAATAAGAAGTGAGCTGGCAGCTTGTTCTACATTATTTGAGCAAAATCTCTCAAGTGCCTCGGTATCAATAGCCCTAAAAACCACACTCCACCCCTGTGCAAAGAGAGTTCCGGAAACAAAGCCTTCGAACTGTGCATCTGATATCGCCGTGATTACAACTGGCAGTTCTTGACTAGACATTGGAACTAATCACCACCAGGCGACCAGAAGTTGTGGCAGCTAAAAGGCGAAGAACTTGAGTTTGTTCCACAGAAACTGTTATTGCTGCATCAGTACCAAAGTTCTTATTTTTCACATCGGCGCTAATGATTGGAACGCTGCCCAGAATGAGAATTGGATCTTGTGGCAATTCGCCATTCAGGTTGTCTATTACCCAGTAGATATCTACTAGAGCACCAACATAGATTCCAGCAGCAAGATCAACAGATCGAATACTTAATGGAACAGCGCTACTAGCCATTGTCTTGGCTGTGGGACTCACTGAGTTGATTGCCATCACTTCTCCGGCAACAACGTTCTTAGTGACGACTTGTCCTCGAGGATCTAGATCTTTTGATAGATAAATCATTGAACTTGCTGATAAATCCATATCCACGAGCGAAACATCGCCAGTTGAAATCTGATGTCCACTCTGTAAATCGATAGTTGCAACCCAATACTGTTTTGTTGATTGGGAAAAATTAGCCAAAAAGAAAGCTGAAATAAATGAAGCGATAATCAGGGAGATAGCTAATGGCATTCTGGATCTACTGCTTGACGGTGGTTTTCTCATGAGTGCACCCAAGTGCATTGACTGACACTAGCCTCGACTTTATCCACAATCATCCTTTGTGATGAGGAGAATTCAACCCAATGGCTGAGGCCAAAGTGTGTGAGAAGTTAAATCCTTCATTTATGACAACGAATCGAGTAGTAGAAGAGATATCAATAAGTAGTTTTCGGATTGAGAAGCTGGTAAGTGAATCACATACCGATTGGCAGCATCCGCTACTAGAAATCTTTAGGCCCCAACCACTGAGTCAACCACTCGCTCCCAGCAAACTCTATTTAGTCCCGTCTTGTTTTGATGATGAGTTTGATCCAGATTTTGCCCCCGAACCCACATCTGCAAGAGATCTTCCTGAACTCACGGTATGGACTGAGCGCTTTGTCCATTTGATTGTTGAGATTTGGGCAGGACGTCGCTCACCTAGACAAGTTGAATCTTTGTGTCATCACAGAATCTTCTCTGACCTAGCCCGACAATCAGGTTCACAGAAAGAGATTGGACATGTTCGTAAAATTCATATTCAGGAGCCGTTAGATGGAATTTGTGAAGCAACAATCACTATTCGATTTGAGGATCGATTACGTGTGATGCTGGTTCGATTTGAAGGTATTGATAAGCGTTGGTTGTGCACTGCCCTTGCCTTGCTTTAAGCAGCACCATGACAACGCTTATATTTCTTACCTGAGCCACAAGGACATTGCGCATTACGCGAAACATCTCCAGTTGTTTTCACACCAGATTCATCTGCGGCTGTGTATTGAAGACCATTGGAGGACACAGGCTTTGCTTCAAGGCCTGCACCACTTACTTCTTTGCTTGCAGCTTCAACAGTTACTTCAATATTGAATAGGAATCCCGCAATCTCTTCCTTAATTGCATCCATCATTGCTGAGAACAGATCAAAACCTTCACGTTGATATTCAACGAGTGGATCACGCTGAGCCATGGCTCGAAGGCCAATTCCCTCTTGCAGATAATCCATCTCATATAAATGTTCGCGCCATTTACGATCAAGCACAGAGAGCAAAACCTTGCGCTCTAATTCACGCATAACTTCAGATCCAAGTGACTCTTCGCGCTTTGCATAAGCAGCTTGGCAATCTTCAATCACTGCAGCAGTTAAGAACTCAGCATCAAGTCCACTGCGTGAGCCAACGCGGGCAACAAGTTCATCAATGGTAAATGAGATTGGATAAATAGTCTTAAGTGCGTTCCACAAAGTGTCGAGATCCCAATCCTCAGCATAACCTTGTGAGGTGGCCATGCTGACGTAGGCGCTCAAGGTGTCACTGACAAAATCTGCTACTTGATCCTCAATATCAGCACCTTCTAGAACCATTCGGCGCTCACCATAAACTACTTGGCGCTGGCGATTCATTACATCGTCATACTTCAAAACATTCTTACGCATTTCAAAGTTCTGCGATTCAACCTGTGTTTGCGCTGATCGAATAGCGTTACTGACCATTTTGGATTCAATTGGTGCATCTTCTGGAATACCAGCAGCCGTTAAAAAGCGCTCAACCATTCCTGAGTTAAATCGGCGCATGAGTTCATCTTGAAGTGAGAGATAGAAACGTGATTCACCAGGATCACCTTGGCGACCAGAACGACCACGCAACTGATTATCAATGCGTCGAGATTCATGTCGTTCAGTTCCTAAAACATAAAGTCCACCGAGCGCAATTACCTCTTCGTGACCTAATGCAACAGCTGCCTTTTGGCGAGTAATCTCATCTGGCCACGCTTTTTCATACTGTTCTGCATCATCAACTGGAGAAAGACCTCGACGTTGTAATTCAAAATCTGCCATGAACTCAGGATTTCCACCCAGCATGATGTCAGTACCACGACCAGCCATATTTGTTGCAACAGTTACTGCGCCTTTAACACCTGCGCGAGCGATGATTGCTGCTTCACGTTCGTGGTGCTTGGCGTTAAGAACTTCATGTGGAACTCCTGCTTTGCGAAGAAAACTAGATAGTTCTTCTGATTTTTCAACGCTGACCGTGCCAACTAAAACTGGTTGGCCCTTTCGGTATTTTTCTGCAATATCGGAAGTAACTGCAATGAATTTACCAGCCTCTGATTTATAAACAAGATCAGGCTGATCAATACGAATCATTGAGCGATTTGTTGGAATAGGTACAACACCCAACTTATAAATCTGGTGAAATTCAGAGGCCTCAGTCATAGCTGTTCCAGTCATGCCAGAGAGCTTCTCGTAAAGACGGAAATAGTTCTGCAAGGTAATAGTTGCAAGTGTCTGGTTTTCATCCTTAATTTCAATACGCTCTTTTGCCTCTAAGGCTTGGTGTAGACCTTCGCTATAGCGACGCCCAGCCAGCATGCGACCGGTGTGCTCATCAACAATGAGTAGTTCGCCATTCATTACTACATAATCCTTATCGCGCTTAAAGAGTTCTTTTGCGCGGACTGCGTTATTGAGATAACCAATCATTGGTGTATTTGCTGCTTCATACAGGTTTCCAATTTGTAGAAGCTCTTCAACCTTTGTTACGCCATCTTCTAGGATTCCAATGGTGCGCTTCTTCTCATCAATTTCATAGTGCGTATCGCGCTGCAATTTACCTACAAGGTTTGCGAACTCCACATACCACTTCGTAGCTTTATCAGCTGGTCCACTAATGATTAATGGAGTACGAGCCTCATCAATTAAAATAGAGTCAACTTCATCGACTACTGCAAAGAAGTGATCTCGTTGCACGCACTCTTCAAGAGTCCATGCCATGTTGTCGCGTAAGTAATCAAAACCAAACTCATTATTTGTTCCATATGTAATGTCAGCCAGGTATGCCTCACGTCGCTCTGCTGGAGTCATGTTAGCTAAAATCACGCCAACCTTTAATCCTAAGAAGCGGTGAATACGTCCCATCCATTCACTGTCGCGCTCTGCTAAATAATCATTTGTTGTAACAACGTGGACTCCGCGGCCAGCTAGTGCATTTAAATACGAAGGCAAAGTTGCAACTAAAGTCTTTCCTTCACCAGTTCGCATTTCCGCGATATTGCCTTTATGAAGTGCGGCTCCACCCATAATCTGAACGTCGTAATGGCGCTGACCTAAAGTTCGCTTGGCAGCTTCGCGCACAACAGCAAATGCTTCTGGCATCAAATCATCGAGTGATTCACCTTTAGAAAAGCGATTTTTAAAGATCTCTGTCTGTCCTCGAAGCTCGGAATCAGACATCGCAACAATACGAGATTCATGTCCATTAACGACAACAACAATCTTGCTCAGCTCACGAAGGAGGCGACCTTCGCCCGCACGCATAAGCTTGTCAAAAAACGCTGGCATTAATGCAACCTCTCAAAGCTCACTCACTGATGTCCTTCAATTTCCCAGCCCCTATCGTAGAGGTTGAGCCACGCAAGCGGTAACCGCGCCTAAGACCGCAAATCCATGTGAATTCAGGGCTCTGGCCGCCTCAGAGACGGTGGCCCCTGTAGTGACTACATCATCAATGAGAATTAAGTCACCCCGAGGATAAATATTCTCGGCTATTCCAAAAGCTCCACGCATATTGTTCGCCCTTTCTTTTGCGCTAAGGGTGCTCTGATCTTTGACCTTTCGAAGAATCGTCAGAGCTGGAATTACAGGTAAGGAAGTTCTCACAGAAATTTCATTGCAAATATCGGGAATAAAACTTCTACCTCTTCTTCGCTTATTTATCGCCGAAGAAGGAATCGGTACTAACCGCACATTATATTTATCAAAATTAGCTCTACTAAGAACGTGAACTATTGCCTCAATGATTAACTCATCAGCTCCCTTTAGTCCATGCTCTTTAGCTGCCAAGATTATCTTGCTTGCAGTAGGTGAATAGAGAACCGCTGAATTAACACGTAAGCCTTGAATATGCGTGAGGTAATAATGCGGATGCCATTCCCTACGACAATTTGAGCAGATCGAGATTCCAATAGCATTGCAGCCATAACAACGAGTTGGAAAGAGTAGTTGACTTAGCTCTGAAATAACCTGCACCTTGGCAAGTTATCGTGAAAAGGGTTGCGATAAACTTACTTGTGGAAACTAGATATGAACATCATCTGGTACTAATTTGATCAGGCGCGATTCAATTCCCTGGCGAGTTTGGCGTGGCAACGTTAAAACAAAATGAGCGCCTTTGCCAGGTACTCCCCATGCTTCCAGTTCTCCATTATGCAGACGAGCATCTTCTAACGCTATTGAGAGCCCTAGACCGGTTCCACCGCGAGTTCTTGCCCGTGACGGATCAGCACGCCAGAATCGATCGAATACGCGGGTGAGGGCGTTTTCATCTAAGCCAATTCCATAATCTCTCACACCCACTGCCACATCATGTTCATTTGCCACAATTGTGATTGCAACTGGCTTTTCTTCAGCATGATCGATGGCATTTGAAAATATATTACGCAAGATGCGCTCAACTCTTCGAATATCTGCCTTCATATTGATGCTCTCAGCAATGCAATAAATGCGAAGATCGGTGGAGCGCTCTCTGGCCACTAGCGCCAAGTCCTGCGCACATCGATTGGCCAATAAAACTATGTCGAAATCAACGGCTTCAATCACCGCAACTTCTGCATCAAATCGACTTACTTCAAGCAAATCCTCAAGCAATCGTTCAAAGCGATCTAGTTGGGCTACTAAGAGTTCAGTGCTTCTAGCTACTACTGGGTCAAAACCATCACGAGAAGCGTTAATGACTTCAGAGGCCATTCGAAGAGTGGTGAGTGGTGTCCGAAGCTCATGGGAAACATCTGAAACAAAGCGTTGTTGAACACGAGATAAGTTTTCTAAGCGAGCAATCTGTTTCTCTAAGGACTCCGCCATCTCATTAAAGGCAGTTCCTAGAGTGGAGATTTCATCCTGTGATACCACCTTCATACGTTGGCGGAAATCTCCAGAAGTAAACTGGGTTGCAATCGCTGCTGCTTCACGAACCGGTCGAACAACTTGTCGAACCACAAGCCAAACAATTAGAGCAATCAGTAGAATCAAGACTGAGCCTGTTAGTAGCAGCAGACGTTGAATCAAATCTAGCGTTGCATTTTGGTTAGCCAGAGAAAAAAGCATATACATCTCATATTGGCCAGCCCCAGGAATCTGAACCTTTTGACCAAAGGCTAGACCAGGAATTCTTAGGCCACCTGCGTATTGGATCGTGACATTGGAAGAAACTAAGTCAACACTTTTACGTACACGTTTACTTAAATTCTCAGGAATTGATGTTGGATCAACTTGATTAGAAGTGATTTCGTAGTTTTGAATACGATTGTTACCAGGACTACGAATGAAGATGACTTCTCTTGCATTCTCATTTGATGTCAGTGACGTGGCGGAGCTAATGATGTCGTTGATAACTTTAAACACAGCAGCTTCTTTTTCACCTTCAGCCAATAGAAAGCGGTATTCAGCTGAAAATATTGTTGAACGCGCCTCAATCCGTGAGGATTCTAGGTTCACTTTCTTAATGCCAGTGGCTAGCTGTGAGTTGAGCGCAGAGCCAGTTAGATATACAACGCCTAAAGAAAGCAAAACAGTTGAAATAATCACTCTGGTTGCAAGTGAATTACGAAGGCGTAAGAAAATACGGTTCATAGTTTAGGAACCGCCCATCACTCCAGCTTTGTAACCAACCCCGCGCACAGTAACCACTATCTCAGGTCGCTCTGGATCATGTTCAATCTTGGAGCGAAGGCGCTGAACGTGAACATTGACTAGACGCGTATCAGTGGAATGGCGATAGCCCCAGACTTCACTCAGCAATGCATCACGGGTAAATACACGTCCAGGCTCTTTAGCAAGGGCGACTAATAAATCAAACTCTAAGCGAGTCAATGAAATCTGCTTACCTGCCCGCAAAATTTGGTGTGCCTGAACATCAATAGCTAAATCACCGATAGTTAGTAAGCCTGCGATATCAACATTTGTTCGGCGCAAGCGGGTGCGAATACGGGCGATCAACTCTGATGGATGTCTAAAGGGCTTAACCATGTAGTCATCTGCCCCAGCTTCAAGCCCGCGCACAACATCATGCGTGTCACCTTTTGCGGTCAACATAATGATTGGAACCATAGATTCTGCGCGAATTAATTTACAGACTTCAATTCCATCAAGGCCAGGCAACATAACATCCAAGAGAACTAAATCTGGTGGATTGTTACGGAATACATCAATAACTTCATCCCCGCGACTTACGAGGTCTACATCAATACCTGCACCGGTTAAAACAATGCCGAGCATTTCGGCAAGGTCCTGGTCGTCATCGACGACCATAACCAATGTCATTAGCTACCGTGCTCCCAAGAGTTCAAGTACATATCTTGTGCTGGAGTAAGTGTGTCAATGAGGCCGCCCATGCTCTTCAACTTCAAACTAGCAACTTCCTTGTCAATATATGTAGGAACGTTGTGAACACCAGGCTTCAAGTTCTTAGCTTCCTTAACAAGGTATTCAGCAGTTAGCGCTTGATCAGAAAATGACATATCCATAACTGATGCTGGGTGACCTTCTGCAGCGCCAAGGTTAACCAAGCGTCCTTCTGCAAGCAGAAGCAAACGGCGACCATCAGCCATTACATATTCATCAGTTTGGTGACGCATCTTTGCATTTTTCTTAACTGAATGCTGTTCTAGCCAGGCAACGTCGATTTCAATATCAAAGTGGCCTGAGTTAGCCATGATTGCGCCATCCTTCATTACTGCAAAGTGCTCATCACGCAAAACATCGCGGTTACCTGTGACAGTAATGAAAACATCGCCAACCTTTGCTGCATCTGCCATTGGCATAACGCGAAAGCCTTGCATCATTGCATCTAATGCTTTAGTTGGATCAATCTCAGTAATGATGACATCAGCGCCCATTCCCTTGGCGCGCTCTGCAACACCCTTACCGCAGTAACCAAATCCAGCAACCACAAGAATGCGTCCTGCTAGAAGGAAGTTAGTTGAGCGAAATACTGCATCAAGAGTTGATTGACCTGTTCCATAACGGTTATCAAACATGTGCTTTGTGTCAGTGTCGTTCACAGCAATCATTGGGAACTGAAGTGCTCCATCTTTTGCCATCTGGTTTAGACGAATAACTCCTGTTGTGGTTTCTTCGCAGCCACCAGTGATATTTGGAATCAGTTCTTTACGAGTTGTGTGAAGAGTATTGACGAGATCGCAACCATCATCAAAAACTTGGTGTGGTTCGATATCAAGAGAAGCATTGATGTGCTTGTAGTAACCATCACGGTCAACAGCGTTGCGCGCAAATACAGAGATTCCATACTCATGGACCAAAGCCGCTGCAGTGTCATCTTGAGTTGAAAGTGGATTTGATGCACATAGGGCAATATCAGCACCGCCAGCTTTTAGAACGCGCATTAAGACAGCTGTCTCAGTTGTTACGTGCATGCATGCAGAGATGCGAACACCAGCAAATGGTTGTGACTTTTCAAAGCGTGCGCGGATTTGAGCAAGAACAGGCATATTGCGCTCGGCCCATTCAATGCGCATGCGTCCCTGTGTAGCAAGAGATGCATCTGCAATATCGTGCTTTGGAAGAGTAGAAGTAACTGGTACGTTCACGAAAAGCTCCTTTTATCGACTGCGGTCAGGAGCCTAGGTTACTGCCCCCACGCCTAAAGCGAGTAATGAAGGCGCGCTTCTAGCCACGAATGAGGGCGAGAACTTCATCACGTAGCTCTTGCATGCGCTCTGGCGACTTAGCCTCAACGTTGAGTCTAAGCAGCGGCTCGGTATTGGAGGGCCGAAGATTAAACCACCATGTATCGCCATTGACTGTGAGTCCATCAAGGTGATCCGTTGTTACCCCGGCCATAGAACTATATGTGGATTCAACTAATGCCGTTGCTGCTTGCGTATCGGCAACTTTCGAATTGATTTCACCACTGAGTGAATACCGTTGATAGGGCTTTAAAATCTCTGACATAGATTTATTAGATTCACCTAACGCTGCGATGGCATGCAGAGCTGCAAGTGCCCCTGAATCAGCTCTCCAGAAATCATCAAAATAAAAGTGACCTGAATGTTCGCCCCCAAAGATAGCTTTACTCTCAGCCATCATTTTCTTGATGTAAGAATGACCAACGCGAGAACGAAGTCCAACGCCACCATTTTCTTCAATTACTTCTAATACGGCCCTTGATGAGATCAGATTATAAATAATCGTTGATCCAGGATTCTTTTTTAGTTCACGAGCTGCAATCAAAGATGTTAAATCAGATGGATTAACGGCATCAGCTTTTTCATCAACTAAAAAGCATCGATCGGCATCACCATCAAAAGCTAAACCTAAATCTGCACCGTGTTTGATAACAGCCGCTTGAAGATCTCTAATATTCTTTGCATCGATGGGATTTGCCTCATGATTGGGGAAAGTTCCATCTAGTTCAAAATACATTGGGATTAATTCACAGTTTAGGCGCGCAAATATCGCTGGAGCAGTGTGTCCTGCCATTCCATTTCCTGCATCTACCACGATTTTAAGCGGGCGAATAGTGGAGAGATTCACAAGGCTTAAAAGATGATCAACATACTCCTCAAGCATGTCCCGCTGCGTTTCAATCCCAACTGAGCGAAGCTCAAGTGCTGAACCCTTTCTAACAAAGTTTTCAATTGTAAGTAAACCTGACTCTTTACCAATCGGACGAGCACTGCTGAGACAGAGTTTTATGCCGTTGTATTCGGCTGGATTATGGCTTGCTGTAAACATCGCACCTGGTAGTCCTAGTTTGCCTGAAGCAAAATACAACATATCTGTTGAGGCTAATCCAATGCGGATGACATCCATACCTAAGGAAGTGACTCCTGCAGAAAAGGCATCGGCAAGTGGAATTGAAGATGGCCGCATATCTTCACCAATGACAACGGTTCCCGGTTCGCGCTGTTGTTGGAGAAATCGTGCAAAAGCAACGCCAGTAGCAAATGTGAAATCTGGCGTTATTTCTATATCTACAAGCCCACGAATGTCATAAGCTTTAAAAATATTTGCAATCTCTTGCGACATTAATTAATCCTTAGGATGGAACGGCTCGAAGATGTCCTCGGCGTCCAATTGAGGAATGTGAAGCATCTTCACCCACAACAGTAGGTGATTCTTCACTCCGCTTTGCAACTTCACGCACTGCATCTGCGATTGCCATTAAATCATCATCTGATGGACCAGGTTCATTTCCTGTTAGCTCTTGCTTAATAACATTCCATCCGTGTGGAACTTTCAAACGCTCACCATGAATCGCGCATAGATCATAAGCATGAGGTTCTGAAAATGTTGCAAGTGGTCCAACTACAGCTGTTGATTCAGCATAAATATAAGTAAGAGTCATCGTGGCAACTGAACGGCATCCCACCCGAGAGCAAGCGCGTCCTACCTGTGCTGGTGTCCTCATGGTTAGAACATTAGTGGCCTGTGTGCCAATTTTTAGGGATTGCTAGGGATTTAAAACACGAATGTTTGAATTTGGAACTTCTACTCGTGTGAGAGCACTGCCGTTCTGGATAGGGATAAATCCATAACCATTACTTGAGGCGATTAATGCGCCAGCAAAGACCCCGTTACTGCTAGAAACAATCGTAATGGAACGTGCATTTGCCGGCACTCGCCACGTAGCAATATCGCTACCTTTGACTACAGCGCTGACAACTTTGCCATTCAACAATTTAGATTGGACCTTGACGGCGATTGAATCTCCAGCAAATGCAATCAGTGGAGATAGTCCGGTCACAGCAAGTGACATCGGCGTAAGAGGCGGTGTGGCTGTGCTCCAGACAAAGTCCTTTTTTCCGCTAATTGTTACCGATGATGAAACAGCTGCAACTATCGGTTCTGGAGAAGTGATTCGAACTGCAAATGCACTTGCAGTAATTTTGGGTTCTAAGGAAAACTCGGTAACCACGCCAGCATCTATAGATTGCGCATTCAGACCAACAGGAATAAAGCTTCCATCGGCAGATAAAACTTCTAAGGTAAATGTTGTATTAACTTCACCTGGGGTGAGAATTCGTACGGTATGAGATGAAGAAGCTTTTTCACCCTTTTTAGGAAGTTGATTAGGGATGGCTGGAATAACAAGTTGCTTGGCAGCAATCGGATATGAATTCACAAAATCACCACCGAGTGCTTTTAACCCAGCACCTTGTTCATCAATCATGAATGCATTCACGCGGCCAGATCGTGGAATTACTTGAACGGCTAGAGACTTATCCCCTGGCGCAAGTGAATCGATAGAAATCTGTAGGTAACTCTTTGATTTTAAGTTCACTGACTTAATCGGTTGTTTTGCATTCTCGGTATAACTTTGAATATCTACGATGGCATCACTTAATCCACTATTAATGAGAATTAAGCGTCCACGTGTTGTGACGTTGGCAGTGCCACCAACAAACCAAGCTGCAGCGTTTGGCCCAGAACATAATGTTCCCCCAGCCCAACTACCTGCCCTGCTTTGCCAAATAAGTGGGGTGGTTCCTTGGGCTGTAATTACTAAGGAGTCTTTCGATACTGGGAAGCGAAGTGCATTAAATGGCAATGTCTTACTACTTCGATTTTCCAATCGTTGGTACTGGGTTTTGCGTGAGGAAATAGATATCTGTGAAGTTAAGCCATTGAGTGTTGGCGGACAAACCACCGCGGGATAGCTTTCAGAGTAGTTACTTGGCTTTGAAACTGTGGTGAGCGCAGATGCAATCAAAAAACTTGCTACAAGTGCAGCTAAATAAAGAAGAGGCTTTTTAAATCTCATGCCAGCTCCTTCTCTGAAATTTCACGTTTCCTGCGACCAGCAGGTGCTGCCAAGATGATGACAAGCGTCCAAGCAATTAACTGCAGTGATAACCATGCCCGTCTGATAGTTCCATCATGGAGTAGAGATATTTCACCAGCTTCTTTTACTTGAAACTGTGGCAATGACTGTTCATCTTTAGCTCGATCTAATCGATATCCATTTTGCAGAATCTGCCATGATCGATCAAAGGTTTCGGTCAAAGTAATTGAACCTGCACCATTAACCGTTGTGCGAGCACCAACTTCACCAGCTTCCAAAACAGAACGTGTCCCATCTTTTGCAGTGAAAATAATTCGCCCGGTAACACCAGTAACTCTCCAAACAACTCCAGCTGAGGTTGCTGAAGTGCGGGCAAACCCACCAAGGCCATCAATAGTCCGAATCACAGTACGACTAAAGGGATTCTTAACAAATACATATTTAATTCCATAAGCAGAAAAGACTTGGCTGCTACTTATTCCAGAACCATCAATGAGTTCCTGAGCTGCAATCTCTATCTCTCGCACTTGCCCCGGTGCGACATCAGGCTCACCTAGTGAAATATCTTTACCGCGCGAGATGTAGTACTGGATAGATTTTGAGCTTGCAGATCCAACTTCGCGCAGCACTAAGGTTTTCGTGTCAGCTTCGGCAGTTAGAAAAGCTGGCATAACACCCTTCATATTGCTCTGCACCGGAGAATTAGCACCGGCTGTAATTGACCAACCAATACTAGAGACTGAATAGATTGCAGTAATTATTAAAAGTAACCCAGCCAAAATGTGGCGATAGTGAATATTGCTGGCAATTAGCACGGTTCGCAAGCGATCCAGAATCACAACTCCGGCTGCGACAGAGGCAAGAGTTGCGCCTACTAATAATGTTCCAACCCATGTGCGCGTGCCAGAACTATTGCCGTGCACCGTAATGGAAATTGATGAAAATAAAACGGCTGCACACATGAATGAGATACCAATTTGTGCATAGGAACGTGCAGGTGATGATGAGAAAAGAGCAATGATAAGTAGAAGCAGAATGGGGCTAATTGTCCACCACGGTAGAGATCCAGCACCACCTGGATTACCTGAAAGAACTAGTGCAGCAGATCCACCTGCCAGGTTAAGACCAGGCTCGGCAAGAAAGCGAGCAGGACGAACGAGAGCTTCAAATGAATACGGCGCCACTAAAATGAATGGAAATATCAACAGCGTTAGACGCTTATAAATTCTTGCAAGGAATTGAGGCTGCTCAAGTTTTTCATCGTAATCAGTCACAATTGCAAAGCCAATGACTCCCAGACTCACAAGTGTTGTGATCAAAGTAAATGACGTTAACAGCGCTAACAAAATACATAAACCGTAGATGCGACGCCAGCTATTGAGCTCCACTTGCTTCCAGTTCCTTAAAATCATTGGAATTTGAGGTGCAATCATTAAAGCAACAAGAGTTGCTAAGCGCCCTGAGTTCACTGAGGCAAGAGCAACTGGCGACAATGCATATAAGAAACTAGCCGGAATAGTTATAAATTGATTGTTGGATAGCTTGCTCAGGAATGTGTGGCCCGACCACATGATCAGAAGTGGCGCAGCCAAAAAGAACACTGTTATGAGAAGTGGTGCTTTACCAAGGAGCAGAGTCGATGCCATCGCAATGACGGCAATCCAGGCTGGGGATGCATGCGAGCTGCCCATACCAACCTGGTGCCATGATTCAAAATAGAACCCCCATAAATCTTGAGCACCACTTGGTGATGCTGCAAGTGCACCGCCGTTTAATGCCCCAAAACGATTTCGGGATTGAATAAGAGTAATGATGGCAAGTAGCAGATATCCAAATATTGCTGGGTTTTTTAGGAACTTACTCATCTGAAAACGTTGAGTTGGTACCAATAAATCTTCTTCTTCAAGTGAGTTTAAATTAGAGACTGAAGAGCTCTCAGCTACCGGGATAACTTTTGCTCTAATAGCTTCTGCCACCTGCGCCCCTGATAATCGAATCTGTGACCAACGAGGTGGAATATAGGAAGAGATAACACGGGCAGAAACTAATCTCTTTGTTTTTCTAAATTTTCTTGCTTTAACTATCTCTGCTGGCCTAATAATCAATGTAGCAACAGCTAATAGTTCATCACCGGCATACCCAGGAAGTTTTGCTAACAAATAGCCAATAGCGCGTGCCATTGCAGAGGCAAGCAATTGAATTGATAACCAAGGAATCATCCACCATGATGAGTTAGCTAATAAAACGTATGCAGCATTTCGGCGATCAAGAAGTAATGGTCGATGTAAGAAAGCACCATTCACGTCCACGCTGCGTCGCTCTGAAGCCGAGGCTTGAGCATGATGGGCAACTGCTGCAGTCGTGGCTATTACCCCATGACCGGCAACTCTGGCTCGCCAGCCAAAATCTATGTCGTCGCGAAAGAGGGAAAGGTTTGAATCAAAACCACCAAGTTCTTCAAATATGTCACGGCGAATCAGTGCACCTGCGGTGCTAACTGAAAGAACATCATGAATACCATCATGTTGACCTTGGTCATATTCATCGCTTTCAAGACCTGTCCAGCGAGCACCATTGCCAGCAATACTTATTCCAGCTTCAAGTATGTGAGTGCGATCATGCCAACCAAGAAGTTTGGGACCAACCATTGCAACTTGTGGTCGATCATCAATTGCTTCTAATAGCCTTTCAAGTGCAGTAGGTGTTGGTGCGCAGTCATCATGGATTAACCAAATCCATTCGCTATTGCCTTCAATGTGTTTTGGCATTTTTTCAACTGCGAGCGCAACTGCATCCCCAAAACCGCAATCGCGATCTGCAGCAATTAATGGAATACGGGCAGCTTTAATAAGTTTTGTGGAAGAGTCATTGGAATCTGTATCAACTGCAACAATTTGATCTGCAGGTCTGGTTTGTGAAGCTAATGCAGCAACAACTGCAGGTAACCAAGTTTCACCGTCGTGTGTAACAACAATTGCGGTGACTAAATGTCTATCGGTTACTGCCACAACAAAACCACCATCTCTTAAAGAGTTGGGATTAAAAACTTACGCAGAACGGCGCTTTAAGCGACGACGTTCGCGCTCTGATAGTCCGCCCCAAATTCCAAAACGTTCGTCATGTGCAAGTGCGTATTCCAAACACTCTGAACGAACATCGCAGGAAAGACAAACACGCTTTGCTTCGCGAGTTGAGCCACCTTTTTCAGGGAAGAATGCTTCTGGATCTGTTTGCGCACACAATGCGCGTTCTTGCCATGAGAGTTCAATACTCTCGCCGGTCGCTAGCGTGATCTTTGGGCCAGTCGTGGGGGTTGGGGAGTTCGTGGCTTCAGGTTTAATCGGCATCGTCGATTCTCCTTGAAAACTTCAGGTCTTATCCCTTATGGAAAAGACGAACTAATAAGTGAATTACACGCGTGTAAGTCGAATAAGTCAAGCCAAGATGGCCCTCTATTACTAGATATTCACGCTCAAATCAGTCGGGGATTTGGATTATTTCCATATTTGTCACAAAAGATGCCGAAATTTTCACTGAATTGGCCACGACTGCCCCTGATGCGATAAACGAATTAATGATCGTTGTATCAGCACCTACTTGGGCCCCAGCTTCAATGATGGAACCTGAAATGTGGGCACCCGCCCCAACTACAGCGCCGCTAGAAACACAGCTACCCCCATCAATGTGAGCAGATGGATCAACCTGTGCACCTTTCATTATTAAAAACTCCTTACCTGCACTTTCAACAAGGTCTGGAGTTAACGCAGAGGAATCAGCTAAGCCTGTAACTAAATCTCTTGAACCCTTAAGCAGAGCTTGTGGTGTGCCAATGTCTAGCCAGTAGGAATCATCAATAAAACCAAATACTTTGCCATGGCTTGCAACAAGATTTGGGAAAACTTCTCTTTCAACACTGATAACTCGATCAGGTTCTATTGATTGGATGACCGAAGATTTGAAAACGTAGCACCCAGCGTTAATAGTATTTGTTACTGGATTCTCCACTTTTTCTAGAAAAGCCACTACGCGTCCATCAGAATCAGTTGGGACACAACCATAAGCACGAGCATCTTCAACTGCTGTTAAATGCAACGTTGCATCAGCGCCATTTTCTTCATGTTCTTGAATTTGAAGCGCCAAATTATGTGAACTTAAAACATCACCATTAAAGACAACTACAGACTCATCACCGGGTAATAATTTTGCTGCATTTCTAATAGCGCCACCTGTGCCTAAAGGCTCTTTTTCAACGGCATAGAGCAGTTTCATTCCCCACTTTGATCCATCCCCAAAATATGGAATAAAAACCTCAGATAGGTAAGACGTTGCAAGAACTACTGTTGTAATTCCTGCCTTTTTTGCCATAGCTAATTGATGTTCTGTTACTGGCAAACCAGCAACTGTCAGCATAGGTTTTGGTGTGTTTTTAGTAAGTGGCATTAAACGTGTGCCAAAGCCACCAACTAGAAGGATTCCAACGGCCATCAGCTAAGCCTGTAAGCGGTTAACTGCATCTTTTATGGCTGCATCAGAGACAGTCATTGCGATGCGAATGTGGTTCTTGCCTTTTTCACCATAGAAACTACCTGGGGTGGCCAGGATTCCCCGCTGGGCCAACCAGTCAACACTTGTCCATGCATCTTCATCACGTGTGCACCAGATGTAGAGACCTGCGTTACTAAATTCAATTCGAAATCCGCAGGCTTCAAGTGCGGGACGCAGAGCATCACGTCGTGCGTTATATCGCCCGCGTTGCTCGGTAACATGCAAATCATCACTAAGTGCAACCGTCATTGCTTTTTGCACGGGAAGTGAAACCATCATTCCTGCATGCTTTCTCAGTTCACGGATCTTTGCAATTAACGAAGAATCACCCACTAGAAATGCGGCTCTGTATCCAGCCATTGAAGAGCGCTTAGATAATGAGTGAAGCGCCAGAATATTTTTGTTGTTGCCTTCAGTCAGCGCCATGATAGATGTTGGTGTGGCATTGTGCTCAAACTCTAGATAGCACTCATCTGAAATCAAGACCGCATTGTTGGTCCGTGACCATGCAATACATTCCTTAATTTCTTCAACGCTATGAACTCGCCCAGTTGGATTTGATGGTGAGTTCAACCAAGCTAAATCAGCGCTAGGCCAGCTCTTTGCACTGATGGGAACAGGAACTGATTGTGCCTGTGCTATCAATGCACCCACATGATAGGTGGGGTAAGCAATCTCTGGGAAAAGTACTTTTTTAGATTCTAAAATTGTTGGTAGCCATGCAACTAACTCTTTCGAGCCTATGACAGGTAGAACATCAAAATCACCGGTGGCACCTAAACGAGATTTTGCCCAAGCGGTTATGGCTGCACGCAGTTCTGGTGTGCCAGCTGTTACTGGATAACTAGGTGAATTAGAGGCCTCACGTAATGCTGTTTGAATAAACTCTGGTGTGGGATCTACGGGAGTTCCAACGGAGAGATCAATAATCCCACCAGGGTGCGCGCGGGCCTTATCTCCATAGGGGGCAAGAGCGTCCCAGGGGAAGTCTGGGAGTGAAGATCGCAAGAAAAATTACTCGCTCTTAGGGGGTAGGGCTTTTACAAGTTCATGGTCGGTGCCAGTTGCTCCGACTTTGCTGGCTCCACCTGGTGAACCGATTTCGACGAAAAACTCTGTGTTAACTTTTCCAAATTGCTTCCACTGTGGTGGGACATCATCTTCGTAGTAAATAGCCTCAACTGGACACACAGGCTCACACGCACCGCAGTCAACGCATTCATCGGCTTGGATATAGAGCATGCGATCGCCTTCATAGATGCAGTCCACAGGACACTCAGCGATGCACGACTTATCTTTTACATCGATACATGGTTCAGCGATCACATAAGTCACGACTTGCCTCCGTAAGAAATATTAGTTACCAATACCCAGATTCTAATCGTATCGGCTCTTCTAGCGCGATATTTGAAGTTAAGGTTTATCGTTGAGGCATGAATCAGGGGCTAGAGGCCACATTTAGCGCCCTCATCGGAAAGCGAGTGACCATCCGCTTGCATGATCCCGAGGGCGGATTCCGCGACATCGTGGGCCATCTCGAGTCCCCCATTACCCTTCGCAATCGACATGGAAAACTCATCGAATTTTCCTACGACAAGATTGCGATATGGAAAGAAGTGGTTGAAAAAAAGTGAGCCTTCAACTCTATGACACCGCTTCCCGAAAGCTGCAACCTGTCACTTCAACTAATGGCACAACCACAATGTATTGCTGTGGGCCCACGGTTTATCGAGATGCACATGTGGGAAATTTAAGAACATTCCTTCTTTCAGATCTGGTTCGCCGTGTTCTCACAGCCAATGGTGTTGATGTGAAACTCATTCAAAATATTACCGATGTTGGCCACATGTCTGAAGATATTGAGAGTGAAGACAAAATGCTTGCCCAGGCTAAAGCTGAATCTATAGATCCATTCACTGTGGCACGAAAATACGAAGCGGGTTTTCACACCGACTTAGCACGCCTTAATATTGAAAAGGCAGATGCTTATCCAAGAGCTAGTGAATCTATTGAGCTAATGCTTGCCATGATTGAACAACTCATTGCTACGGAATTTGCATACGTCGGTGAAGACGGCACCGTTTATTTCTCTGCCCAAGCTTTTCCAAGTTACGGCGCAATAAGTGGTAATCGCTTAGATGCCCTTAAGCCTGGTCATCGTTATGAGTACAGTGAGGATGGCGCGAAGCGTTTTCATGCAGACTGGGCGCTTTGGAAAAACGCTGGTGGACGCAGAGAAATGATTTGGGATTCACCTTGGGGTCCTGGTTTTCCTGGTTGGCATATTGAGTGTTCAGCAATGTCACTTCATTTCTTAAATTCACATATCAATCTTCACGTCGGTGGTATCGACCTGCGTTTTCCGCATCATGAAAATGAGCGAGCTCAATCAAATGCAATTACTGGAAATGAGAGCGTAGATCTTTGGCTTCATGGCGAGCATCTGCTTTTTGAAGGCCGCAAGATGTCTAAAAGTGCTAGAAACGTTGTCCTGCTTAAAGATGTTATAGACCGGGGTTTTGATCCCCTTGCCGTGAGATTGTGTTTCTTAGAAAACCGATACAGATCTCAGATGGATTTAACGTGGGCCTCGATTGAAGCTGCAGATGCAACCCTTAAACGTTGGCGTAGAAAGATAAAGACATGGGGAACTCAGGTTGCTACCAAAGATGCAGAATTCTTAGAAATTCTCGATAACGACTTAGACACTCCAAAAGCTATTCAATACCTGCGCAGCCTAGAAAAAAATGATGATGTCAATAACCGGGCAGCAATCTTTCTTTTTGCCGATCAGATTCTGGGTCTTGATCTTGAGCGAGAAGAAGTAGTCAGGCCTTTAACTCCAGAACAAGAGCAGATTCTCAAACTTCGCCAAATAGCAAGAAATGAAAAGCAGTGGGCTAAGAGTGATGAGTTAAGAATTAAGTTGGAAGAAAGTGGACTTGAAATTAAGGATGGACCTGAAGGTCAAACTGCGAACTGGCGTTAAGCAGGAAGCAAGATCCCAATTACTAAAGCTAGAAATCCCATATTAATCAGTGAAATTCCAACAGCACTGCCCTCAATTAAATATTCCTCATTTATACCTGGAAAACCTGCGCGTAACACTACAAATGTCCAAGCAACTGCCGCTAATACCTTAAGAGTTCGCCCGCCCCACATGCGCCCAATACTCCAAATACCAACCAAGGTTGAAAATAGAACAAAAATCAAACCAAATGGAACTAGAGATGAATGCAAAATTACCGAGCCCGCACCAAGACCAGCGCCGATTACAATTGCATAGAGTTTTCGCATTAGAGAACTACTCCAGAAGTTAAATCGTTCTCACGGCCCTGTTCATCAAAAGGCTCGCTCTTTTGCCCTTTAACTAGGGTGTAATACTCATGTCCCCAGACTTGCAGACCCAGCTTGTTAGAGAGGGCAAAGAATGGGCCATCTAATGAAATCTGTGTTTCATGGGCCTTCATTGCCGCCATTTTGGCATCTACAAAATTATCGCCATCAATGAGAGTTGTCACTAATGAATCATCTTTAGCAAATGGCACATCATCAATACTTTCAGCGCCAAAGAAATCAGAACCTATCTCTTTCATCGCCTCCATTCCCTGGGCAATAACTGATTTAGGCACTGTGTTCCAGTAAATCTTTTGTATCTGCCATTTTGATAGTTCACTTGCTCGCATAGCAACTCGATGGGCTTGAATGTGATCGGGGTGGCCATAACCACCGATTTCATCGTAAGTAATCAGAACATGAGGCTTTACCTCTTCAATTATTTTAACAAGCTCGCCCGCAGCTGAATCCAAATCAGCCTGCCAGAAAACATCTGGGCGCTCATTGGCTTCCGTTCCCATCATTCCGCTATCGCGATAGTGACCTAGAAACCTAAAATCTGTAATACCCAAGGCTTTCATTGCAAGAGCTAATTCAACTTCACGATGCTTTCCTAATTCATCTTTTTCACTGCTTGCTAAGTAAGAAAGAGAAGGGACTAAAACTTCTCCTTCTTCTCCGCGCGTGCAGGTTACTAAAGTTACTTTGGCTCCCAGTGATGCATAAAGGGCCATGGTTGCACCATTGTTAATTGTTTCATCGTCAGGATGGGCATGCACAAGGAGTATTCGATAGCCCTGATAAGAACTTTTCATAACTTCTCCCATGCAACTATTCCTCCATCTAAATGTCGTGAATTTGTAAAGCCTGCCTTTTGGATAAGTGCCAGGCAGGTTGCCGACCTTATTCCAGAGCGACAGTGAAGAATAATCTCTTTATCTCGTGGGAGTAGTTTGAAAGCAGATGCATCTATAAACCCAGCCACAGGCATCAAAACTGAACCTGGGATTCGAGATTGTGCGAATTCTTCAGGTTCTCTCACATCAATGAGAAGAAAATCCTCATTGGCGGCAAACTTGCTCTTTAGATCTTCAACTGAGATTTCAGGCGCAGGAGTTTTCATAGGAGGTTAATTCTGCCGTATCCACGCATGCGTTGCTACAGCTATTAGCCGAATTACCTCCACTGCCTCTACGATTACTCCAATGAGCACAATAGATACATCAAATAAGCCGCGTTTGCCTCGTGATGAGCGCCGCGCACTTTTGCTCTCAGCAGCCCTTGAGGTTTTCACTGCCGCTGGTTATCACTCTGCGGCCATGGATGAAATTGCAGATCGCGCAAATGTCAGCAAGCCAGTTTTGTATCAGCACTTTCCATCAAAGCTAGATCTATATCTTGCAGTCCTTGATTTGCATATTGACTCATTGGTTTTTGAAATTCAGCGAGCAATTGCTTCCACTCCTGATAACGCCAACCGCGTGCATGCAACCGTTGATGCATATTTCGCTTTTATTGAAAAAGAAGGTGAAGCATTTAGATTGCTTTTTGAGAGTGACATGAGTGTTGAACCATCTGTGCGTGAGCGCTTAAATCGAATGACTTATGACTGCGCAGCTGCAGCAAGTGCAGTTATTTCAATTGATACAGGTCTTCCAAAAGAGGCTTCAATGCTCTTAGGTGTTGGAATGATTGGATATGCCCAAGTAACAGCGCGTCATTGGTTAGATCGGGACAGCACATTAACGCGTGAACAGGCAGTTGAATTGGTCAACAACCTCATGTGGCGCGGAATTTCGGGTTTCCCTCGCAATTAACTCCGATAGGATTACATCTATGAGCTCCACTAATAAAGAAATT